>OWJE01000793.1_pt1 | contig 9010 bp, 6 predicted proteins | sample 1732931 | NCBI WGS metagenome assembly OWJE01 (sample SAMN05065769, study PRJEB22554) | human gut metagenome | biome: ENVO:2100002; feature: ENVO:00000062; material: ENVO:00002003 | host: Homo sapiens | place: USA | reverse complement strand
GAGAAGCAGTGCCGCCGCTTCCAGCCGGAGCTGGCGGTGATGATGGACCCGGAGGCCGCCGCGTCCCTGCGCCTGCGCCTGGCTGACACGCCCATCCGCGTGGCGGAGGGGATGGAGGGACTGCTGGAGGCGGCCAGCCTGGAGACGGCGGACACAGTGCTCACCGCCGTGGTGGGGATCGTGGGACTCCGTCCCACTTTGGCCGCCATCCGGGCTGGTAAGCGCATCGCCTTGGCCAACAAGGAGACCCTGGTGTGCGCCGGGGAGCTGGTGAGCGATGCGGCTGCATGGAGCGGCTCCCAAGTGGTGCCGGTGGACTCGGAACACTCCGCCATCTTCCAGTGTCTCCAGGGTTGCCGGGACAGGGGAGAGGTGCGCCGCCTGATCCTGACCGCCTCCGGCGGCCCCTTCTGGGGGTGGAAAGGAGAGGACCTTGCCGGAGTGACGGTGGAGCAGGCTCTGGCCCATCCCAACTGGAATATGGGGGCCAAGATCTCCGTGGACTCGGCCACCATGATGAACAAGGGGCTGGAATTTATTGAGGCCATGCGCCTTTACCACATGCCCCCGGAAAAAATCTCCATTGTGATTCACCGGGAGAGTATAGTCCATTCCCTGGTGGAATACTGTGATCATGCGGTGCTGGCGCAGCTTGGCGTGCCCGATATGCGCCTGCCCATTCAATACGCCCTGACTTGGCCTGGCCGGGTTGCGGCGGTGGCAGAGCCGCTGGACCTGCTGTCCTGCCCGCCCCTGACCTTCCATGCGCCAGACTATGTGGCGTTCCCCTGTCTGGCCCTGGCCCTGGAGGCCGCCCGCACCGGCGGCACCGCCACGGCGGTGCTCAACGGGGCCAACGAGGAGGCCGTGGGGCAGTTCCTGGCCGGACAGCTCTCTTTCTCCGGCATTGCGGAGCAGGTGGCCTACGCCATGGCCGCGGTTCCCGCGGTGCAGTTTCCCTCCCTGGGGGACATTCTGGACGCGGATCAGGCGGCCAGGGAGGCCGTGCGGGGACACCGGCCCGATACGCACTGAGTAAGGAGCGATGCTATGACCATCCTGTTCATCCTGATTACCATCCTGCTCTTCGGCGCGCTCATCGCCATCCATGAGTTCGGACACTTCATCGCGGCCAAGACCCTGGGGGTGCGGGTGGAGGAGTTCGCCATCGGTATGGGCCCTAAGCTGCTCTCCAGGACAAGGGGGGAGACGGCCTACTCTCTCCGGGCCCTGCCCATCGGCGGGTTCTGCTCCATGGAGGGTGAGGAGGAGGCCTCGGACGATCCCCGGTCCTTCAGCGGTAAGCCGGCGTGGAAAAAATTCATCATTCTGGTGGCCGGAGCATTTTTGAATTTTGTGACGGGGCTGGTGATCCTGCTGGTGCTCTTTTCCGTGGCGGGGAGTCCGTCCGCGCCGGTGGTCAGCGGTTATCTGCCGGGGGCGGAGGACATTCAGGAAACCGGCCTGCTGCCCGGCGACGAATTCTACCGCATCGACGGGCACCGCATCTATTTCCAGAGCGATGCGATTCTTTTCCTGGGCCGGGCGGGGGAGAATGTGGCCGTCGAGGTGCTCCGGGACGGCCGGCGGCTCGATCTGGGCACTCTGCACCTGCCCTACCGTACCCTCACCGACGAGAGCGGCCAGCAGAGCCTGAAGCGGGGAGTCATGGTGGGGGAGCTCCGGGAGGCCGGGCCCCTGGGCACCCTGCGCAACGCCTGGTACCAGTCTATCGACTACGTGCGAACGGTATGGCTCAGTCTGGGGGATCTGATCCGCGGCGCGGTGAGCCTCAACGACATGGCCGGCCCCATCGGCATCTTCGCCATGGCCGGCGAGGTGGGCCAGCAGGGGGCGGCTGCCGCCGGAATGGCCGGGGCTCTGCTCAATATTTTCAGCTTTGTGGCGCTGATCGCCATCAATCTGGCGGTGATGAACCTGCTGCCCATCCCCGCTCTGGACGGCGGGCAGATTCTTTTCCTACTCGTGGGCGGCATTTACCACTTCTTCACCCACAGGCGTATCGACCAGAAGTACCTGGGCTATATCAATATGGCGGGCTTCTTCTGCCTCATTGCCCTGATGGTGGTGGTGGCCGTCAGCGACGTAAACAAATTGATCCTGTAGGGAGGCTTGTCCTATGACCAGACAGATTCGCGTGGGCGGCGTCCCCATCGGGGGGGGTGCTCCGGTCACCATTCAGTCCATGACCAACACCCGCACCGACGATGTGTCCGCCACAGCGGAGCAGATCAAACGTCTGGCGGCGGCGGGGTGCGAGATTGTGCGGGTGGCGGTGCCCGATCTGGCCGCCGCCCGGGCGGTGGGGGCCATTCGGGAGCGGAGCCCCATCCCTCTGGTGGCGGACATCCATTTCGATTACCGGCTGGCCCTGGAGTGCGTGGCCGCCGGGTGCGACAAAGTGCGCATCAATCCGGGCAACATCGGCGGGGAGGACCGGGTGAAGGCGGTGGCCGACGCCTGCCGCCAAAAGGGGATTCCCATCCGTATCGGAGTCAACGGCGGCTCCCTGGAGAAGCCCATCCTGGCCAAATACGGCGGGGTGACGCCGGAGGCCCTGGTGGAGTCGGCCTTTGGACATATCCGCCTGCTGGAGAAATTTGACTTTACCGACATATGCGTGTCCCTCAAGTCCTCCAGCGTGCGCACCACCATGGCGGCCTACCGCCTGATGAATCGGGAAAGTGATTATCCTTTACATCTTGGAGTGACGGAGACCGGCACCCTGCGCATGGGCACCCTCAAATCCGCGGTGGGCATCGGCGGCTTGCTGGCCATGGGTATCGGGGACACCATGCGGGTGTCTCTCTCCGCCGATCCGGTGGAGGAGGTATACGCCGCCCGGGACATCCTCAAGGCCGCCGGGGTGCGGAAGGAGGGACCGGAGCTGGTGTCCTGCCCCACCTGCGGGCGCACCCGTATCGACCTCATCGGCCTGGCCACCCAGGTGGAGGAGCGGCTTAAGGCCGTGGACAAGCCCATCACCGTGGCGGTCATGGGCTGTGTGGTCAACGGCCCCGGAGAGGCCTCCGCCGCCGACGTGGGCATCGCCGGCGGCAACGGGGAGGGCCTGCTCTTCCGCAAGGGAGAGATCGTGAAAAAGGTTCCCCAGGAGGCCCTGGTGGACGAGCTTTTCGCACTAATTGAGGAACTTTGACGGAGGAGGCAGGAGCGTTTCAACCATGTCACAGGCACAGAAGATTCCCTTTTTGAATTTGTTTTCCGCCTGGCGGCCCGGTGAAGAGCTGGCGGCCCTGGCAGGCGGCTATCTGGTCACGGGGGCGGTGATCGATAAGGCGGCCCGCTCTATCCGCGCCAAGGTGGAGTGCCCTCGAATGCCCGAGGAGGGCCTGCGGCACCAGATCGAGAAGAGCCTGGCCTTGGCCTACCGGGTGGAGCGGGTGGAGCTGGAGATGGGAGCGGCGGCCGCGACTGCTCCCGCATCGGCTCCTGTGGCGGCTGAACCGGCTCCTGCGGCCAGCGCCCCTCCTCCGCCGCCCCCGGCCGCCCCGGTGGAGGAGGATGCCATGGCGGCCTTCCGCCGCACGGAGGAGATCCGCCGGAGAGCTCTGGCTGGTCTCAAAACTGCCAGCCCGCGGGAGAAAAAGGCGGCCTCCGGCGGCACGAGAGGAAAGCTGCTCTACGGCAAGCACGAAATCAAGCGGGAGAGCATCCCCATGAGCACCCTGGAGCTGGACATGGGAACCGTCATCGTCAAGGGAGACGTATTTGCCGTGGATCACCGGGAGCTGAAAAAGCGGGGTGCCTGGGTGGTGTGCTTCGATGTGACGGACTATACCGGCTCGGTGCGGGTGTCCAAGTTTTTCCCCGGTGACGAGGGAAAGGGTATCGTGGACGGGGTGAAGAAGGGCCAGCATCTGGTGATCCAGGGCAAGCTGAACATCGACCGCTTCACCGGCGACATGGTGCTGGAGCCCTACGCCATCATGGAGAGCGCCAAGCCCATGAAGACCGACGACGCGCCGGAGAAGCGGGTGGAGCTCCACCTGCACACCACCATGTCCTCCATGGATGCTCTCACCCAAGTGAGCCCCAAGGCGGGGCCGGACAAGAACGTGGTCAAGCGGGCGGAGGCGTGGGGCCATCGGGCCATCGCCATCACCGACCACGGCGTGGCCCAGGCATTCCCCGACGCATGGCACTCGGCCAAGAAGATCAAGGTGCTTTACGGCGTGGAGGCGTACTTCATCAATGACGTGGACGACCGGGTGGTGGTACACGGGGACAAGGAACAAGACTTTACGGGTGATATCGTCTGTTTCGACATTGAGACTACCGGTCTGGACAAGCGGCGGGATGTAATCACCGAGATCGGAGCGGTGGTACTGCGGAACGGGGAGGTGGTGGAGCAGTTCTCCACGTTTGCCGATCCCGAACGGCCTCTGACCCGCGAGATCACCGAGCTTACCGGCATCACCGACGAGATGCTGAGGGGAGCGCCCTCCCAGGCGGAGGCTATAAACGCCTTTCTGGACTTCGTGGGAGACCGCCCGCTGGCCGCCCACAATGCGGAGTTCGACATGGGCTTCATCGCCGAGGGGTGCCGCCGCATGGGCCGCCCCTTCGACAGCACCTCCATCGACACGCTGATTCTGGCCCAGAACCTGCTGCCGGAGCTGGGCAAGCACAAGCTGGACATCGTGGCGGAGCACCTGAATCTGCCTGCCTTCAACCACCACCGGGCCTATGACGACGCGGCCACGGTGGGCTATATGCTGGTACCTTTCTTTGAGATGCTGCGGGACAGGGGTGTACATACCCTCCAGCAGATCAATCCGGCTATGGCCAGGCTGCGTACCGGGGGCAAGGCCCGCCGCCAGCCCAAGCACCTAATCGTGCTGGCCAAGAACCAACTGGGCCTGCGCAATCTCTACAAGCTCATCTCGGCCTCTCACCTGGACCACTTCAAACGCTACCCCATCATGCCCAAGAGCCTGATCAACCAGCACCGGGAGGGACTCATTATCGGCTCGGCCTGCGAGGCTGGAGAGCTGTTTCAAGCAGTTGTAAAGCGGAAAGACTTTGCGGAGCTTAAGCGCATTGCCTCCTGGTACGATTTCCTGGAGATTCAGCCTCTGTGCAACAATGCCTTCATGCTGCGCAAGGGTATGGTGCAGAGCCAGGAGGAGCTGAAGGACTTCAACCGCACCATCGTATCCCTGGGCGAGGCGCTGGACAAGCCTGTGTGCGCCACCGGCGACGTCCATTTCCTGGACCCGGAGGACGAGATCTACCGCCACGTCCTGCTGGCCTCCAAGGGCTTTGAAGATGCCGACTCCCCGCTGCCCATTTACTTTAAGACCACCACCGAGATGCTGGAGGAGTTTGCCTATTTGGGGAAGGAGAAGGCCTATGAGGTGGTGGTGCGCAATACCAACCTGGTGGCCGACTGGTGTGAGGACGTAGTGCCTCTGCCCCAGGGGCTGTTCGCCCCCAAAATCGAGAACTCAGCGGAGGAGCTGACCAGCCTGGTCTGGGGGAAAGCAAAAGCCCTTTACGGTGAGGAACCGCCCAAAATCGTGGTGGACCGCATCAATGCCGAGCTGGGCGACATCATCAAGTGCAAGTACGACGTCATTTATATGTCGGCCCAGAAGCTGGTGCAGGACTCCCTGGCCCACGGCTACCTAGTGGGCTCCCGTGGCTCCGTGGGCTCGTCCCTGGTAGCCTTCATGTCGGGTATCACGGAGGTGAACTCCCTGCCGCCCCACTACCGCTGTCCCAAGTGCAAGCACTCGGACTTCGACACCGCCAAAGAGAAGGGGATCGGCTGCGGCGCGGACATGCCAGACGCGGTGTGCCCCGTCTGCGGAACGCCCTACGCCAAGGACGGCTTCAACATCCCCTTCGAGACCTTCCTGGGCTTCGGCGGCGACAAGGTGCCCGACATCGATCTGAACTTCTCCGGCGAATATCAGGCCAACGCCCACCGGTACACCTTTGAGCTGTTCGGGCAGACCCACGTGTTCCGGGCGGGCACCATCGGCACCGTGGCAGAAAAGACCGCCTTCGGCTATGTCAAGAAGTACATGGATGAGCGGGGAAGAACGGTAAACCGGGCGGAGGAGAACCGGCTGGCTCAGGGCTGCACCGGCGTCAAGCGCACCACCGGCCAGCACCCCGGCGGCATGGTGGTCATCCCCCAGAACCGGGAGATCTACGACTTCTGTCCGGTGCAGCACCCCGCCGACGATCCCAACAGCGACATCATTACCACTCACTTCGAATATCACTCCATGGAGTCCAACCTGCTCAAGCTGGACATGCTGGGCCACGATGATCCCACCATGATCCGCATGCTCCAGGATCTCACCGGGGTGGATCCGCAAAAGATCCCTCTGGACGACCGGGACACCATGAGCATCTTCACCTCCTCTGAGGTGCTGGGCTTCGTGGACGACCCCATCCTGGGCCCAACCGGCGCCGTGGCCATCCCGGAGTTCAACACCAAGTTCACCCGCGGCATGCTGGTGGACACCCAGCCTCACGAGTTTGACATTCTCCTGCGCCTGTCCGGCTTCTCCCACGGAACCGACGTGTGGCTGGGCAACGCCCGGGATCTGATTGTGGATCAGGGCGTCCCGGTCGGCCAGGCCATCGGCTGCCGCGACGACATCATGCTCTTCCTCATCTCCTGCGGCATGCCGGAGAAGCGGGCCTTCAAGATCATGGAGTCGGTGCGTAAGGGCCGGGGCCTGCCGGATGGGGCGGAGGAGGAAATGAAGGCCGCCGGCGTACCCGACTGGTACATCGGCTCCTGCAAGAAGATCAAGTACCTGTTCCCCAAGGCCCACGCGGTGGCCTATGTCATGATGGCCTTCCGCATCGCCTGGTTCAAGGTCCACCGCCCCCTGGCCTTCTATGCTGCCTTCTTCTCTATCCGCGCCAAGGCCTTTGACGCCACCTTCATGTGCCAGGGGATGGATGTGTGTAAGGCTAAAATGCGGGAGATTGAGAGCAAAGAGAAGCCCTCTCCCGTGGAGGAGGATATTTTGGTCACCCTTGAGGTGGTCTATGAGTTCTATCTGCGGGGGTTCACCTTTGAGCACATGGATCTCTACCGCTCTCACGCGGTCAACTTCCTGCCAGACAATGAGAAGGGAAGCCTGCTGCCCCCCTTCACCTCTGTGCCTGGTCTGGGCGAGACGGCGGCCTGGTCTATCATGGAGCAGCGGGAGGGAAAGCGGTTTATATCCATCGAGGAGTTTTCCGCAGCCTGTCCCAAGGTCTCCAAGACCCACATCGAGCAGCTCAAGGCCGCTGGTGCTCTGGACGGCATGCCGGATACGAGTCAGATTACCCTGTTCGACGGACTGTTTTAACCGGTATCCTGTCCTCTGTTGCCTACGGCCATTGTTAGGGCGCAGAGGAATTTCTGAGTGGAATTTACAGTTGTAACAGAATAAAATCCGTGGTATTCTTATGCCATCCAGATGAGAAAGGAGTGTATTTATTATGCTGAACGAAAAAGTTGCCTCTCTGCTGAACGAGCAGATCAATAAGGAGTTCTACTCCGCTTACCTGTATCTGGAGTTCTCCGCCTACTTCGAGGACGAGGGACTGGACGGCTTCGCCAACTGGTACAAGGTGCAGGCGCAGGAGGAACGGGATCACGCTATGCTTATGTTCCAGTATCTCCAGAACAACAGCCACCGCCCGGTGCTGGAGGGCATTGCCAGGCCCACCGCCGCCCCCAACGGCAGGCTGGAGGTGCTCAAGGCCGGCCTGGCCCATGAGCAGTATGTCACCAATCTGATTCACACGATCTACGATGCAGCCTATGAGGTCAAGGACTTCCGCACCATGCAGTTCCTGGATTGGTTTGTCAAAGAGCAGGGCGAGGAGGAGAAGACCGCCGAGGATATGATCAAAAAGATGGAGCTCTACGGCGACGATGCCAAAGGCCTCTACATGCTCAACAGTGAGCTGGCGGGCCGCACCTATGCAGCTCCCAGTCTGGTACTGTAACCTGTAGTTGAAACTGTAGACAAGGTGGGTGCCCTGCTATGGACAGGGCACCCACCTTACACATATATGCCGCGTCAGGGCATAAAAAGCTCAGGCCGCGTAGTCCAGGGCGACTGGGCGCTGGTGACAAACATAGTATAGAGGCGGCTGAGGGTATTCCAGCTCTCCTGATCCAGCGTCCCGGTTTCCGGACGGTGATTCAGATGTTGAATCCACTTGATGTTGTGCTCGGTGGCGGCATTGTTTACCCCGGAGACATCACAGGTTTCCACGCCGTTCAGGACCCGAGACAGCCCGCAGAACATGGACTGCACCAGGTTAAGATGAACGCTGGCCTCACCCGGTGCGACGGAAAACTCAGGACTTGGAAAGCTGCGGGTGGGCAGCGGAGTGAGGCGGGAAACCACCTGGTGATACAAGGAAACGATAGCGTCCCAGGTGGCCTGGTTTACCTGTCCGGTGACCGGAGGGAAAAATTCCCTCTGAAAGAGCATGACGGCCTCTAGGGTGCGTTCGCCGAAAATTCCGTCCGGCGTGAGACGGGGGAGGAAGGGGTAAGCGAAAGAAATGGTGCGCAGCATGGTTTGGAGGCTGCGTACGGGCTGTCCAATCAGGTGGAGTTGGGAGCGAATCATGTGGCGTCTTCTCCTCTCTCGTCGGTGCTGCCCAGTGTCATGGGTTGGCCGGGATACTGGGTCAGGCTGGTGGCTTCGCTCTCGGGAAGCTCCGGCCGGAACTGCTCTGGGATGACATTGGTATATTGGCTCATGGTATCCACTATGCCGACATAAAATCGGTAGAGTGCGGCCCAGGTGTCCTCTCCCACAACGCCGTCTTGGTACAGACCAGCCATCTGTTGAAGAGCCAGGACTGCGTTTTGGGTGGATTGCCCGAAAATCCCGTCCACAGCCACCGGGGGGATGTTATTATAAAACTCCGCCACCACAGAGACTGTCTCTTATACACATCTGACGCTGCCGACGACTTAATAGGTGTAGAT
>OWJE01000788.1_pt1 | contig 9029 bp, 7 predicted proteins | sample 1732931 | NCBI WGS metagenome assembly OWJE01 (sample SAMN05065769, study PRJEB22554) | human gut metagenome | biome: ENVO:2100002; feature: ENVO:00000062; material: ENVO:00002003 | host: Homo sapiens | place: USA | reverse complement strand
ATCTACACCTATTAAGTCGTCGGCAGCGTCAGATGTGTATAAGAGACAGACCATGGGATTGGGTTTAATGCGTGGGTAAACCAACAACGGATGGCCAGCGCTCGTGAGTTACTGTGCCATAGTGACTGGAGCATCGCCAGCATTGCGCGTAATTTAGGTTTTTCGCAAACCAGTTATTTTTGCAAAGTTTTCCGTCAGACTTATCAGGTTACGCCGCAGGTGTATCGGCAGCAAGTGAGTGTAAATGCGGCGATGGAAACGGTATAGAGTAAATGCTAAAAAAAGGGAAGGTTTAAATAAACGCTGGAATGAATAATTAACGTTATTTACGTGTTATGGGAAAAGTGAAATCAGCTCATAACATACGCTGACAGGTGTGGCACATTTGTGCCTGGGAAGAGGGTGAAAATCCCTCGCAGCCCCCGCTGCTGTAATGCTGACAAACCCGAAAATACCACTGATCGCGAGATTGGGAAGGTCGGGGGAGGATGACGCTAAGCCAGAAGACCAGTCTGTCAGTCAATACCAACAACTTCGGTGGGAAGTGGGTTGCCCGGAAGCGTCCGGTAGAGTACCGGCGCGTCTTTATACCCCTACCACCCTGAAAGGATCAGGGTATGGCGGCATCATTTAGTTCTTTCATCGCAGTGCCGACAGGCACCAGGGCTGCACTTAAGGTGTGGCAATCTTGTTTCATGGCTCATCAACCAGACCGCCATTACAGGAAACTAAGTGGAGGGCGAGAGGCATGAAAACGATAAAACCCGAATCGATAGCTCTTTTTTGCCTCTTATCTGGAGATGTGGACCTGGCGAAACATCTGGCTGAAATATTGCCAATAACTTGTTTTGTTGGTGAGGACTGGCAGCAAGATTTCCAGCCTCTTGATGGTGGGCCTGTACAATCGTTATCAGATGCGTATAGCGATTATTCAGTGCTGCTATTGATAGCAGCTGAAAGCGAGATATCCGTACCAGAATGGCTCGCTCATTCTGAAGGAACGACGGTAATTGTGATTGCAGAACACAATGCCCGTTTGCTGACTGGTCCGGCTGGTGGGGCTGTGGCATTGATCCATTATCTGAATGAAATCTGTCATTCCAGAGAAACCGCTGTCAATGACGCATTTTGTCGTACGTTAACACGAGGAAGTCGGGCTATTCCGCAATGCCATCTTCTTTCGTAATGGATTGAGAATGCTGGATTTTTAATTATATTACGCGCAGTATTAATCGCGTAAATGTTTTGCGGTCAGCAACGGTGGGGGATCCATTGTTCTGTTCAATGAATACCATCATACAATTGAATCAGGAGTCGGTATGATGATTTTGGTGACAGGTGGAGCACGGAGCGGGAAGAGTCGCCACGCAGAGGCGCTTATTGGGGACTCTTCACAGGTTCTGTATATCGCCACCTCGCAAATCCTTGATGATGAGATGGCTGCACGGATAGAACATCATCGGCAAGGCCGCCCGGCGCACTGGCGCACGGTGGAGCGCTGGCAACATCTTGATGAATTAATTCATGCAGACATTAACCCGCATGAAGCTGTGTTGCTGGAATGCGTTACCACAATGGTGACTAATCTGTTGTTTGATTATGGCGGAGATAAAGACCCTGATGAATGGGATTATCAGGCGATGGAACAGGCAATTAATGCTGAGATTCAGTCGTTGATTGCTGCCTGCCAACGTTGCCCCGCGAAGATTGTATTAGTGACTAACGAAGTGGGAATGGGGATTGTGCCGGAGAGTCGTCTGGCACGACATTTTCGTGATATTGCCGGGCGGGTAAATCAGCAACTGGCCGCTGCGGCAAATGAAGTGTGGCTGGTGGTTTCGGGTATTGGAGTAAAAATCAAATGAGTAAATTATTTTGGGCGATGCTCTCTTTTATTACGCGTCTGCCTGTGCCGCGTCGCTGGTCCCAGGGACTGGATTTCGAGCATTATTCTCGCGGTATTATTACTTTTCCTTTAATTGGTTTATTGCTTGGCGCGATTAGCGGGCTGGTCTTCATGGCGTTGCAGGCATGGTTTGGCGTACCACTGGCGGCACTGTTTAGCGTGCTGGTGCTGGCGCTGATGACCGGGGGATTCCACCTGGACGGCCTCGCCGATACCTGTGATGGCGTATTTTCTGCACGTAGCCGCGATCGCATGTTGGAAATCATGCGTGATAGTCGTTTAGGCACCCACGGCGGTCTGGCATTGATTTTTGTTGTACTGGCAAAGATTCTGGTGTTAAGCGAATTGGCTCTGCGTGACGAACCGATTCTTGCATCGCTGGCGGCAGCATGCGCGGTTAGTCGCGGGACTGCCGCATTATTGATGTATCGTCATCGTTATGCCCGGGAAGAAGGGCTTGGCAATGTGTTCATTGGCAAAATTGATGGGCGACAAACCTGCGTCACACTCGGTTTAGCCGCTATTTTTGCTGCTGTATTATTGCCAGGTATGCATGGTGTGGCTGCTATGGTGGTGACGATGGTGGCGATTTTCATCCTCGGTCAGCTTCTCAAACGTACGCTGGGCGGGCAAACCGGCGATACGCTGGGAGCAGCCATAGAGCTTGGTGAACTGGTCTTCCTGCTGGCACTGCTATAAAGAGACGTGACATGCAAACACTTGCCAATTTACTGAATACGATCCCTGCCATCGATCCTGCCGCTATGTCGCGTGCACAACGGCATATTGACGGGTTACTCAAACCTGTTGGTAGCCTGGGAAGGCTGGAGGCGCTTGGCGTACAACTGGCGGGAATGCCGGGGTTGAATGGCATACCGCATGTGGGCAAAAAAGCGGTACTGGTTATGTGTGCCGATCACGGCGTCTGGGAGGAAGGGGTCGCTATTTCTCCAAAAGAAGTGACAGCCATTCAGGCTGAAAATATGACACGCGGAACAACCGGCGTGTGTGTGCTGGCAGCACAAGCGGGCGCTAACGTCCACGTAATTGATGTTGGTATTGATACTGCTGAGCCTATCCCCGGGCTTATCAACATGCGTGTCGCACGAGGTAGCGGCAATATTGCTTCAGCTCCGGCAATGAGTCGCCGTCAGGCTGAAAAGTTGCTTTTGGACGTCATATGTTATACGCGGGAGCTGGCAAAAAACGGTGTCACGCTGTTTGGTGTAGGTGAACTGGGGATGGCAAACACGACACCGGCAGCAGCAATAGTCAGCACAATCACTGGCCGGGATCCTGAAGAAGTGGTTGGGATTGGCGCAAACCTGCCGACAGATAAACTGGCTAATAAAATTGATGTTGTGCGTCGGGCGATTACGTTGAATCAACCAAATCCTCAGGATGGTGTTGATGTCCTGGCAAAAGTGGGTGGATTTGATTTGGTCGGAATAGCTGGAGTGATGTTAGGTGCTGCTTCCTGCGGTTTACCCGTGTTGCTGGATGGATTTCTTTCTTATGCTGCTGCGCTCGCAGCCTGCCAGATGTCTCCTGCAATCAAACCGTATCTCATTCCTTCTCACTTGTCGGCAGAAAAAGGCGCGCGTATAGCGCTGTCGCATTTGGGGCTGGAGCCTTATCTCAATATGGATATGCGTTTAGGTGAGGGGAGTGGTGCAGCTCTGGCGATGCCCATCATCGAAGCTGCTTGTGCGATATACAACAACATGGGCGAACTTGCTGCCAGTAATATTGTTCTACCGGGGAATACGACTTCTGATTTGAACAGTTAAAAACGAAAAGTCTGATAAAAGCTATACTTAACCGATAGCTTTCGCGACTTAGGAAAGGGACATGATGCGTCGTGTAAATATTTTTTGCTCATTTGCTCTACTTTTTGCCAGCCATAATAGCCTGGCGGTAACTTATCCATTACCTCCAGAGGGTAGCCGTTTAGTGGGACAGTCGCTTACTGTAACTGTTCCTGATCACAATACCCAGCCGCTGGAGACTTTTGCCGCACAATACGGGCAAGGGTTAAGTAACATGCTGGAAGCGAATCCGGGCGCTGATGTTTTCTTGCCGAAGTCAGGCTCGCAACTCACCATTCCGCAGCAACTGATTTTGCCCGCCACTGTTCGTAAAGGGATTGTGGTTAACGTCGCTGAGATGCGTCTTTATTACTACCCACCAGACAGTAATACTGTGGAGGTTTTTCCTATTGGTATCGGCCAGGCTGGGCGAGAAACCCCGCGTAACTGGGTGACTACCGTTGAACGTAAACAAGAAGCACCAACCTGGACGCCAACGCCGAACACCCGGCGCGAATATGCGAAACGAGGGGAGAGTTTGCCCGCATTTGTTCCTGCGGGGCCCGATAATCCCATGGGGCTGTACGCGATTTATATTGGCAGGTTGTATGCCATCCACGGTACCAATGCCAATTTTGGTATTGGGCTCCGGGTAAGTCAGGGCTGTATTCGTCTGCGCAATGACGATATCAAATATCTGTTTGATAATGTTCCTGTAGGTACTCGTGTGCAACTTATTGATCAGCCAGTGAAATACACAACGGAACCGGATGGTTCAAAGTGGCTGGAAGTTCATGAGCCGCTGTCGCGCAATCGTGCTGAATATGAGTCTGACCGAAAAGTGCCATTGCCGGTAACCCCATCTTTGCGGGCGTTTATCAACGGGCAAGAAGTTGATGTAAATCGCGCAAATGCTGCGTTGCAACGTCGATCGGGAATGCCTGTGCAAATTAGTTCTGGTTCAAGACAGATGTTTTAAGAGCGTTGGTAATTAGAAAGCAAAAAGCCTGCTAAAAAGCAGGCTTTTTTGAATTTGGCTCCTCTGACTGGACTCGAACCAGTGACATACGGATTAACAGTCCGCCGTTCTACCGACTGAACTACAGAGGAATCGTGTGAACGGGGCGCATATTAATGGCAGTGCATGGTGATGTCAAAGGGTGAAATGCATTTTTTTGTTTGTTTGCTGTCAATTTCAACAAAGTGGTGAGCTTTCAATCTTATTGGTAATGAACCATCGTGGTGCATACCCTCCTTTTATGGGGCAGGGGAACGCGACAGCTGATAAAAAGAGCCAATGACGGACCTATCATAATCTCTTATTTGACAGTTGGTTAGCTTGTACATCAACGCCAAAATAAAACTGGCAAGCATCTTGCAGTCTGGTTGTAAGTAATGGCGGCACTTGGGCCGATTCTTATAAACCGGAGGCAACATGAACTTCAGACGCCTGAAATACTTCGTAAAAATTGTAGATATTGGTAGCCTGACCCAGGCTGCTGAAGTATTGCATATCGCACAACCAGCGCTCAGTCAGCAGGTTGCCACACTGGAAGGTGAGTTAAATCAACAACTTTTGATTCGCACAAAACGGGGCGTTACGCCAACTGACGCCGGAAAAATTCTCTATACCCATGCGCGGGCCATTTTACGTCAGTGTGAGCAGGCCCAACTGGCGGTGCATAACGTTGGTCAGGCATTATCGGGGCAAGTCTCGATTGGCTTTGCGCCAGGAACCGCTGCGTCATCCATCACCATGCCCTTATTACAGGCGGTTCGCGCTGAATTCCCGGAGGTCGTTATCTATCTTCATGAAAATAGCGGTGCAGTGCTTAACGAAAAACTGATAAATCACCAACTCGATATGGCGGTGATTTATGAGCATTCCCCTGTGGCTGGTGTATCCAGTCAGGCTTTACTGAAAGAAGATCTTTTCCTGGTAGGGACTCAGGATTGTCCGGGGCAAAGCGTTGATGTTAATGCTATTGCGCAAATGAACCTCTTTCTTCCCAGTGATTACAGTGCTGTTAGACTTCGTGTTGATGAGGCTTTTTCCCTACGGCGACTCACGGCAAAAGTCATTGGTGAAATTGAGTCTATTGCCACGCTTACCGCAGCGATTGCCAGCGGCATGGGCGTTGCAGTATTACCCGAATCGGCCGCGCGTTCGTTATGTGGCGCAGTAAACGGGTGGATGTCACGCATTACCACACCTTCCATGAGTCTCTCTTTGTCATTAAATTTACCCGCCAGAGCGAACTTATCACCACAGGCACAGGCAGTGAAAGAGTTGTTAATGTCAGTGATGAGTTCTCCAGTGATGGAAAAAAGGCAGTGGCAATTGGTGAGCTAAGCGTTATATCGGGATGGAATAAGATGCGGGTTTTTATTATTTGTTATGCCGGGCATTAGACTTTAACAATAACGGGATATCTGAACTGCCCGGAGTTTACCGTGAATTTCCAACAACTAAAGATAATCCGCGAGGCTGCACGTCAGGATTACAACCTGACAGAGGTTGCGAATATGCTTTTTACATCACAGTCCGGCGTCAGCCGTCATATTCGGGAACTGGAGGATGAACTTGGCATCGAAATATTTGTTCGACGAGGTAAGCGACTGCTGGGCATGACTGAACCGGGCAAAGCATTACTGGTCATTGCAGAACGTATTCTGAATGAAGCCAGTAATGTTCGTCGGCTTGCAGACCTGTTTACCAACGATACGTCTGGCGTTCTCACTATTGCAACGACGCATACTCAGGCACGTTATAGCTTGCCTGAGGTCATTAAAGCTTTTCGCGAACTTTTCCCGGAGGTTCGGCTCGAGCTAATCCAGGGTACGCCACAGGAAATTGCGACGTTGTTGCAAAATGGCGAAGCTGATATTGGTATTGCCAGCGAGCGTTTGAGTAATGACCCGCAGCTCGTCGCCTTCCCGTGGTTTCGTTGGCACCATAGTTTGCTTGTTCCACTCGATCATCCCTTGACGCAAATTACACCGTTGACGCTGGAATCAATAGCGAAGTGGCCGTTAATTACTTACCGACAGGGGATTACGGGGCGCTCACGTATTGATGACGCATTTGTCCGCAAAGGTTTGCTGGCAGATATTGTATTAAGTGCGCAGGATTCTGATGTCATTAAAACCTATGTTGCTCTTGGGCTGGGGATTGGATTAGTTGCCGAACAATCCAGCGGCGAACAAGAGGAAGAGAATTTAATCCGTCTGGATACGCGGCATCTTTTCGATGCCAATACTGTATGGTTGGGACTGAAGCGAGGGCAACTTCAACGTAACTATGTCTGGCGCTTTCTGGAACTTTGTAATGCAGGACTGTCAGTTGAGGATATCAAGCGCCAGGTGATGGAAAACAGTGAAGAGGAAATTGATTATCAGATATAGCAAAAAGCCCGCTATAAAAGCGGGCTTTTCAGAAATTTGGCTCCTCTGACTGGACTCGAACCAGTGACATACGGATTAACAGTCCGCCGTTCTACCGACTGAACTACAGAGGAATCGCTGTTGAGGCACATCTTAACGGCGAAAAATCTTTTGTCAAACCCGATTTTTAAATTTCCCAACCGTTTGCCGTTTCTATCAACAGTTTGTTGCATTTGCAGACAATTTGTTGGCGAAAATCTTTGCAGCTTTGCTGATTCTCCCTCATTATTTGAAATGTGGTTTCACTTTCTGCAATTAAGGTCGGCTTTGAATATCTCCTCTGCTTTACGCCAGGTTGTTCACGGCACTCGCTGGCACGCTAAACGCAAGAGCTACAAAGTGTTGTTCTGGCGCGAGATAACCCCGCTTGCTGTTCCTATCTTCATGGAGAATGCCTGTGTCCTGTTGATGGGTGTCCTGAGCACTTTTCTGGTCAGCTGGCTGGGAAAAGATGCGATGGCCGGCGTGGGATTGGCGGACAGCTTCAATATGGTCATTATGGCTTTTTTTGCAGCTATCGATCTTGGTACTACTGTCGTTGTGGCATTTAGTCTCGGTAAGCGGGATCGACGACGAGCGAGGGTGGCGACGCGGCAGTCATTGGTGATCATGACGTTGTTTGCCGTACTGTTGGCAACGCTTATTCATCATTTTGGCGAACAAATTATTGATTTCGTCGCGGGTGATGCCACGACAGAAGTTAAAGCACTGGCGTTGACTTATCTGGAGCTGACGGTACTCAGTTATCCAGCAGCTGCCATCACTTTGATTGGTAGCGGGGCACTTCGTGGTGCAGGGAATACGAAAATACCGCTACTGATTAACGGTAGCCTGAATATTCTTAATATTATTATTAGCGGCATATTGATTTACGGCCTTTTCTCCTGGCCGGGACTGGGATTTGTCGGGGCTGGGTTGGGTTTAACCATTTCTCGTTATATTGGCGCAGTTGCAATTTTGTGGGTGCTGGCGATTGGTTTTAATCCTGCGCTAAGGATTTCGTTAAAGAGCTATTTTAAACCGCTGAATTTTAGCATTATCTGGGAAGTCATGGGGATTGGTATTCCAGCGAGTGTCGAATCAGTATTATTTACCAGTGGTCGGTTATTAACCCAAATGTTCGTTGCCGGGATGGGGACCAGTGTTATTGCCGGGAATTTTATCGCGTTTTCAATTGCGGCTCTTATCAACTTACCCGGAAGTGCGCTCGGCTCTGCTTCTACGATCATTACAGGCCGAAGGTTGGGAGTAGGGCAGATAGCGCAAGCAGAGATTCAGTTGCGGCATGTGTTCTGGCTGTCCACTCTTGGATTAACGGCCATCGCCTGGCTAACGGCTCCCTTTGCCGGGGTTATGGCATCGTTTTACACCCAGGATCCACAGGTTAAACATGTCGTTGTGATTCTGATTTGGCTAAATGCTTTATTTATGCCTATTTGGTCCGCCTCATGGGTGCTACCCGCTGGATTTAAGGGTGCTCGCGATGCCCGTTACGCCATGTGGGTTTCTATGTTGAGCATGTGGGGTTGCCGGGTTGTAGTCGGTTATGTGCTGGGAATCATGCTTGGTTGGGGTGTGGTTGGTGTCTGGTTGGGAATGTTTGCCGACTGGGCTGTGCGGGCCGTGCTGTTTTACTGGCGAATGGTTACTGGACGTTGGCTATGGAAATACCCTCGACCCGAGCCGCAAAAGTGTGAAAAAAAGCCAGTTGTGTCGGAATAAACGACAAAATGCAGATTATTTCAGCAAACGATTTCAAATTTAAAAAACAGGCTTTGACATTGTGGATGGGCATCGCTAATATTCGCCTCGTTCTCACGATTCCTCTGTAGTTCAGTCGGTAGAACGGCGGACTGTTAATCCGTATGTCA
>OWJE01000785.1_pt1 | contig 9053 bp, 8 predicted proteins | sample 1732931 | NCBI WGS metagenome assembly OWJE01 (sample SAMN05065769, study PRJEB22554) | human gut metagenome | biome: ENVO:2100002; feature: ENVO:00000062; material: ENVO:00002003 | host: Homo sapiens | place: USA | reverse complement strand
ACGAGATTAGCGAGTGTCTCGTGGGCTCGGAGATGTGTATAAGAGACAGGCATCACCGGTTGTCGGTCCGATGCTTCCGATCTTAAATACAGAACCGTCTGCTGCACTGTCGTCTGATGCGCTGCTGTCTGCTCCTGCAGATGCATTGCCTGTTGATGTGTTTCCTGCTGAACTGCCACAGCCTGCCAGACAACTTACTGCCAGTGCTGCTGTTAAAAACATACTTACCGCCTTTTTCATAATAGCCTCCATTCCTGCCCATTTTTCAGGGCATCACAAGTTTGTGTTCGAGCACAAATCTTGTGTGTGAAAAATGTAATTTTTCACACTTTTTCCTCCATTCATCTTCCGCACCTTATATTGTCATGATATTTCATACATTTGCGAAAGCTCTGAAACTTGTTGTTGCAATAATAGCAAAAATATACACTTTGCACAATATTCAGATTCACCTAAATTCTTGATGGATTTTAATCATAATTATACAAAGTGACATGTTTCATAACTTTTAGTTATGTATAGCATGAATCATACGAATAAAAGCATCCATATCCTCTTTTAACCCTGCTGCTTCGATGCTGTCTGCATAACGGTCCGTAAAATTTTCCTTCAGATAATCCGAAAGGAACTGATTGCGCTGTCCATTTTCCATATCAGCAAGTGTATCTTTCTCTTCACGAATCAAATAAAATGCAAGTGCAAAAAAATCCGGTGCTTCCCATGCCGCAGCATCCTTTAACACTGCCTGTATGTTTTCCAGCTCGCTGCGCAGCATAAGTGTGCTGACCTTTGCATCCGGCATTCCAAGCTCCGATGATGCCGTCTTTAAACACTTTACCGTTGAACCGTAATCCGGATCGTCCTCCCGGATCAAACATATGTGATAAACATGATCTAAATCCACGATCAAAGAATCCAGGCTTTTTTTTACATCCCGTTCCGGTTCCTCCGTCATTTCATCCAGTAAAAGTTCTATCTTACGCTGTGCACGTTCTAAATGTTCCCTTGATGTTTTATAGTCTTCCTGAAGACTTTCTCCTGACCTCTGTGCCTCAGTTATTATTTTTGCCAGTTCACCGGCAGCTCCCTTTTCCATCCCGGCACCAGTCAGTTTCCCCTTCCATTCCTTTTCCCTGCTGCGCTGTTCCTTTTGTTTCTTTTTCTGCTCACTATCCCCAAATAGCAATTTTCTCTCCCCCTTCAAACTCCCGCCTGGTTTTAACACAGTAATCTTTGTCTGCGCCGGTGGTCTCCTGCCAGTCAGTGTAACAGGAAATATCCTGCCACAAGAATTATTCCAAGCACTAAAATGGCAACCGGTATAAACGTGATAAATGCTGCGATGATCATTGCAGGAATATCCCCCTTTTCCAGTTCCGGACGTTCCATCTCCTCATACGGCTCCCCCGCTTCTTTTCTGCGTTCTTCCTCGGCAGCATCACTGCCCTCATGCAGTTTTTTCATTGCTCCATCTATTTTTCTCTGAAATAACATAAAACTCTCCATTTCTTACTTATAAAATAAGAGCTCACTCTCACTAAAAACACTACGTTTCCAGTTTAAGCCAGCTCTTATCATCTGTCAATTTGTATCTATTTTTATTTTTTGCTGCTGTTCACATCTATAGTGCAGACAATAACTATTTTTCTTCCGGCACACCTAATTTATGATGACATGCCACGAAATGTCCCGGTTCTACCTCTTCGAACTGCGGAGTCACATTCTTGCAGATCTCTGTGCAGTAACGACATCTTGTATGGAACTTACATCCCTTCGGCGGGTTGATCGGGCTTGGGATATCTCCCTCAAGAATGATCGTCTCTTTCCTGCCGTCCACATCCGTTGTAGGGATCGCAGAAAGTAATGCCTCTGTATATGGATGGTACGGATGTGCAAACAGATGCTCCGTATCCGAAAGTTCCATCATATTTCCCAGATACATTACACCGATTCTGTCACTGATGTATTTGATAACAGAAAGGTCATGGGAAATGAACAGATAGGTTAAATTATTCTGCTCTTTTAAGTCTAACAGAAGGTTAATGATCTGTGACTGAATGGAAACATCCAGTGCAGATACCGCCTCATCACAGACAACAAACTTCGGATGTACTGCAAGAGAACGCGCAATACCGATTCGCTGTCTCTGTCCACCGGAGAACTGATGCGGATAACGATGAATAAAATAGGACGCAAGTCCACACTTCTCCATGATCTCCATGATATAATCCTGCATCTTCGGATCACCTTTTTTGAAGATATTGTGCGCCATCAGTCCCTCGCCGATGATCTGCCCTACGGTCATACGCGGGTTTAAGGATGAATATGGATCCTGGAAAATAAGCTGAAGATCACGGCGTAAATAACGCATCTCTGCATCGGTTAAGTTTGCAAGATTGATGCCGTCGTCCTTCTGTACCTCATATTTTTCAAAATCTTCATCCTTTTTGCAGTTGTCACGGATCTTATCGATCTCTGCTAACTCAGCCTGTACTTTTTTCTGAAGCTCCGGAATCTTTTTCTTTACTTCCCCGGCTTTCGCAGATTTTCCGTTCTTCTCAAACTCGTCTGCCTGTGCATTGATCTTTCGGATCTCTTTCATGGCAAGATACTCTGCGAGATAATGACGGCCTGCCTCTGCAAGTGCAGTCTCATCTAACGTATAAAGTCCGCCGATCAAAGCAGTGATATCCAAAAGATCGTTGTTTGCCTCACTCTCCATCTCAGCAAGATGCTGTCCGGCTGCCTTCTTGGCGATCTTTTCTTCCTCGCTGCCCTCTGGCATTTTAGCGTAGTCTGCCTCTAACTTTTTTACCTTGTCTAAAAGCTCCTCGCATTTTTTCTTCTTATCTGGAAGATTTCTAAAGATCTCCTCAACATATTTTAAATCAAAATCTTCAACGGTACGTCCGTAATATACGGTGCGTCCGCCGGTCTGACGGTAAAGCTGTAACAGCGTACGTCCGAATGTGGATTTTCCACATCCACTCTCACCTACCAGACCAAATGTCTCGCCTTCGTAAATATTTAAACTGATTCCATCATTTGCCTTTACAAATGACTGTGGTTTTCCCATCTTCTTTTTTCCGATTGGGAAATACTGTTTTAAATTCGAAACGCGCAGTAATACCTTGTTCTCGTCACTCATTAGTTTCTTTCCCCTTTCTTCGGATAAAAGCAGCGTACCATATGTCCCGGTTCTACTTCGTTCAGTTCCGGTTCCATCTCACGGCACTTGTCCGTTGCATATTTACAACGCGGTGCAAATTTACATCCCTTCGGAAGATCCAGCGGATGCGGTACGGCACCCGGAATTGCCTCTAAACGGATTCCGGTCGGTGTATCAAGACGCGGGATGGAATAAAGCAGTCCCTCTGTGTACGGATGCAGGTAGGAGTTATCCCCGAAAATGCTGCGCACCGGAGCTTTTTCTACAACCTGACCACAGTACATAACTGCGACATCATCTGCCATCTCATTGATAACGCCAAGATCATGTGTGATAAAGAGAATGGAGGTTCCTTTCTCTTTCTTTAAATCATTCATTAATTTTAAGATCTGCGCCTGGATCGTTACATCAAGTGCAGTCGTCGGCTCATCGGCGATCAACAGTTTCGGTCGGCAGGCAAGTGCCATGGCGATCATGACACGCTGGCGCATACCACCGGAAAGCTGATGCGGATACTGTTTTGCAACTGCCTCCGGGTTCGGGATACGGACATCCTTTAACATCTCAACCACTTTCTCGGCTGCCTCTTTTTTATTCATTCCCTGATGAATGATAAAAGGCTCGGAGAGCTGACGCTCCACGGTAAAAATCGGGTTTAAGCTTGTCATCGGCTCCTGGAAGATAACAGAGATCTCATTTCCACGGATCTTACACATATCTTTTACCGATACATCTGCAAGATTCTTTCCGTCAAAAATAATCTCACCGCTGTCAATATAACCGTTGCCGTCTAATAATTTTAAAATACTCATGGCGGAAACACTCTTACCACTTCCGCTCTCGCCTACAACACCAAGTGTCTTTCCCGGTTCTACCGAATAAGAAACACCGTTTACTGCCTTGACAATACCCTTTTTCGTTTTAAAGAAGGTATGCAGGTCATGAATCTCTAATAAAGCCATTTTGTGTCTCCTCCTTTAACGCTCATTTGATTTCGGGTCGATGGCATCACGCAGACCGTCGCCGACCATATTGATACAGATTACACAGATACCTAACATGATAGCCGGGAATACCCATCTCCACCAGTAGTTCTGGATAACAACGGAACTTACGCAGCCGTTCAACATATTTCCCCAGGTAGGACGCGGCAGTTTTACACCGAATCCTAAGAAGGATAACGTAGACTCTGTCAGCATACAATATGCAAAATCAAGCGTTGCGGATACAATGATAACCGAAATAACATTCGGGATAATATGCTTAAATACGATCACGGAACGTTTTACACCCATCGCATTTGCAGCGGTTACAAACTCCTGCTCACGCTCGGCAAGCACCTGTGCACGGACAAGTCTTGCAAGGCTCGGCCAGCTTAATATACCGAGTATCACCATGATCAGGGCAATCCTTGCGCTCTCTGTCATACTGTTTCCGATAATAGATGTTAAGATCATCGCCATCGGCAGGAACGGAAGACATGCAACGATCTCTGTGATACGCTGTAACACGATATCTACCCAGCCTCCGAAGAAACCGGACACACCACCGACGATGATACCGATGATCGTGGAAATGATAACAGAGATCGCACCGATCGTCATGGTCATACGTCCACCGTTTAAGATACGCGTGAATACGTCACGTCCAAGTTCATCGCTTCCGAACAGATAACCTTTTAATCCCCAGGTCACAATATCACCGGATTTTGTCACTGCATAGTTCTGATAAGTACCGCCGTAGATGGCAGTAACATCTTTTGCTTTCTTTGGAACGTCTGTCTGGTGTTTTGCATTGCTTCCCCAGGAGTAAACAGTTCCTTTATCGGTCAGTGCTGTGATATGGTATCTTCCGGCAAACATGGAAACGATCTCTCCATCCATCTCCGGGATTTCTTTTTCACTCTTGTTAGCTTTTCCCCAAATACGGAGAGAACCATCCTCCATCAGTGCAACACAGGCATCGGATGTTGTCACAATATCTTTTGCTTTTCCAAGATCTTCCGGGATATTGGAAATATCGGATTTCTGACTTCCTAAATGCCGGATCTCACCATCATCTGTGAGTGCCATTAAAGTTGTATTGGCAACAGAGATCTTTGCAATGTGGCTGTTACCGTTTCTTCTTGTCAGGCGCACATCATTTAAGTTTTCATTTCCCCATGCGATTACTTCGCCGCCTTCCGTTAACACATAGGAAATCTGATAACCGGCTGCGATCTGTTTGATCTTTTCATGTTTTACTTCCATCGGAATCTGACACTGTCCCATACGGTCACTACCCCAGATGAAAAGCTCTCCATCTTCATTGAGTGCCATGACATGGTCAAATCCTGCAGATACAGATACCACTTTTCCCATTTCTTTCTGCTTTGGCATCTTCTTTGCAATGTCGATCTTGTTACTGATCTTGGTGTAACCCCAGACATAGACTTTTCCGTCATTGTCAACGCCCACGCTGAATGTTGCACCCGTGGAAATCTCTTTTACATTTCCTTTTAAACCATCCGGCACTTTCATCATATTCAGTCCCGGAGCGACATTGATCTGTGTCTCTTCTTTTTCACTTAAGTCGATCGGGTTAAAGACCGGTCCGATCAGTACGATCAGGAAAATAACCAAAAATACGATCAGGCCGCCAAACGCAAGTCTGTTTGAGGTAAAATTCCTCACAACCGTACGGAGCGGACTCTGAAGCGCTTCTTCCTGTAATACATCGAGTTCTTTATCCCTTTTTCCAAAAAGGTGTTTGAGCATCTTCATGTTTTTCGTTCCTCCTACTTATCAATGCGTACACGCGGATCTACCAGACCGTAGCTTAAGTCTGTGATCAGGTTGCTGAGCAGTGTGATGATACAGTAGAGCATGTTGACTGCCAATGCCATATCATAATCCTGATTCATCAGTCCGACATAATACATTTTACCGATACCATTCAACTGGAAAATCTGCTCGATAACGATCGAACCCATGAAAATACTCATGAACCAGCTGATGATCAATGTGATGACCGGAAGAAGTGCATTTCTCCATGCGTGGGAATAAATAACAACCTTTTCCTTCAAACCTTTTGCTCTTGCAGTACGGATATAATCCATACGAAGTGCGTCGATCATTGCCGCACGGACATAACGTGTCATACTTCCTAACGCTGCAACCGTCATAACGATGACCGGAAGTGCCAGATAGTGGAGACGGTCAAGCACGAATGCCACTCCTGTTCCCTGGAAGTTCGGCGTATTCATGCCACTGATCGGGAACCAGCCGAGTTTTACGGCAAAAACAAAAATAAATACCAGTGCAACTATATATTGAGGCATGCTGTAGCCGACAATCGTCAGTACCTGTACCGTATTGTCAAATTTAGAAAATTTTCTGACCGCACAGTGAATACCGAGCGGTATCGTGATCGCCAATGCGAGTATCGTGGATACGATATTGATCTGTATCGTGTTTAACAGTGGTGTAGAGAGACAGTCTTTCACATCTTTTTTGTAGAAGGAAGAATATCCAAGATCACCTTTTAACAAGTTTCCCATCCATTTTACATAGCGGACCGGAATCGGATCGTCTAATCCTAATTTTTCTCTCGCTTCCTGATAGCGGAGCTGGAATGTCTCATCAGAGACTTTACCTCTTAAGTTCTGCACCTGATTAAGAGCACGGTCACCAGGTACGTTATTAAACAGTACAAAAAGGATAATGGATACTACAAAGAATACCCCTATCATATATAAAATTCTTTTCCCAACGTACTTTAACATAATTTAACCAACCTTCATTTGATTTTTCTTCTTCGTTTCCTTAGGAACAAAATCCTGACATGCCCCTTTGATCCCATTCCAAAAGAAACGATCAAAGAATTTGCCGGAATATATACCGCATGGGCGCGGGACGAATGCCCCACGCCACATACCGGTAAAATTTCACATGGAATAAAATATTACATTGAAATGAAATATTCTAATCAGAATCAATTACTCCATGTTTGCATACAGAATTGCGTTTGTTGCATCCCAGTTGTATCCATCTTCTTCAAAATCATGTAATTTTGATGTGAAGAAGTCATGATAATCATTGGAGTACAGCGGAATCTCAGGAAGCTCATCATTCCAGTCAGCGATGAAATCGAACCATGCTTTTGCATAAGCCTCATCATCACCTTCTTCTGTATGATTCATGGCAAGTGCAAGATCATACAGTTTCTGTCCTTCTTCGCCCTCTAATGCGTTGGTGTTGTTAGAAGAGCCCGGCTCATACTGGAATGCAACATCATAAGGGTTACCGAAACCAGTTGCTAAGTTGAACATCTGATATGGGTTCTCCGTTGAGTTATCATAGTAATAGGTCAGTAAGTCTGTGAAAGTACCAACAGTCTGGTTGATCTTCATACCTGCTGCTTCTACATCCGGGTTCTGCTGTAAGGAAGTTACAAGCAGGTCAGATACAGAGTTATTCTCAGAAGAGAACCACTCGATGACTAACGGCATGTAAGTACCATCGTCTAATTTCTTATAACGGATTCCGGAACCTGAGTAATCAGAACCATCTTCGTTGTATACCCAGCCGCCATCCTCTAACTCTTTGACTGCAGAGTCAAGGCTGTATGTGTAAGAGTTTAATCCGTCTAATTCTTCTGCGTATTCCTCAGCCATCCACTGCTGTGTACCATAAGGTCCGCTTACAACCGTACCATGTCCACCGGTGAATGTCTGTGCAAATGTTACACGGTCAAGCAAGTAAGCCATTGCATGACGTACTTCTTTGAACTGGGTTGGTCCCTGATTACATTTGAGAGAAATCATTCCATAACCTGCGCGGCCATAGCTTAAGTAATTGAAGTTACCCTCTTCTACCATGTCAAGACCCTGCTCGATCTGATCACCGTCTGCTACCTGGTATAAGATATCAACAGCACCGGTCTTTAACTGATCCATCATAGTATCCTGTGGTGTATATTTTACGATAACAGTTTCGATATTTGCTGTCTGTCCCTCAAAGTTACCCGGGAAATTCGGGTTCTTTGTCAGTGTGTATGCATAAGAGTTCTCATCATAAGATGTGAACATGTAAGGACCGGAGCAGATATTGTAGTCATATCTTGCAGCCTGTACTTTGTCACCGATATACTCAGAAGTAAAGTTATCAGAGAATTTCACACCATCCTCTGTATCCTCTAAAGTAACATCTTCCGGCAGCCATAAGTCCATAGACTCCGGCTGGTTAGAGATCAAAGCCTGTCCATAGTAATATGGCATAAACTGTGCATCGATCGTTACAGAAAAAGTCTTGTCATCGATCAGATGAAGTCCTTCGAATGTATCGCTCTCACCATTTAAATATGCATCATATCCTTTTACATACTGAACAGTACTGTCTGTTAAGTTGCTTGCTTCGAGATCCGTAACCATCTCATTGCATCTTAACATGTATGTTAATAAGTAATCATCTGCATTGATATCAGAACCATCACTGAACTTTAAGCCGTCCTTGATCTTAACAGTGTAAGTTCTGCTTCCGTCCTCGTTATCTGTTACTTCCAGATTGTCAAGAACAGCCGGGTTCTCGATCCATTTACCTGTCTGGTCTTTGTCGATCGGAGCCATACCTGTAACTAATTTGAATGCATCGTAATCAGAAGCACCGTTTGCCCAGAATGGAGTAATATCTCCACTTGTCTCAGAACTCTCGCCTAAGATTACCTGTTTGTTGCTGTAAGTACCGTTAAAAGTACTCTCTGTGCCGTCTGCAGCTGCCTCTGTTCCCTCTACAGCAGCGTTGTCAGAAGAAGCGTTGTTTCCCGCATCAGCATTGCTGTTTCCTGAACCGCATCCTGCTACCATTCCGGTAGCTGTCTCTTATACACATCTCCGAGCCCACGAGAC
>OWJE01000783.1_pt1 | contig 9075 bp, 5 predicted proteins | sample 1732931 | NCBI WGS metagenome assembly OWJE01 (sample SAMN05065769, study PRJEB22554) | human gut metagenome | biome: ENVO:2100002; feature: ENVO:00000062; material: ENVO:00002003 | host: Homo sapiens | place: USA | reverse complement strand
GCCCACGGGCGGGGACAAGCCCCGCCCCTACGGGGCGAAGCGTTCCCGGCGGGGGCAAAAAGGGGGCGGCCGCAAGTGCCGCCCGTGCACAGGGTGTAAAATGAATTTTGGGGCGACACCGCCTCTGTTCAGGTTCCCGCTACTCCGGGAGGCTGGAAATCCGTGCTGCTCCCGACGTGAAAAAACCGGTTCCCCGGCGCGGACGCCGGGGAACCGGTTTACTCTATTCACTCACTTTTTCAGGCTCTCGGCCCAGGCGGCATACTTGTCCACCTTGGCGTCGCAGGCCTCCCTGGAGGCGTCGTTGGCCAGGATATAGACCTTGACCTTGGGCTCGGTGCCGGAGGGGCGGACGATGAGGCTGGTGCCGTCGGCCATCTCATAGCGCAGCACGTTGGAGCCGGACAGCTCCATGGTGCTCTTCGCGCCGTCGGCCACGTTGACCACGCTGCCGTCCTTGTAGTCCTTCTGCTGGAGTACGCCCACGCCGGCGATCTCCACCGGGGGCTGGGCCCGCAGATTGGCCATCAGATCGGCCATCTTTTTCAGCCCGTCCAGGCCGGGCATCACCAGGTTCAGGGTCTTTTCGCCGTAATAGCCGTACTTCTCATAGCAGGCCAGCAGGGCGTCGTACAGGGTCATGCCCTGTCCGGCGTACCAGGCCGCCATCTCGGTGAGGGACAGGGCGGCGGTGACGGCATCCTTGTCGCGGACATAGTCGCCCAGCATGTAGCCGTAGCTCTCCTCGTAGGCGAAGATCACCTTGCCCTCCCCGGCGTTCTCCAGCTTGTCCTTCTTCTCCGCCAGGAACTTGAAGCCGGTAAAGGTGTCGTAGCTTTTCAGGCCGTTGGTCTCGGCGACCTTGCGGGCCATCTCGGTGGTAACGATGGTCTTGAGAGCCACGGGGTTGGCGGGCATCTTGCCGGTGCGCTGCTTTGCCCCGATCAGGTAGTCCAGCAGCAGCACGCCGGTCTGGTTGCCGGTGAGCACCTTGAACTCCCCGTCGGAGGTGCGCACCATGATGCCCACCCGGTCGGCGTCGGGGTCGGAGCCGAGGATAAAGTCCGCCCCCTCCTTCTTGGCCAGATCCACAGCCAGATAGAAGCCCTCCGGGTTCTCCGGGTTGGGGGAGATCACGGTGGGGAAATTGCCGTCGATGACCATCTGCTCGGGGACACAGATGACGTGCTTCATGCCCAAACGGCGCAGGGCCTCGGGGATGAGCTTGTAGCCGGTGCCGTGGAAGGGGGTGTAAACCATCTTGAAGGTGTCGGCCACCTTCTCCACTGCGGCCTTGTCGTTGACCTGCCCCATGACGTTGGAGAGGAACTTCTCGTCGGTCTCAGCCCCCATGACGGTGATCAGGCCCTTCTCCACCGCCTCGTCGTAGTCCATGCGCTTGATGGAGGCGAAGAAGTCCAGCTCCTCCATCTTCTTGGCGATGGCCTCGGCGTGGTGGGGGGGGAGTTGGGCGCCGTCCTGCCAGTAGACCTTGTAGCCGTTATATTCCTTGGGGTTGTGGCTGGCAGTAACGTTTACGCCGGCGATGCAGCCATACTCCCGGACGGCGAAGGACAGCTCGGGGGTGGGGCGGAGGGACTCGAAGATACGTACGGGGATGCCGTTGCCCGCCATGACGCCGGCGGTCTCACGGGCGAACTCCTGGGAGTGGTTGCGGCAGTCGAAGCACACCGCCACGCCGCGCTTCACCGCCTCGGGGCCCTCGGCCAGGATGACCTCGGCGAAGGCCTGGGTGGCGTGGCGGATGACGTGGATGTTCATCTGGTGCAGGCCGACGCACATGGTGCCGCGCAGGCCGGCGGTGCCGAACTCCAGCGGGGCAAAGAACCGGCTCTCAATCTCCTTCTCGTCGCCGGAAATAGAGCGCAGCTCCTCCTTTTCCGCCTCGCTGAGCGCAGAACTGCTGAGCCACTTTTCATAAACATCACGATAGGACATGGGACTAACCTCCAATATCTGAAATTCTGGCGTAAACAATGTACTGCACTGTGATTATAGCACAAAAATTTACCAATATCCAGCCCGTCTTTTGACGAATTCGGGAGATTGTCACGCCTACTTGTGGTAGCTGGAGCCTTCGTCGATCTTGAAGCTGCGGTAGAGCTGCTCGAGCAGCATCACCCGGGCCAGATGGTGGGGAAAGGTCATGGGGGACATGGACAGCTTGGCCCACGCCTGGGCCTTGAGGGAGGGTGCAAGGCCGTAGGAGCCGCCGATCAGAAAGGCCAGGCTGCTTCCCCCCCGGCTGCTCCAGTCGGACAGGAGGCCGGAGAGCTCCTCGCTGGAGCGCATGCGTCCCTCCACGCACAGGGCGACCAGGCTGGCCCCCGGAGCCAGCTTGGAGCGGATGGCCGCCGCCTCCTTCTCCAGGGCGGCGTCGATCTGGGCCTGGGATGGATTGGACGGCAGCCGCTCCTCCGGCAGCTCCACCACCTGGAGCTTACAGTAGGCCGACAGGCGCTTGACGTACTCCGCCGCCGCGTCGATGTAAAATTTCTCCTTCATCTTGCCCACGCAGATGAGCTGTACCCGGATGCCCTTCATACCGTGTACCTCCGGCTCTTCTCGCTGCGGGGAGCCACCTCCAGCGCCACGTCCCGGCCCACCGCCGCGCCCCGGCGCTCCAGCACGCCCCGCACCACCTCGTGGGCCCGGGCGGGGGTGTTGTTCTCATGGGACAGGTGGGCCAGCACCACCGTGCGTGCGCCCCCCTCCCCCGCCGTCCAGGCCAGCTCGGCCCCCGCCTCGTTGGACAGGTGGCCCCGGTCGCCCAGAATGCGGGCCTTGAGGTGGTAGGGGTAGGGGCCGGACTGCACCCACTCCACGTCGTGGTTGGCCTCGGCCACCAGGAGATCCGCCCCCCGGATGCCGCGGAGCACCGCCCCGGTCACATAGCCCAGGTCGGTGACCACCGCCGCCTTCCGCCCTCCGGCGGACAGGGCGTAGCCCACGCTCTCCGCCGCGTCGTGGGAGGTGGGGAAGCTCTCAATCGCCAGCCCGCCGACGGAAAAGCCCTCCCCCGGCGCCACGGGGCGGAGCAGCTCCTCCAGAAAGGCGATGCGGTAGCAAAGCTGCCGCCCCGTCCCCGGGCTGGCATACACCGGCAGCTTAAGCTGCTTGGTCAGGGTGGTCAAACCGGAGATGTGGTCGCTGTGCTCGTGGGTGATCAGCACGCCGGCGAGCTCCTTCGGCTCCACGCCCAGCTCCTTCAGGCCGGTGCAGATACGGCGGCAGGAGATGCCCGCGTCCACCAGCACATGGGTGCGGCCGTCGGTCACCAGCAGGCTGTTGCCGCTGGAGCCGCTGGCCAGGGTACAAAGTTCCAGCACGGAATCGCTCCTCACTATGTAGTCTCTCTGCGCAAAAAAGGGCGGCGGCCTGCGCCGCCGCTCCCTGTTTTCTTTTTAGCCTACCTGGCTCTGCTTCTCCTCGTCCGGGGTGACCACCACGCGGATGTCCGCCCCCACGCCGGAGAGCTTGCGCACGATATCCTCGTAGCCCCGCTCGATGTGGTGGATGCAGCCAATTTCGGTGGTGCCCTGGGCCGCCAGGCCCGCGATTACCATGGCCGCCCCGGCCCGCAGATCGCAGGCCTGGATACGGGCGCCGGTGAGCTTTTCCACGCCCTCGATGACGGCGATCTTGCCGTCCACCTGGATCTGGGCGCCCATCCGCCGGAACTCGTCCACATAGCGGTAGCGGTTGTCCCACACGCCCTCGGTGAGCACGCTGGTGCCCTCCGCCAGGCAGAGGACGGCGGCAATCTGGGGCTGCATGTCGGTGGGGAAGCCGGGGTAGGGCAGGGTCTTGACATTGGTGCGGGTCAGCTTGCCGTGCCGGCGCACCAGCACCGCGTCATCCCGCTCCTCCACGTCCACCCCCATCTCCAGCAACTTGGCGGTGATGCACTCCAGATGCTTAGGGATGACGTTGCGGATGAGCACCTCGCCCCCGGCGGCGGCCACGGCGGTCATATAAGTGCCCGCCTCAATCTGGTCAGGGATAATGGAGTAGCTGCCGCCGGACAGGCGCTCCACCCCGCGGATTTTGATCACGTCGGTGCCCGCGCCCATGATCTCCGCGCCCATGGAGTTGAGGAAGTTGGCCAGATCCACGATGTGGGGCTCCTTGGCGGCGTTCTCAATGACGGTCAGGCCGTCGGCCAGCACGGCCGCCAGCATGATGTTCATGGTGGCGCCCACCGAGACGATGTCCAGATAGATCTGAGTGCCGCACATGCGGCCGTTTTTGGCCTTGGCATGAATGTAGCCGCCCCGCACGTCCACGTCGGCCCCCATGGCCACAAAGCCCTTGATGTGCTGGTCAATGGGCCGTCCGCCGAAGTCACAGCCGCCCGGAGGGGGCACCTCGGCGGAGCCGAACCGGCCCAGCAGCGCCCCAATGAGGTAATAAGAGGCGCGGATTTTCCGCGCCAGCTCCTCAGGCACACGGGCGTTGCGGATGTGGGAGCAGTCCACGTCCACCGTGGTGCGGTTGACGGTGCGCACATCGGCGCCCAGCTCCTGCAAAATATTCAGAATCAATGTCACGTCGCTGATCTGGGGAATGTTCTCAATGCGGCATACCCCGTCCACCAGCAGGGCGGCGGGGATTATGGCGACGGCGGCATTCTTCGCGCCGCTGATGTCAATTTCTCCAAAAAGCGGCTTTCCGCCGTGGATCACATATTTTGTCAAAGCTACAACCCTCTATTCCTTCCGCCGCAGCCGTTTCCGGCATAAACGGTATCCAAGGGCCGGCAATTCACCGGCCCGGTAAACACAATTTAATAAACGCCTTCCATGGAAGTGCGCTCCAATACGAGTACATTATAGCAGATCTCTCCTTAAAATCAAAGCAAAATTCTCGTGTGCTCCGATTTTCTCTTCTCGTGCCTGTGATCCTTTGCTTTCAAAATACCCAATCTGCCGACTTTTATACCTCTTCTGATCGTGCGTGGGGTTATGTCTACCAAATGTCTACCAAAATGCAACGCAAAGCGCCTGAATTTTCAGCTTTTTCCCCAAGGAGTTTTTTATAATGTCTACCATACGTCTACCATGCGAACCTTTTGATTCTGTTTCCCCGCCTTTTATACCCCTATTCCCTGAAAGCTGCATTCTTTCCTCCCATGTAAGGGGCGTCATACTTGACTGAAACGCGCAGTCGTGAGTAGGATGCCCCGAAAGCTCAAAATTTAGAAGGAGGAATTCCAAACATGAGAAACCTCAAGCGGACTCTCAGCCTGGCTCTGGCTTCCGTCATGCTCGTGGGCATGATGAGTGTCGGCGCCAGCGCGGTGAACGCGAGCGATTTCACCGATGCGGATGAGATCGTAAACAAGGACGCCGTTTCTACCATGACTGCCCTGGGCATCATCAATGGTAAGGAAGACGGCAGCTACTTTGACCCCACCGGCAACGTGACCCGTGCCGAGATGGCCAAGATGCTCTGCGTCGCCATCAACGGCGGTGTGGATCCCGTGCTGGGCGTCAAGGACACCCCCACCTTTACCGACATCAAGGGTACCTGGGCAGAGTCCTACATTGAGTACTGCGCCGCCAACGGCATCATCGCTGGCCGCGGCAACAACAAGTTTGATCCTACCGGCACCGTGAGCGCCACCGAGGCCGCCAAGATGCTGCTGGGCGTGCTGGGCTACAGCGCCGAGAAGTCCGGCCTGGTGGGCAACGACTGGGCCATCAACACCAACGTGCTGGCCAACCAGAACGGTCTTTACAAGAACCTGGCCAATCTGAACGCCAACACCCTGCTGACCCGTGACAATGCCGCCCAGATGATCTACAATGCTCTGGACGCCAACATGGTTGAGCTGAACGCCGCTGGCAACTACACCACCAGCCAGTACAGCTACACCGGCACCGAGTCCGTCGTGACCGGCACCGAGCGCGTGTGGGTTGTCAAGATCAAGGACAGCTCTGTTAACGATGCCATCAAGGCTCTGGACGGCTCCGTCTACAACAGCCGTCAGGATGCTATCGACACTCTGAAGGACGCGAACGGTGGCACCGCTCTTGATACTGGCAAGTACACCCTGGAGCAGAAGACCCAGAATGTTTACGGCGAGAACACCGTGACCAAGTACGCGGACGAGACCATGGGCCACAAGTACCTGTCCCTGATCACCGACGGCGACGCCGTGCTGACCGACGTGGAGAAGGACAGCAAGGGCACTTACACCCTGTACATGAATGGCATCACCACCAAGGGCCAGTACACCAAGGTCGAGGGTGACTACAGCAACCTGATCGGCCAGAAGGTCGAGGTTCTGTATAAGGACAGCGAGAATGTGTACGGCGTCTATGCCTCCACCGACAGCTCCCTGATCGTGGAGAGCACTGCCGGTAAGGTTGAGGCTGTCAAGAACGGCGAGGTCAAGATTGACGGCACCACCTACAAGGTGGACAGCAATGTGACCACCACCGCTCTCTACACCGGTAAGCTGATTGACGGCCTGAATGTGGGCGGCAACAAGGCCGCCGCTGTGAAGGCTTACGACAATGACGACAACGGCAAGATCGACACCGTTGTTTACGTCCCCTTCACCGCCGCCAAGGTGACCTACGTGGGCGAGAAGTCCTTCAACACCGATGTTAACACCAATGTTAAGTTTGAGGACGTGAACGCTTACGACGACATGGCCAAGAACGACTATGTCATCAAGAGCGACGCCGCCAACACCGTGGATGACACCGATACTTATGTCCTGGCTGAGACGGTCAAGGGCAAGATCGAGGCCACCAAGAGCGACTCCGTCCGCATTGACGGTACCTGGTACAACTATGTTACCACCACTCCCGACAAGGATCTGGCTCTGGACAGCACCGTGAAGGCTGCTGTGCTCAACGGCTACATCGTGAAGTCCGAGGTTGTCACCTCCAGCCACGAGCTGCAGGACTACGCTGTGATTGTGAACACCGGCAGTGATATCAACGGCGAGCAGGCCAAGCTGCTCTTCGCCGACGGCACCACCAAGGTGGTTACCACCGACAAGAGCTACACCGCTGAAAAGGGCAAGCTGGTGACCTATGAGGTCAAGAAGGGCGAGTATGTCCTGACCCCTGCTGAAACTGTTAGCGCCGACAAGGCTGGCTTCGACAAGATTGTGACTGGCAAGTATGTCAACGACTCTGGCAAGGGCAAGATTAACGGCGAGAGAATCGCGGACGACGCCGTGATCTTTGTGCAGGATAGCGCGGGCAAGTTCTCTACTATGGCTGGTTCCGACTTTGCCAAGTACAGCACTAGCTCTGTAAAGGACCAGAATATCACTGCTTACGCTAACAAGGACAACTCCACCGGTTACAACAGCATTGTCCTGGCTTACGTAGAGCTGAACGCGAAGGTTAACTCCATCACCAGCAACTACGGCTATGTGACCAGCGCCGTGTCCACCACCAAGAACAATGACGGCGAGACCGTGTCTTCCTTCACCTTCTGGGATGGCGCCACCGAGCACAAGGACATCATGACCGACGAGAAGGTTTCCCTGTCCAAGGGCGACATCTTCACCTACGAGGAGAACAAGGACGGCAGCTACACTGTCACCGAGGTCGACAACCTGCTACGTACCGCCATCATTGCCTACAACGAGAAGAACGGCGATATCCGCTTCACCGACGCTTCTCTGAGCGACAAGGGCAGCAACGTTAACGCTGAGATCACCAAAGATACCGTTATCATCGGCATCAACAGCGATGACAAGGCCGGCGTTGAGGGCGCGGTGCCCACCATCGCCATCGAGACTGATAAGTCCGGTGTTTACCAGGCCAACGCCTACTATGTGATGGGCGCCGGCGACGAGGTGAAGCTGCTGGTGGTTGACACCTACGGCAACATCCCCGCGGTTGACAGCTCCTCCGACCTGTCTGGCGCTGTGGACCAGACTGCCATCCAGGATGCTCTGAACAAGTACACTGATGTTACCCTGAACGCTAACGCTATCACCGGCGCTGCTTCCGTGAAGGTTCCCGCTGGTGCTACCCTGACCGTGAGCGATACTAGCGCCAGCAATGCGCTGACTGTTGAGATCGCTAAGGGGGCTACCCTGAAGGTTGAGGATACCAGCATTACCGCTGATAAGCTGGTTGTGAAGGCTGTGTCCGGCAGCACCCTGGTCGTGCCCAACGGCACTCTGATTGGTGACGCTATGACTATCGAGGAAGGCACCTTGACCCTGACTGCTAACGGCAGTGGTATGAAGGCCGAGTCTTCTGACGCTGTTGTGAAGGTTAACAAGGATGTCACGATCGGCGGTCAGGATGCGCTGAATCTGACTGGCTCCGCTAAGATCATTGGCACCGACGGTGTAAAGCTCACCATTAATGGTACTGTTACCAACGTGTCTGTTAACAACTTCTATAATGATAAGACTGACACCAATCCCGAGACCCCTGTTCAGGGTAGCAACTACACTTGGACTACTTTCCAGGAGACTACTGGCAGCACGAACGTCACTGGCTGGCTGAAGAATTAATAAGCTTTCTGAGTTCTGTTAGCGAGTGATTAAAAGAGCCGCCCCCGATTGGGGGCGGCTCTTTTTGTTAGTGGAAGGCTATATAGTAGTAGCTCATTCCAGATTGGTTTGCGTCCGCGTAGAATCTGCCCTCTATCAGGTCGCCGCGGGCCACCCGTATTCCGCTGCTGGTGATCTCCACCAGGTTTCCGTCCCGCATGGTGACCGGTGCTCCTTGCAGCGCCAGTCCGCCATAGGTATACCGATCGGACTGCATTGCGCCGTCCTGCCTTACCACAAAGACTGCCCGGGGCGATACCCCCAGCGAAATATCCCGGCTTCGGGCGTCATCCCCTGTATAGCTTCCACTTAGAATCTCAGGCTTTAAGGCCAGTGCTTTATCCAGCACACGGAAATCCTCGTTGAAATCCGTACGCAGGAAATTGTCCTCCGGCTCCCACTGGTGCAGGTGATAGTGTTCCGTATAAGCTGCCATTTTCATTCCTCCCGCAGGGGGGCCGGGCAGCGCCTTTGCCGTACTGGAAAACGCGGCCCCTGCGGGAAAGGAACCCCGCGTC
>OWJE01000782.1_pt1 | contig 9090 bp, 9 predicted proteins | sample 1732931 | NCBI WGS metagenome assembly OWJE01 (sample SAMN05065769, study PRJEB22554) | human gut metagenome | biome: ENVO:2100002; feature: ENVO:00000062; material: ENVO:00002003 | host: Homo sapiens | place: USA | reverse complement strand
TTACATGTATCGTTCCTTACGATGCAGGCGGCGGTACCGATACAGTTATGCGTGCTTTAGCAGACGCAGCGAAGGGTTCCTTCAAAAACATCTCCGTAGAGAACCGTTCCGGCGGCGGCGGAGCAACCGGTATGCTCGCTGGCGCAAACGCTAAGGCTGATGGCACAACCGTTACCATGATCACAGTAGAGCTTGCAACTCTTGAGGCTATGGGAACAAACGCTGGTCTTACATATTCCATGTTCAAACCGATCATGATGGTAAACAGCGCATGTGCAGCGATCACAGTAAACGCAAAAGATGACCGTTTCAACACGATCGAAGACTTCATCAACTACGCAAAAGAGAACGAGGTTTCCATGGGTAACTCCGGTAACGGCGCGATCTGGCACCTTGCAGCAGCAGGTCTTGCAAAAGAGACAGGCGCTCAGTTCAAACACGTTGCTTACGATGGAGCAGCAGGTGCGATCACAGACCTTCTTGGTGAGCATATTGACGCAGTAGCAGTTTCCTACGCTGAGGTTGCTAACTACGTTGAGTCCGGCGATTTAAAGGTTCTTGCAGTTATGAACGACAAACGTCTTGATTCCATTCCGGACGTTCCGACATGCCAGGAAGCTGGTTACGATGTAGTTCTTGGTACATGGAGAGGTCTTGGTGTTCCGAAGGATACTCCGGACGAGGTTGTTGACCAGCTCTATGAGATCTTCTCTCAGGCAGCACAGTCTGACGCATTCGTTGACTTCATGAACAAGTCCAACAACGTGATCGACGTTCTTGACGGCGCTACATTTGAGGAGCGTATCAAATCTGACCTTGAGACATACACAGCTCTGGTTACAGATCTTGGTCTGAAAGTACAGTAATGTAAACTGACTTAACGGGGAGTGGGAAACCCACTCCCCGGTTTTGTCTGCGAGGGCTTTCCCCAGGGAGACCTCTGTGAGACAGTTGTTTTAGAATGGAGTTTCAATATGAGAAAAGGAAATATTATCGCAGGTCTGATCTGCGCAGCTTTAGCTGTTTATGTGATCGTTACCTGTCTTGGCTATCCGAGAGCAGAAGCTTACGGTACAGGCGTTCCGGGTCCGGGACTCTGGCCGGGCATCATCGCAGCACTTCTTCTGATCTGTTCCGTAGGCCTTATCGTCGTTACCCTGATGATGAAAAAAGACCAGTTCCCGGAGCTTCCGATGTGGACACCGGGTACAAAACGTGTATACATTTCCATGGCGATCCTGCTTGTATACATGCTGGTATTATCTACACTTGGATTTATCATCCCGTCAGTGATCATGCTGTTCGCGTTCTGCCAGTGGTTCCATAAAGGCGCTTTCTGGAAAAACGCACTGATCTCCGTGATCGTAGTCCTGGCAATTTACTTTGTTTTCAAGAACTTCCTGAATGTGCCGATCGACTTCGGTATGTTCAGCATTTAAAGAAAGGGGTAGCAGAATGAGTTTCTTTTTAGAAGTATTTCAGAGCGCGTTCAGCCCCATGGTACTGTTCTACATGATCGCAGGCGTAGCAGCCGGAATCTGTATCGGAGCACTGCCGGGACTTACCGCAACTATGGGTGTAGCCCTTCTTCTGCCGCTTACATTCGGTATGGATGCCACAGCAGGTATCCTCATGTTACTTGGAATTTACGTGGGAGCAATCTATGGCGGATCTATTTCCGCGATCCTTTTACATACACCGGGTACACCGGCCTCTGCTGCAACCGCTATTGATGGATATCAGTTCTCCAAGCGCGGTGAGGCAGGACGTGCACTCGGTATCGCAACACTTTCCAGTTATGTGGGCGGTGTTGTCAGCGTTCTCTGCTTATGGCTCATCAGCCCGCAGCTTGCGAAGCTTGCATTAAAGTTCAGCTCTGCTGAGTTCTTCTTACTCGCGGTATTCGGACTCTGTATCATTGCCAACATCTCCGGCGAGAATATGGCAAAGGGCTTGATCTGCGGATTCTTAGGAATCTTAACAGCTACTGTCGGTATCGACAGCGTAACAAGCTACATCCGTTTCACAGACAACGCAAACCTTCTCTCCGGTATCCAGTACATTCCGGTTATGATCGGTCTGTTCGCGATGAGCCAGGCCTTCGAGACGATCGAGGATATCTACAGCACGGATGAGATTGATGCGAGCGTAACAAGACTTCTTCCGACAAAGGACGATGTAAAGACGATCCTTCGCGTTGCTCCGGTAACAGGCCTCATCGGAACCATGATCGGTATCATCCCTGGTGCCGGTGCCGATATTGGATCCTTCGTTGGATACAACACTGCCCGCGGCATGTCCAAACATCCGGAGTTATTCGGTAAAGGAAGCCCGGAGGCCGTTGCTGCTTCCGAGGGCGGGAACAACGGTGTAACCGGTGGTGCCATGATCCCGATGCTGACACTCGGTGTTCCTGGTGATGCCGTAGCAGCCATCATGATCGGCGCACTGACGATCCAGGGTCTTACCCCGGGACCGATGCTTTTTAAGACAAACAAGGTTCTCGTTTACACGATCTTCCTTGGAATGTTTGTCGCAAACACCATCATGGTACTCCTCGGATTCTCCTGTATCCGCCTTTTCACAAAGGTACTTAGCGTTCCGAAGACGATCCTTACACCGGTCATCTTTATCCTCTGCGTCGTAGGAAGCTATGCGATGAGAAGCAACTTCTACGATGTAGGAACGATGTTAATTGCAGGCGTGATCGGCTGGCTCATGGGTAAGGTAAAGATCCCGACAAGCCCGGCGATCCTCGGCCTGATCTTAGGACCGATGGCTGAGAAGAACTTCCGTACCGCACTGTTAAAGTCCAGCGGTAACCCGGTCGTATTCTTCAACACCCCGATCTGCTGGTTCTTTCTTGCCCTGATCGCGTTCACACTGTTTGGTGCGATCCGCGGACAGTTAAAGAAGAAAACAAATTAAAAATTGTGAATTTTTAAGCCGCGTCTGCTCTCCGGTTTTGTGCCGGGGAGAGGGGCGGCTTTTGTAATAGAAAATTTTGAGGAATTTCCTGTATATGGCGAAAGGATGCCGGTTGACAGAAGGCAGGAAAGAATAATGGAAAGACATGGCGCATAAGATTTTGCAAGGCATAATTCGGCGGAGTAAGACATGAGAGGGCAGAAAAACGATGATGTTACCCGGACGGACTCCGCCGGGGTGTTTGCGGACGCATTGGGCGGGGAGACGCTTTTGACGCTCATCGGGACACGGGCGGTACATATTGAAAATTACAGGAGCATTCTTGTATACACGGATACGGAGATCAGAATCCAATGCAGGCACTATATTCTTTCTGTCTCCGGGAAAAAGTTAAAGATCTGCTATTACGATAAAGATGAGATGAAAATATCCGGCCGCCTGGAGGTGATCCGGTTTGAATAGATTTGAAAAATTGTGGGAGGGAAGCGTGAAAGTCCGGATCGATGGGAGAGGGATGGAGCGCTTTTTTAATATCGCGGCGCAGAGAGGGATCGTGATCGAAAAATCGAGACAAAAGAGATCCCTGCTGCGGAATATGACGGCAATCGGCATGATCGATATGATAACCATGTTGAAAAGAAAGAATTGGAAAAAGAGGACAAGAAACAGGGGAAAACTGTCTGCTTCGAGATATCACCGAGAAACTTTAAACGTCTGAAGCCGATCGCCCGGAAAACAGATGTCCGTCTGCGGATCACGGAAAAGCACGGTTTTCCATTCTGGCTGATCCTGGGCCGCCGCAGAAGTCTCTGGGCCGGAGGTCTGGCAGCCTTTTTTCTGCTGATCTATCTTTCATCTTTTTATGTGTGGGACATTTCCTTTGATGGAAATCATCGTTTTACGGATGAGATGCTGCTGCATTTCATGGACACGATTCCGGTGCAGTGTGGGATGAGAAAAAAAGAGATTTCCTGTGGGGATCTGGAAAAACAGATCCGGAACGCGTTCCCGGAGATCGGCTGGGTATCCGCAGAACTGACCGGCACAAGGCTTACAGTCCATGTGCGGGAAAATGACGGGATCCTGAAGGCGGAGACCGGATCAGATGCGCCCTGTGAGCTCACAGCAGGATCAGATGGCACCGTGACAAAGATCATCGTCCGGAACGGGATTGTCAGGGTGAAAGCCGGGGACGAGGTGAAAACCGGGGATGTCCTGGTCTCGGGGAAACTCCCGATCTACGATGATTCCGAGACACTTGTGAAGACAAACTTAGTCCATGCGGATGCGGAAGTCTACGCAGAAACAACGAGAACGGTCACATGGAAAATCCCGGTTGCGGAGGAGATCCGCGCGGGAACAGGGAAAGAACGCCCGGGCGTGTTCTTTAAATTCCTGGATGCGGAATTCTGTTTTCTGATGCCGGACATAAAAAAAGAAAGCAGCTGGGAGCTATTCATGGAAGAATCCCAGCTCAGACTTTCGAAAAATTTTTACCTTCCGGTCTACGGCGGGATCCTCGCTGCAAGGGAATATATTCCCTATGAGAAAGTCCTCACAGAATCAGAAGTCTCAGATTCCGCTGACCGGTATTTGAACGAATATATGCAAAATCTCACCGAAAAAGGTATACAAATCCTTGGTAGTGATGTTAAAATAGAGAGAAGTGAATCACACTGGAAGATTCATGGAACACTGACGGTGGTGGAGGACATCGCAAAAGAATCCCCCATCCCGGAAGATCAGGAGGAGATTCAGACATTAGATGAGCATCATTGAGACAATCATAGACATTCCGGCAGAACATGAGCGGAAGGTCTGCGGACAGTTTGACAGTTATCTGAAAAAAATCGAGCGGACGCTTCACGTATCCATGGTGGCGCGGGACGGGGAGATCAAGGTCATCGGACCAGATCATGCGGTAAAACGCGCGAAGAGCGTATTTTCAACGCTTCTGGAACTCTCGAAGCGGGGCGAAGAGATCGGGGAGCAGAATGTGGATTACGCCCTGGCTCTTTCCTTTGAGGATAAGGACACGGAAATGCTTTCCCTGGACCGCGATATCATCTGTCACACCATAAATGGAAAACCGGTAAAACCGAAGACTCTTGGACAGAAGCAGTATATCGATCTGATCCGGAAAAAGATGATCGTGTTCGGCGTGGGACCTGCGGGAACCGGAAAAACGTATCTTGGCATGTCCATGGCAATCCAGGCCTTTAAGAATGGAGAGGTGGGCAGGATCATCCTGACACGTCCGGCCATCGAGGCGGGAGAGAAATTAGGCTTCCTTCCGGGCGACCTTCAGAGCAAGATCGATCCGTACCTGCGCCCACTTTACGACGCCCTCTACCAGATCATGGGCGCGGACAGCTATCTTCACAATTCAGAGAAAGGCCTGATCGAGGTGGCGCCTCTCGCCTACATGCGCGGACGTACCTTAGATAACGCCTTTATTATCCTGGATGAGGCCCAGAATACGACCCAGGCACAGATGAAGATGTTCCTTACAAGGATCGGTTTCGGTTCCAAGGTCATCATCACCGGCGACCAGTCCCAGAAGGATCTGCCTGCAGGCCAGGTATCCGGCCTCGACGTGGCGCTTAAGGTACTGAAGAATATCAACGATATCGGAATCTGCCGGTTCTCCAACGAGGACGTGGTAAGACATCCGCTTGTCCAGAAGATCGTAAAGGCATATGATGAATATGAAGGCCGTGAGAAACCGGAGAGAAGATCTTACACGGAACATGGAAAAAGCGGCCGGGAAGGACGGGAACAGAGATGACAGTGACAGTGGAGTACGAAGCGGAGGAAAAACTGGATCTTCCGTACGAAGAGATCATTAAAAACGTGATCGAGGAATCCCTGGATTATGTAGAATGCCCGTATGACGCGGAGGTGAATGTCCTCCTTACGGATAATGCCGGGATTCACCAGATCAATCTTGATATGCGCGGGATCGATAACCCGACAGACGTTCTGTCGTTCCCGATGTGCGATTTTGAGACACCGGGTGACTTTTCCCATCTTGAAGAAACGCCGGAGGAATACTTTGACCCTGACACAGGGGAGTTACTTATGGGGGATATCGTAATTTCCGTGGACAAGGTGAAAGAGCAGGCAGAGAAGTACGGCCACTCCCAGACGAGAGAGCTGGCATTCTTAGTTGCGCACAGCATGCTTCATTTATCCGGCTACGACCATATGGAGAATGATGAGCGGATCCAGATGGAGGACATGCAGAGAGAAATTCTGGAACGGAGGGGTTACAGGAGATGAGAAGACGGGGCAGAGCATTTATTATTGGTATTGGAATCATGATGGCTGCGGCAGCTCTTTCCGGGTGCGGAAAGAAGGCTGAAGAAGCAGCTGTGACAACGGAGGCGCCTACAGTGACGCCGGAAGAGACGAAGACCATCGTTCTTGAGACAGAACCGACGACGGAGGCGGAGACGGAGCCGGAAGGCCCGGAAGAGCGCAAAGAGGTCGACGGAAAGATCCAGAGTTACCTGACCGGTGAGATGGTGGATGTGGCGAAAGCTAACAGACGCCCTGTTGCGGTCATGATGAGCAATGATAAAGCATCTCTGCCCCAGTACGGCATCAACCGGGCGGATGTTGTCTACGAGGCGCCGGTGGAGGGCGATATGAACCGCTACATGGCGATCTTCGAGGACTATGATGATATCGAGCGGATCGGTTCCGTCAGAAGTTGCCGTACCTATTATACATATTTCGCAAGAGAGTACGATGCGATCTATGCCCACTACGGACAGAGCACCTTCGCAGTTCCGTATCTGAAAAGTGTGGACAACATCAACGGTGTCGATGGCACAGGCGGAAATGCGTTCTACCGCACAAAGGACAAGAAGGCACCGCATAACGCCTATACAAGTGGCGCGAAATTAAATAAGACCATCGGCCAGCTGGGCTACCGCACTTCCTACAGCGATACCTACACGGGACATTTTCAGTTCTCAAAGAATACTTATGTCCCAGCGGAATCCGACGCGAAGGACGCGTACAAGTTCTACCCGTCCTACACGATGAATAATCCGTGGTTCGAGTACAATGAGAGTGACGGAAAGTATCACCGTTTCCAGTACGGCGGAAAGCACAACGGCGACGGCGGGCAGATTGCAGTCAATAATGTCATTTTCCAGTATGTGGAGTGGGGACATTACGCCAGCACCGATTATCTCAATATCAACGTTCACAAGGGTGGAGCGGGTTATGTATTTACAGGCGGAAAGTGCGTTCCTGTGTCCTGGAAGAAGGACGGGGACTTCGGACCGACCCGCTACTATGACTCTGAAGGAAAGGAAGTCATGCTTAACAAAGGAAAGACCTGGATCTGCATTGTAGGCGCAGACAGGTACAGTAAAGCTGAGATTTATGGAAAGTAACAGACAGAAAAAGAAAAAGGAATCCAATTTCGTTGTCCAAGGAAGTATCCTGGCAGTGGCATCCATCGTCGTGAGGATCATCGGAATCGCTTACCGTATTCCGATGATCAACATCATCGGCGATGAAGGAATGGGATATTACGGAACAGCATTTAATGTATACAATATTGCACTGCTTCTCTCATCCTACAGCCTGCCGCTCGCTGTGTCGAAAATGGTTTCCGCGAGACTTGCGGGAAAGCAGTACCGGAACGCATCGAGAATCTTACGCGCGGCGCTCTGTTATGCCACCATCGTGGGTGCCTTTGCGGCTGCGGTGATCTGGTTCGGTGCTGATTTCTTCGCGAAAGACGTATTTTTTATGCCCTATGCGGCATTCGCGCTAAGGACATTAGCCCCGACGGTATGGATCATGGCCTATCTCGGCGTGTTCCGCGGATATTTCCAGGGACAGGGCACCATGGTGCCCACCGCCTTTTCCCAGGTCTTTGAGCAGATCGTAAACGCCATCGTCAGCGTTGCGGCGGGAAGCTTCCTCTTTAACGAGGCGTTAAAGACAGAAGTGTTAAAGAATCAGACGGGAGACGGATATTCCAACGCCTGGGGCGCTGCCGGCGGCACCATCGGTACAGGTGCGGGCGCGTTTACCGCATTGATCTTCCTGCTGTTTTTATTTGCAGCCTGCGCAAAGATGAGAAAGCGCCAGATCAGGAGAGACCAGACGGAGATCCCGGAGAGCTACAGGGACATCACAAGAATCCTGTTCTTCACGGTAGTTCCGGTCATCTTGAGCTCCGCGATCTACAACTTAAACAGCGTGCTGGACAACGGAATCCTTGCGTACAATTTTAAGACTCTCGGACAGGGGGATGAGTTTGCCTCCATTTGGGGTGTGTATACAGGAAAATACCATCTGCTGATCAACGTGCCGATGGCGATCTCAAATGCCCTTTCTTCCTCGCTGATCCCGTCCGTATCAAGGGCGGTGGCTATGGGAGATAAGAAACTTGTGAGAGAGCGCGTGGCATCCGCGATCCGGTTCTCCTGTATCGTTGCGATCCCGTCTACGGTGGGACTCACGGTGCTTGCGGGACCGGTAAACAACCTTTTGTTCTCCGGGGATAATTCCCTGGCGATCCGGATGACGATTTACGGTTCCCTTGCGGTGGTATTCTACTCCGTGTCCACGGTCACAAACGCGATCCTTCAGGGCATCGATAAAATGCGCCTTCCGATCTTCCACGCGGTGATCTCCCTGGTGCTTCACCTGATCGCCCTGGAGATCATGGCTCTCGGATTCCACATGGGAATCTACAGCATGGTATTCGCGAATATCCTGTTCGCGCTCTTCATGGTCTTGATGAACGCGAGATCAATCCGGAAGCTTCTCGGCTACCGGCAGGAGATGAAGAAAACGGTGATCATTCCGGTGATCGCCTCCGCGGTGATGGGAATCTTCACCTTCGGTTCCTACCAGCTCGCGCATCTCGCGGTGAAGAGCAACGCGATTTCTACGTTGTTTGCGATGATGATCGCAGTAGTTGTTTATGGCGTGCTGCTTATTAAGCTTGGGGCATTGTCCGCGGCAGAGTTAAAGACGATGCCGGGCGGAACGAAGCTCCTGAGAGTGTTCAGAAAACTGCATCTGATGCAGAGGCGGAAAGTACAGAAATAAACCGGGACAGCTGACTGTCAGTGCATGGACTGTCTCTTATACACATCTGACGCTGCCGACGACTTAATAGGTGTAGAT
>OWJE01000768.1_pt1 | contig 9206 bp, 7 predicted proteins | sample 1732931 | NCBI WGS metagenome assembly OWJE01 (sample SAMN05065769, study PRJEB22554) | human gut metagenome | biome: ENVO:2100002; feature: ENVO:00000062; material: ENVO:00002003 | host: Homo sapiens | place: USA | reverse complement strand
TAGCGAGTGTCTCGTGGGCTCGGAGATGTGTATAAGAGACAGAAATTAGGGGTAATGACCGGTACTTTTGCCGCCGTCAGCATATCACTTGCACTTTTCCTTGGATTTGTGATTACATTAGCCAGCCATGCTCATCCCGATCTGTCAAGTCGAATCTGTCTTCTTCTGTTTGTTCTGAACCTGCCTGTCGTGCTTCGCAGTGTAAAGCACTATAGGGCAATTCAGAACAAACTTCAGAGAAAACAGCCAGATGATGCAGAAGGAAATGTTACCTCTCATATCATTCTTCCAACCAGAAAACAGTTATGGGGAGGGATTATCCTGCTCGCTGTCCTTGCTTTTGCAATACTGTTTTTGAGTGTTCTGATGCGCTGGCTTATGATTTCATACTATGAAAACATTTTCCTGATTTTGTTTATCTTTTCAGGTTCCTTATCTCTCCCGGTATTGGCCGTAATGGTTACATACATCGGGTTACTGCTGTGATCTTTATGCTTTCGGCTTCAACATGACAACTGTAACAGACAATCTGAACACCTGCCTTCGCAGCTTGCACAAGTGCCTCCTTAAACTCTGGCTGTTTCGCCTCATTTGGAAACACCCGATGAATTCCATTCATCTGAATCACAAAGGCAATTGTGCAATGGTAGCCTTCCTTTGCCGCGGTACACATTTATGGCATTTTTCAACAGCGCAGTGAAAAAGGCGTTCGATGCTTATAAGAAAGAGAACGGCTCTGACAAAAAGCATCCACGCATCAGCGAGCTGAACGCAGAGTATGCGATGCTCCTGGAACGAAAGAAAAGCTCCTATGCAGAGTACCGCAAGACCAAATCGGAAATGTGCAAAATAATGTACATTGCATCTGTAACTCTATGTGTGGACGATATATAATAATATTAAAGCGAATGATGAGAAAGTTCTAAATGCAAAAAGAAAGAGGAAGACAAGATGGCAGTATGGAGATTACAGGTGAATACAGGAGGCACAAATGTTGCCGACTATTGCTTGAAAAATCATGTCGCAGCAATGGGATGGAGTCTGCGTGAATTAACCCAGGCAGAACGTTCTGGGATACATACATTTTTGGATTACTGTAATCTGGCAAGAACGCAGTACAAATCATTCGACAGTGTATGCCGCATGGTAGAGGATGTGAAAGAAGGAGATCTCCTATGGATGCGCTCAAGAAATGAAGGGAAATACTATATTGCGAGAGTTAAGGCGAACAGTACATGGGTGTTTCGCGAGGATGCAGTACAGATGGATGCAGCGAATCAGTTGACCAATATAGATTGGTATCCAGCTACAGATAAGGCAGATGAAGAATCCGTTCCTGGTGCTGTGGCAACATCATTTATTATGGGTTCAACCATCCAGAGAATTAAGAAAAATGGAGTGGAAGAATACAGTCAGATGTTGTATAACCGTGTCCACGATTCAGCGCTGGATCTATTCAATTATCCCGATCCAGCCCTCTCGTTATGTGAGAAGCATTTTTACAGCCTGCTTCAGCCGGAAGATGTTGAGGATTTACTTGCGCTGTGGCTGTATGATACGAAAGGCTACGTTTGCATTCCATCGACAAATAAAATTGCTACGCCAAAGTATGAGTGCGTTTTGGTTGATCCAAATGACCTGAACCGAAAGCATATTTACATTCAGGTAAAGAAGGGTGATGTTGATCTCAATACAGATGACTATTCCAGCCTGAATGGTGAAGTGTATTTGCTTACAACAGAAGGAAACGTTCAGAATGCACAGAAATATTCAAATGTGAAAGCAGCAGATCCAACGGTTATCTATGAATTTGCGATCAATCCGGATAAGTCTCATATCATTCCGGAGAATGTTTTATACTGGGTGAAGTTTCTGACAGAAATAGAAAATAATCGTTTGAAGTTTTCTGCGTGTAAAGGAATCATGTTTGATACGAATATCTCGTATTCAGATACAGATGAATCCGAGATGATTCTCGGAAACAAAATAGCGGCATATGGGGATGCCAAACGGTATATCGACAGCTTTCGCAAAGATGACTATGCTCTTTTTTATTCCAAAGGAAGAGGAATTATTGCAGTTGGACAGATTGTTACAGACACACCAACGGAAGTGGGTGATGAAAAATATCATAGTGTCAGAATGATTGTGCCGGAAAATTTCAATGGAGATGTTAAAGCATTGCCTGCTCTTTCTCCGAATGAGATTAAAACAACTTTGAAACGGAATTTTTATTGGGCATCGACAATCAAAACACCATTCCTTACAGGAGTACAGGTTGAGATGTTGATTCGTGAACTGAAAAAGAAGCATATCTAACGAGGTGGCAGAAGGGGGAGAAATAAGCAATGCCCTTACAGATTATCAGAAACGATATTACAAAAATGAGCGTTGACGCAATCGTCAATGCTGCCAACACGTCTCTTTTGGGCGGTGGTGGTGTGGACGGCTGCATTCATCGTGCTGCCGGACCGGAGCTGCTTGCAGAGTGCAGTACGCTGCATGGCTGCGAGACAGGCAGCGCAAAAATCACAAAGGGATACCACTTGCCCTGCAAATATGTGATCCATGCAGTTGGACCGCGTTGGAGGGATGGCAAACATCGGGAACAGGAGCTTCTGGAATCCTGTTATCGGACATCTTTGAACCTGGCAAAAGAAAATGGCTGTCAGTCGGTGGCCTTTCCGCTGATTTCCTCCGGCATTTACGGCTATCCTAAAGACCAGGCTCTGAAGGTTGCAGTCGATACCATCGGCACATTCCTGCTGGAGAATGAGATGATGGTTTACATCGTTAGCTTTGATCGGAAGGCATATCAGATTAGCGGAAAACTTTTTGCTGATATCGCGGCGTACATAGATGACCGGTATGTGGAGGAACATACCGACAGACGGGCAGAACAGAGGCGGCGGCTCGAAGCATTGTCAGAGGAATCCTGCTTTGAAGCTGCACCTGCCCCGCTGCCGTCCGAAGCAATCTGTAAATCTTGCAGCAGTCAATCCTTGGAAGAGGCACTGGGACAGATTGATGAGAGTTTTTCGGAAATGCTGCTGTGGAAGATTGACGAAAGCGGCATGACGGATGCCCAGTGCTACAAGAAGGCAAACATTGACCGGAAGCTCTTCTCGAAGATCCGTTCGGATAAATTCTATAAGCCATCCAAACCTACGGTGCTGGCATTTGCTCTGGCTTTGGAACTGCCGCTTGCCCAGATGCAGGAGATGCTGGGTAAGGCAGGATTTACCCTTTCCCATTCGAGCAAATTCGATATCATTGTAGAATATTTTGTCGAACGGGGAAACTACAATGTGTATGAAATCAACGAGGCACTGTTTGCTTTTGACCAGAGTCTGATCGGAGCATAAGGACAAAGAAATGTCGCTTTCCATGCGACCACTCCACAAAAGAAAATTGCTATACTATGGCTGTAAGGTACGAAACCGAGCAGCCATAATCTTTTGGGAGGACAAGTGTATGAGAAAGAATTTAACAGAGATCGTTTTTATCTTAGACCGCAGCGGTTCCATGAGCGGACTGGAACGGGACACCATCGGCGGATTCAATTCTATGATTGAGCAGCAGAAAAAAGCAGAGGGCGAAGCGCTGATCTCAACGGTACTGTTTGACAATGTGAGCGAAGTCCTGCACGACCGTGTAAATGTAAGGGACATCCGACCGATGATTGACCGTGATTACACGGTTCGCGGATGTACAGCACTCTTGGATGCCATCGGCGGTGCGATTCATCACATTGGAAATGTTCATAAGTACGCAAGACCGGAGGATGTGCCGGAACACACCATGTTTGTAATCACTACGGACGGAATGGAAAATGCCAGCCGTCGGTACAACAGCGAAAAAGTAAAGCAGATGATCGAGCGGCAGAAAGCGAAATACGGTTGGGAGTTTTTGTCCCTCGGTGCCAATATTGACGCAGTAGAGACCGCAAGCCAGTTCGGAATCGGTGCAGATCGTGCAGTCAACTATCAGTGCGACAGCGAAGGAACTGCGTTGAATTATGAGGTGGTCAGCGAAGCAATCAGCTCTGTCCGGTGCAGTGCCCCACTGAGTGCAGACTGGAAAAAGCGTATAGACGAGGACTACAAAAAGCGTGGAGGCCGCAAGCACAAGTAAATATTTTTGAAGCCGGGGTGATAATTCACTCTGGCTTTTTCTATGGCAGGAACTGCCGTTAAAGCATCCGGAACGGATGCGCAGCCCGATGCCGCAGGCAGCGTTCTATGGGGATTGGGGAATTTCCCCAACAAGCAGAAAATCGCTTTCGTGTCACGAAAGCCCTGCTTGCAGAAGAGCGAAAAGCGTTTTGAACGCACGATTTTCTGTTTACTTGGAAGGCGATAAGTGCTATACTTGAAAATAGAGAAATTATACCCATGGACAGGTTGTTTTTAAGCAGGAGGCAGAGGCGATGGCAGTATCATATAACAAGTTGTTTAAGCTGTTGATAGACAAGAAAATGAAGAAGAAAGAGCTGTGCGAGCTTGCTGGAGTCAGCGCAAGTACCATTGGGAAAATGGGGCGCGGAGAACCTGTTTCTATTGAAATGGTAGAAAAAATCTGTCTTGCATTAGGATGTACGGCTGACGATGTGTTGGATTTCATCCCAGAGAGTCCAGATAATGGGACAGCTGATAATGTAGAATAAGGATGGTGACCGAATGGGAAGGATAATACAGTATCGGCTGCTCCAATCCGAAAATCAAACAGGACTGATGAGACCAGTTGTCTACTGTGATGAAAAATACTGTGAAAGTTTACAGCAGGTTTCATTAAATGAGAAAATGGCGGCTCTGCTCATAAAAATCAAACCGGAACGAAGAACCATGAGGATTGAAAGATGCTTTCAGGAAGTTCTTACAAATATTCCGGAAAACAGTTGTATCCGAGACTTTGATGTGCTGTTCAATCCAGCATACAAGATAGATGTACTGCAACTTCTTACAGTTGCGAATCGAAGCAAATCGTTTTCTGTTTTATGGCCGGGAACTATGGCAGATGGAAAATTGGTTTATGCGGAAGATGGATATGCGGACTATAAAGAATACGATGTAGAACAATACGACATAACCTGTGTCGTTTAAGGGAGGATAAAAAAGTGAAGTACTCAGACTTGATCAGCTTCAACCCGATTGAGGATGTCATTCAGCTTACTACGGCGGATGATGCGAACCGGGCGAAGGAGTATGTGAAATCTTATGTTATGTCTGATACTATGGCGGCAAATCTGAAAAGCCCGGTATTGGATCAGCTTCAGATGGATGAAGTGGTTGACAACAAGGGTGTTCTTGTTGTTGGTAACTATGGTACTGGTAAATCACACTTGATGAGCGTGATTTCTTCTATTGCCAAGGATGCGGATAACCTTCAGTATCTCCAGAATAAAAACTTTGCAAAAGAGATGGAGTGCATCGCAGGCAAGTTTGAAGTACTTCGCATTGAAATCGGCGGCGTAACGATGTCGCTGCGTGAAATTCTGTTTGGCTTCATCGAAGACGATTTTGCGGCACGAGGAATTGATTTTGAAGTGCCGGATTTTGATACGGTCCGCGATAATAAAAAGCTGATTCGAGATATGATGATGGCCTTCTCCGCAAAGTATCCGGATAAGGGATATCTGATTGTTGTGGATGAGTTTCTGAGCTATCTGACTTCCCGTGACGAGCGGCAAATTGTCCTCGATCTTGAGTTTTTCCGCGCACTTGGCGAGATGTGCTCCAAGAGCAAATTGCGCGTGATTTTTGGTGTGCAGGAGAAGATTTTTGATAATCCGCGGTTCAGCTTTGTGTCGGATACACTGAAACATGTGTCGGATCGTTTTACGCAGATCGTCATCACCAAAGAGGCAACATCTTATGTTGTGTCTGAGCGTATCTTGAAGAAAACGCCGGAGCAGAAGGCTTTGATTCGCAAGCATTTGGAGAAATTCTCAATGCTTTATACTGGTATGTCTTCACGGATGGACGAGTTTGTAGATTTGTTCCCAATTCATCCGTCCTATATTGATGTGTTCAATAAGATTTACCTGATTGAGAATCGGCATATCCTGAAAAACATCTCGATGACAATTCGCGATATTTTTAACCGCGATGTGCCAGAGAATGAGCCGGGCATCATCTCTTTTGATAATTATTGGCCTGCAATCAAATCCAACGGATTGCTTAAGAGTGACGTGACCATCAACCGTGTTGTTACTGCCAGTGGACAGCTGGAGGATATTATTAACCGTGCATTCCCTAAGGCAGCATACAAGCCGCTGGCAATTAAAATTATCTATGCACTGAGTGTTCATCGTCTGACTACGAATGGCTTGGATGTGCATTTCGGACTGACGGCAGAGAACCTGAAGGATGATCTTTGCCTGTTCCTGCCGATGCCGGAGCAGGATGCAGATTTCCTGTTGGCTTTGATTAAGACTACGCTGAAGGATATCATGACCACGGTATCCGGTCAGTTTATTATCTACAACGATGCCAATAACCAGTATTACATTGATGTGGATAAGGTCGTTGACTATGATGAGAAGATTAAACAGAAGGCTTCCATCATGGCAGACGGCGAACTGAATCGCTATTTCTATCAGCTGATTTACAGCTGCCTTGATTGGGACGCAAAGCAGTATGTTCCTGGATTTGAGATTTATCAGCGCGATCTGAACTGGGATAGCCATAACATTTTCCGTGAAGGCTATTTGTTTCTCGGCCTGCCAGGAGAGCGTAGCACTGCGCAGCCGGAACGGGATTTCTATATCCATATTATGCCGCCATACAGCAGCGGCAGCATTGCTGTAAAAAATTTGGAGGATGAAGTTTATTTCTTCTTCAAATCCACTGCGGAGTTCAAGGAGATTCTGGGCTTCTTCTCTGCTGCCAATGCACAGGCACAGATCAGTGAAGGCAAAGATAAGGATGCCTATCTGAGCAAGGCAGCGATGATCCGCAAAAAGCTGATTAAGTATCTGAGTGAAAATAAGAACACCTGCTTTGATATCCAGTATAAGGGGCAGAAGCGGCAGATGATCGAAGTACTCCGTGGACGCTATAACCGGGATATGGACTTTAAGGACACCGTTGATTTGGCGGCTTCCCTGTGTCTGGATGAATATTTCTGCGGCAAATATCCGGATTGTCCTATGATGAAAACAAAGGTAACTCGGAAAAACATGGCAGAAAATGTACGGCAGGCATTTGATTATTTTGCTGGTCGTAAAACGCAGACTGCAACCTTGATGCTCCAGAGCTTTGGCGTTCTGGACGGCGATAAGATTCGACCGGAAGGTTCCAAGTATGCAGCTTACTACATTGACCGGCTGAAACAGCTGCCGCCGCAGGGCGTTATCAATTATTCGGATATCTTTGATGTCAAATATGATGACCAGTACGAAGATAAGCATTTCAAGATCAACTATCTTTTTACACCGATCATCTTCCTGTCCATGGTATATGCGGGCTATGCAACGATGACTCTGCGCAATGGCACTGTTCTGAGTGCATCGAATCTGGATACGGTGCCTCGTATTAGTGTTCTGGACTTGTATGAGTTCAAATATCTGGCACGGCCTGCACAGATGGCAATGGCAGAACTGAAAAAGCTCTTTGATGTGCTGGAAATCAATCCGGCTCTGCTGGACAACCCGAATGATCGTGATGAGGGTGTGAAGCAGTTGTTGAAAAAAGCGCAGGAAACGAGCAACTCTGCTGTTCTTGCGAACCAGAAGCTGAACAATGGATTTGAGCTTTGGAATGAACCGCTTGTGGATGCGCAACATTTGATTGCTATGCAGAAAGCCTGTGCAGCAGTTAAGGATGAATTCAGCAATTATTCTGCTCGGTTCAATACCCCGGCGAAGCTGAACAACTTCACGCTGACCTTTGAGGAAATTGATAAGCTGGCGGAGCAGATTGCACTGATCAAGACGATTACGGAATATGTGACCTTCAAAACGGATTGCGCAAACAATGTTTCCTATCTGAGCAACATTGAGTTCATCGACCTTGGCGCGAACTTCAAACAAAAACTGGAAGCTGCAAAAGACGAATTCCGTTCTGCACGCGACAGCATTCTGACCGGTACATCCGGAGATGCAGCTGCACAGAAGGTAAATGCTGCTCTTGAAAAGGTTAAAGAAGAGTATATCGGCATTTATTTTGAAGAACACAAGAAAAAACGCCTGGACATTGACGATGCAAAACGACGCGGTAAATTACAGGAGAGTTCCGTACTGGCAAATCTGCGTAAGTTGCGTGGCGTTGAAATCCTTTCGGCAGCCAAACTGACAAAGATTGAGCAGGACATGGCAAACTTGAAAGTCTGCTATGAGCTGACACCGACTGAGCTGAAAACAACTCATATCTGTCCGCATTGCCATTATAACCTTGGTGATCAGGTTCCGAATGTCGCAGGTCAGCTGGATAATCTGGATATTCGGATTGATGATCTGATGACGGAATGGACGCAGACTCTGTTGAATACGATTTCTGACCCGATTGTGGCAAGCCAGAAAGAGTACCTGAGTGCAGAACAGCAGAAAGCGATTGATGATTTTATTGCTTCCGGTACTTTGCCGAAGCGTGTTGATGATTTCTTCATCAAGGCGATTCAGGCATTGCTGAAGGGCTTTGAACCTGTGGTAGTGGATGCAAAAGATTTGATGGATAAGCTGACGAAGCTGCCGCCGATGGATGAAGTTAGCTTTAGGCAGAAGCTGAATGAGCTGATTGCTGGTTATACCAAGGGCAAAGACGAAGGCAAACTCCGTATCATTGTCAAATAAAATTGTGCAAGTGCCGCTTGCACAATTTAGAAAACGAAAGTGAGGAAACAGCTATGGAACGCAGAAAGCTGACCAAAGAAGATATAGATAAAGTGCGCAACATCGAAGGCTTTCCCATCGGAACGGATGAGGATATCATCGCTCTCTCGGATGCACCGTTTTATACTGCATGCCCGAATCCCTTCATCGAGGACTTCATCAAGGAGTATGGCACTCCGTATGATGAGGCAACGGACAATTATCACAGAGAACCATTTGCGGCAGATGTGAGTGAAGGAAAGAATGACCCGTTGTATACGGTACATACATACCATACAAAGGTACCGTACAAGGCAATCATGAATTATATACTTCACTATACCACTTCTGTCTCTTATACACATCTCCGAGCCCACGAGACACTCGCTAATCTCGT
>OWJE01000759.1_pt1 | contig 9278 bp, 5 predicted proteins | sample 1732931 | NCBI WGS metagenome assembly OWJE01 (sample SAMN05065769, study PRJEB22554) | human gut metagenome | biome: ENVO:2100002; feature: ENVO:00000062; material: ENVO:00002003 | host: Homo sapiens | place: USA | reverse complement strand
CCTATTAAGTCGTCGGCAGCGTCAGATGTGTATAAGAGACAGGTCCTGCGCTGGGGGATGGAGGGAGCGAGGGGGAAGGGAAGAGATCCTGCGATGGGAAGTGAGAAAAATGGTCAATTGTGTCGAAAGTGTGGCAAAGTTTGTAGAATTAGGTGTACTTTGGGGAAGTTGGGTGGTATACTGATTTTATATAGCGGAATTTCGAAGTCTGCTAGGAAAAGTGGAGGAAACGATATGAGAAAGTGGAAGAGTTGTCTGCTTCTGGCAGCGGGCATGGCGGCGGCTTTGTCAACGGCGGCGATGGCGAGCCAGGATAAGTCGGATATGGTCACTGTGGAGGTGAAAGAGTGTAAGGGCGGCGCAGTTGATGCGGCGTATGATGTCTATGATGAAAATGGCAGAATTCAGTATACTGTAACTTTACCGATCGGGGAGAAGGTGCAGATCCCACGGGGAACAAAATTGGAAATATCTGTCGACAGCATTGATTATGGGTATGAGACATATGATCCATATGTGACGTCATATCCTAAAAATCTTCATGTTATTCAAAATGGAGCGGACGATATTGAAGAGCCTGAGTATGAAGGTGACGGTATTTGGACCGATCGGGAGATTAACGAGAACTGTGAGATTTATGCTGACTTTGTGGTTATTCTGGATGCAGAGGGTGTAGGTGAAGACTGGGATTCGATTCCAAATGAGGACAGACCATACTCAATATCTACAAAGCCGGTATATTATGACCGTCCTTCTGAAGTGAATATTGAGCTTACAGCAAAAAAGGGAACAAAACAGGTTCCTATAACAGAGGTTCCTGAGCTTCAGATCAATTCCAGATTTTTAAATTCAAATAGCGATCTGGGCTGGTATCAGGATAATTTTGAGATAACATCTACGGGAATCAAATCTAATGGAGTCATCCCGTTAGGTCGTTATAGAATTCCGATTACATATAAGAGCAGAGAGGAGAATATAATTCCGCGCTCGGGTTGGATCAACTTATATGTGGGAAAGAGAGCATATGCTGAAGCTGCTTTGGCAGAGTACGTAGATGATGATGGTGAGACTTATACAATTGGCGGTACAGGCATTGGTGTCAGTAACCCAGATGCTGACCCGGATGCTGATGTAAAGCAGAGCAACTTTTTTGATGCTGCGAAGACAAAAGTTTCGGATGTAATGAAATTGTTTGATCAGGAAAGTTTTGATTCTATTTTTAATTCTATGATTGCTGGTTACAGCCATAACGGTGAATTTGTGGATGCGAATGGTAAAAAGATTGATCGAAATGATTCCAGAACTTTATCTGAAGCGGTAGGAAAAAGAAGTGCTTCTTATGCAGTCACTCCGGTATTGAAAAATGGCACGAAAACATTCAAGCCGGTTAAAATTCAGCTGATTCCAGAGAGCCAGATGATCGTTAGATACAGTGATTCCTGGGTTGAGAGGAGTGGAAAATTATACTATTATGTAAACGCTTATGATGATGAAGGAGAGTGGACTGGAAATAAACTTGCAAACAGCGAATGGGTTGAGCGCGGCAGAAAGGATGTCTACTGCGACAGCACAGGAGCGCTTGTTACTGACGGAATTGCTGGAAAGTCCATGAATGAGGGCGGCTTATGGTTGGTTGATAAGAAGGGATATAAGAGAAAAGATTATTCAGGAACGTATACGGTTGGCATGAATCAGTATACGATCAAGAATGGAGAAGTAACCGGCATTGAGATCATGAAAGTTGAAGCTCCGTCTGGTGTTACAAGTGTAGAGTTATTCACGGATGGTCTTGAACTGGTGGTTAACGGTGATACTGCTACTGATGAGCAGAAGACTGATTTTGCTGACAAGCTTGTCACAGGTATGAATAATTTGACAACAGCTCAGCAGAATACACTGCACGATGATGTGATTGTTAAGGCTGATGAGGCGTTAAAAGCGGTTTACAATGTCAAGCCTGAAGTGAAGTGTGAAGCTGCAGATGATGTTGATTCTGATAATCAGGTAAGCGAGATCTCCGCAAAGGGATTACTTGCAGCAGCAGGTTTAACTTCTAAAAACGCAGACTCTGTCGAACTCCGGATCACACAGCAGGTGGCTCAGACGGCAAGCAATGCAATCATGAAATTTGACGCAAAGCTTTATGTGGGAGATGAGGATACTCCGACGCAGTTAAAGAGTCCGGTTATTATGGAAATTGAACTTCCGGAGGATATTCAGAAGGCATACACGAAATATGGATATACTTACAAGTTAGTTCATACTGGCGAGAATGGAAAGGACATTGTGAAGGATGGCCGTTCGAAGAATGGTCTTTCCATGGAGCTGTCCTCTGATATGAAGACAGTGAAGATCCGTACAAGTTCCTTCAGTACATTTGAGTTACAGGCAACGAGAGGGGAAGATACCTCCATTGATGATACAACAGTAACTCCGAGCAAGCCGGGTAACGGAAATAATAGCGGCAACGGCAGCAATAGCAGCAATAGCGGCAGCAACAGCAGCTGCTCCGACAGTGATGACTCGGACGATTCCGGCACTCAGAGCACCACATATAGAAGAAAGAAGACCGATGCTTCCGGCCAGTGGGTTCAGGACGCAAAGGGCTGGTGGTATCGCAGAGCAGACGGTTCCTGGCCGAAGAGTCAGTGGATCGAGCTGGGGTGGAATGGCGTGAACAGCTGGTACTATTTTAATGAGAGCGGCTATATGGTAACTGGATGGAGAGAGGATGGCGGTTATACGTACTATCTGAATCCGGTTTCTGACGGTACGAGAGGTCAGATGCTTACAGGATGGCATCAGATCGACAGCATCTGGTACTACTTTAATAAACTGACAGGTGGTCCACAGGGATCTCTTGTAAAGAACGCGACGACACCGGACGGCTATAAGGTCGGTGCAGATGGTGCGTGGCTCCAGTAAAAAAATTAATCATGTTTGGAAAGGTCCGTTATAAGGGGAAACTCTTGTGGCGGATCTTTTTTAGTGGTATCTTTATGGGAAATGTGTTAGAATAGATTAGAAAGAGCTGCGAAATAAGAGATAGAATAATAAAAATCGTAACTATTCAGTACCCTCATAGTTACACGCAAAAATCCATTCCAGATCAGCTTCGCTGATGGGATTTTTGCCCTCCAGCCTATGTTTTCTTACGGTCAGCGCAGCAAGTGCGCAGACCTACTGAACAGTTACTAAAAATCTACAGATAGAGTCAGGATCGGAATCAAAAGGGGGATTTCGGGGAGTGAAGGGAAAGAGAAACTTATGGGCGGTGTTCCTTGGAATCGCAGTTGTGGCGATGAGTGCGGCGGGCTGTGGCGCAGGGGAGAGCAGCGGACAGGGACCGGAGAAGGTGAGTGCGGAGAAGAGACTTACGGTGTATACTTCTCACAAGCAGGAGGTCTATGCGCCGATCATAAAGGAGTTTGAGGAGCGGACCGGAATCTGGGTAGAAGTGGTTCCCGGGGGAACGACGGAGCTTCTGGAGCGGATCCGGGAAGAGGGGGAAAAGGGATCCTGTGACGTGATGTTTGGCGGAGGTGTGGAGAGCTATGAGGTCTTTAAGGACTGCTTCGTGTCATACGAGAGCACCCAGAGCGATCATATCGAGAGTATATACCGGACTGAGGATCATGTCTGGACTCCGTTTACGGAGCTTCCCATTGTTCTGATCTACAACAATAAGCTGGTGGACGCGGCTTCCGCCCCGCGGGGATTTGAGGATCTGTTTGACGGGAACTGGGACGGAAAGGTGTCCTTTGCGGATCCGGGAAGATCCGGCAGCAGCTGCACGATGCTGGAGACGATGATCCAGGTCCTGCCGATGCGTGAAAACGAGGTCCTGGAACAGTTTGCCAGAGTGCTTGGCCGCCGGATGGCGGCGGGGTCAGGCGCCGTGCTCGATGAGGTGTCAGAGGGAACATATCTGGTTGGTCTGACTTTGGAGGAAACTGCGAAAAAGTATATCGACCGCGGCGCGGCGATCTCGATCGTCTATCCGCGGGAGGGAACCAGCGCGGTGGCAGACGGATGCGCGGTGATCAGGGGGGCGGAGCATGAAGAAAACGCGAAGCTTTTTGTGGATTTTATCGTGAGTCCTGATGTCCAGAGACTGGCTGTCGAGAAGCTTTACAGACGGACGGTCCGCGATGATATTACCCCGGATCAGAAGGAAGAGGGCTCGATCATGGACTTCGATCTTGGATGGGCAGTAAAAAACCAGAAATCCATTTTGGAAAGATGGGCGGCGCTCATGGCAGGAAACGGAGGTGGATCATGAAGAACTTTATCCAGAGATCTTTCCGGCGTGAGCTTCTTGTGAGTTTTCTCGCTGTGTCTGTTCTTCCACTGATCGTGTGCTGTGTGTTTCTGATCCAGATGTTTAAGGTGAAGGTCGGAAGAGATTTTGAGAAAAAGGATATGGAGCTTGCCGGTGCGGTAGAGCAGCAGCTGATGATGCTGTTTGACGCTTACCATGACGCGGCGGAGGAACTGTGTACGGATCCGCTGGTCGCCGAGGCGCTGAAAAAAGAGAGCTTTGGAAAGAAGAATGAAGTGTACCGAAGTCTGTACGGAGCGACCGCTGCATGCCGTGAGATGGCGGGATTTCATCTCTACAATGCGGACGGCTCCTGCCTGTACTCTACGGGAAACCGTACTTACGGACAGACGCTGCCGGTATACTGGGGGATCCTGAGAGAGGCTCATGCCCACCCGAATGACCTGATCATCCGGAGTGATCTGGAGATTGGCGGTGATGAGGTCCTGCGGTTTGCCAGAGCGGTGACCGGAAATTCAGAGGAATGTTCCGGATATTTTGTGGTCACAATGACGGCGGAGCATTTCGCAAAGGCGCTCTCCGGCACATACAGCGGTCAGGATGGAATCTGTATTCTTAATGGATTCCTGGAGACCGTGTACAGCGTAGGCACGGCATCGGGGGAGACGGTCGGAGATGTTCTGAGAAGCCGTTTTCTACAGGGAGAATCTCTGACGGAGGTTTGGAACAACAATAGTATTTACGTTTCAAAGCTGGGTAACACAGGACTTTACAGTGTCCTGATCCGTCCCCATGTTTTTACGAGTGATACCACGAGATCCATGTATACAGTTCTTCTTTTCATGGCCACGGGAAGCTTTCTTTTAAGTGTTGGTGTCGCGATCGGGATCAGCTCCTTTCTTTCCAAGCCGATCCATGTACTTCATGATGCCATGGATGAGGTTCAGGAGGGAAATCTGGATACCCATGTGGACATGGAACGTCAGGACGAGTTTGGGGAGCTGGCGGAAAATTTTAATATCATGACAAAGAGGATCTCCTCTTATATGGAGGAGCGGGTTCGGCGCGAAAAGGAGCTGAACGAGACCCAGATCGCCATGATGCAGTCCCAGCTAAATCCGCATTTTCTCTACAATACCCTTGATACGATGAAGTGGGTGGCGAAGGCGAACCATATTCCGGAGATCGCGACGCTGGCGGCAAAGCTTGCGAAGATCTTAAGGACCAGTATTTCAAGCGCCCAGTTTATCACGCTGCAGGAAGAGATGACACTGGTGGAAAGCTATGCAAAGATCCAGAAAATCCGGTTTAACGGAAAGTTTGATTTTCGCTATGAGATCGCTCCTGAGACGGAGGAGATCCTGGTTCCAAAGCTCATCGTTCAGCCCATTGTGGAAAATGCGGTGATCCATGGGCTGGCGGATGCGGATGAGGGGCATATTTTTGTCAGGGCATATCTGGAAAGGAAGGAGCTTGTGATCGAGGTTTCAGATGACGGATGCGGGATCAGCGATGAAGTGATCCGACGGCTCGGAAACCGGGACAAGGAACAGAAGAATGGCCACATCGGCTTTTACAATGTGGATACGATCATCCGGCTTCATTATGGAAAAGACTACGGTCTCAGGGCAGAGCGGCTGGCTGCAGGCGGAACAAAGGTAACGATAAGAATACCGGTGAATGGCTCCGGACAGCCTGCGCCCAGTATGGAGAGCAGATCCTGATGACCGATGGGGAATGGAAAAAGGGAAGGGGGGAGCTGTTATGATCAAGGTGATCGTTGTAGATGATGAGCGGTTCGTCCGGATGGGCATTGTCGGTGAGACGGACTGGGCCTCGCTGGGTTGCGAGGTCGTCGGTGAGGCGGAAAACGGGTTAGACGCGCTGGAACTGGTCCATGAAAAGAATCCGGACCTGATGATCTGCGATATCCGGATGCCTAAGATGAACGGTCTTGAGATGTTAAAGAAGCTTCGGGAAGAGAAAAATCCGGTACAGGTGATTTTTCTGACCGCGTACAGCGAGTTTTCCTACGCCAGAGAGGCGTTGAAGCTTTATGCATTTGATTATCTGCTAAAGCCGTTCGAGGACGGAGAACTGGAGAGCGCGATCCTCAGGGCGAAAGAGCGGATCGAGACAGATCGGGGGAAGCAAAGAGATACCGGTCTGAGCAGATCTGTCCCGGATAAGGCACCGGTAAAGGAGCAATATCCGGACGCTTTGGAAGGTGACGGACCAGAGATCAATGCCGCGGTGATCCGGCTCTGTCTGCCATTCGATGAAAATACCGCGGGACTTACCGGATACGTCCGGGACGCGGTGCTTTATATGGCATCTCATTACGGGGAAAGTACGATCAATGTGGCGAAGATCGCAGGTGCGGTGGGGATCAGTGAAGGCCACCTGAGCCACTGTTTCAAGAAAGAGACAGGATATACGGTGATGGGGTGGCTCACACGGTACCGGATGAAAAAGGCAGTGGAATTGCTTTCGGACCACCGGAACAAGGTGTATGAAGTGGCAGAAAAAGTCGGATATAAAGATATTGCGTATTTTTCTAACACATTTAAAAAAATTGCGGGTGTTGCTCCATCGGAGATACAGGAAAAATAATCTGGATCCTAAAAAAACAAGCCGTTGGAGGCCATCAATGGAAAAAGGTAAGAATTAAAATGAAAATATAGGAGGAATCAGTATGAATGTAAAGATGTTTGGGGAGATCTGTGATGCGTTTGGACCGAGCGGATTTGAGGAGGATGTAATCCGCACGGTTGCGAAGTACTGCAAAGGTCTGGAGCTGGAAAATGACGCGATGAATAACCTTTATGCGCGTATGCCCGGTGAGGATCCGGAGAAACCGGTCGTGATGCTGGATGCCCATACGGATGAGTGTGGATTTATGGTACAGAGCATCAGAGAGAATGGAAGCCTGGAGATCCTCATGCTCGGCGGCGTGATCATCACGAACCTTCCGGCGCACACAGTAATGATCCGGACCAGAAGCGGGAAACTTGTGCGGGGAATTATTTCGTCCAAGCCGATCCATTTTATGAATGAGGCAGAGCGGGCTTCCCAGTCGCTGAGTATTGAGACACTGAGCGTGGATGTCGGCGCAGTGAGCAGGAAAGAAGTGACAGAAGTATTCGGTATTTCCATTGGAGATCCGGCAGTCCCCGAAGTTTCATTTTCCTACGATGAGGAACGTGACCTCTGCTTTGGAAAAGCGTTTGATAACCGTGCAGGCTGCGCATGCATTATCGACACCATGACCCGTCTGTGCGGGGAGAAGGATCAGCTGGCGGTACGGGTGACCGGAGCGTTTGCGGCTCAGGAGGAAGTTGGAACGAGAGGTGCCACAGTCACATCCCAGATTGTCCGTCCGGACCTGGCGATTGTTTTTGAGGGATCCCCGTCGGATGATTTTTATTTCAGTGCTGCCCAGACCCAGGGGCACATGCGGGGCGGTGTCCAGATCCGCAGGATGGATAAGAGCTATATTTCCAATCCGGTGTTTATCGAGTACGCGGAAGAGCTTGCGAAGAAATTCGGAATCCCATTTCAGGAGACGGTCCGCCGTGGCGGAAGCACGAACGCGGGAAAGATCAGCCTGACAGCAAAGGCAGTTCCGGTTCTGGTTCTCGGCGTCCCGAGCCGGTATGTTCATACTCATTATAATTTCTGCGCGAAGTCTGATCTTGAAGCGGCAGCAGATCTTGCTGTGGAAGTGATCCGGGGACTTGATGCGGAAAAGATTCGGCATATCTGCAGACAGGATATTTTAAAATAAGAAGATCCCAGAGACCTGAAAGCGGCAGTGTCCCTCAGACGGGTGAAGACAGAACAACAGAAAAAAGCGTTCGGATCCATAGGAATGGATTCCGGACGCTTTTTCCGTAAAAATGAGGAACTAAATGGAAAAACTTAGAGAAGGAGGTTTGTGGGGGTTATGCCTCTAATTTTTTCCCGGTGATCATCTCATATGCTTCCAGATATTTCGCGATGGTCTTATCGACGATCTCCTGCGGAAGTGTCCAGTCGTTGCCCGGATGGGAAGTAAGCCAGTCGCGGGCGAACTGTTTGTCGAAGGACGGCTGACCGTGGCCTGGCTCATAGCCTTTTGCCGGCCAGAAACGGGAACTGTCCGGTGTGAGCATCTCGTCACCGATCACGAGGTTGCCCTCCTCGTCAAGACCGAATTCGAATTTTGTATCGGCAATGATGATTCCCTTTGTGAGGGCGTACTCAGCACATTTTTTATATAAAGCGATCGTATAATCTTTGATCTGTTCTGCGTAGGAAGCACCTTTTCCCGGATACTCTTTCTCTAAGATCTCTCTGCAGCGCTCAAAGGAGATATTCTCATCATGCAGACCGATCTCTGCCTTGGTACTCGGTGTAAAAATCGGCTCAGGCAGTTTGTCGGACTCCTGTAATCCCTCCGGCAGTTTGATGCCGCATACGGTACCGTTTTCTTTATAGCTCTCCCAGCCGCTTCCTGTGATGTATCCGCGGACGATGCACTCGATCGGAAGCATCTCTAATTTTTTGCACATCATGCTGTTGCCGTCAAATCTCTCCTCCTGGAAAAACTCCGGCATATCTTTTACATCAACAGAAATCATATGATTTGGAACGATATCTTTTGTTAAATCAAACCAGAATTTAGACATCTGAGTCAGAATCGCACCCTTTTTAGTGACTTTGTTCTTCAAAATATGATCGAAAGCAGAAATTCTGTCTGTCGCTACAATGATCAGGCTGTCGCCGTTATCATATACTTCACGTACTTTTCCCTCTTTAATTGGCTGAAATACTTTGCTACTCATCCTCTTTGTCCTCTTTTCCGGTGTTATAAGCACCATATCATTTTCTGATGTTACTCAAAAATTATAATACATAGTCTTTTGGAAAGTCAATGATTTTGCCCGTATGGACATCGATATGTGATATCTGTCTCTTATACACATCTGACGCTGCCGACGACTTAATAGGTGTA
>OWJE01000757.1_pt1 | contig 9296 bp, 7 predicted proteins | sample 1732931 | NCBI WGS metagenome assembly OWJE01 (sample SAMN05065769, study PRJEB22554) | human gut metagenome | biome: ENVO:2100002; feature: ENVO:00000062; material: ENVO:00002003 | host: Homo sapiens | place: USA | reverse complement strand
CGGCGGGCGGAGCGACGCCTGGGAGCCGCTCTCGGAGGAGGAGCTGGCCTACTTCAACGGAGACGGCTTTTTCAATGGGGACTACCTGAACATCCGCAACCAGTTTCTCAGCTCCACCTATGCCGCGCCGGAGGAGATCGACCTGTTCCAGATCTTCTACTGCGGCGACGGGGACGCCGACTACGCCGCCCCGCCGGACGGCGTCGACCCGGTGGCCCTGGAGGCGGCCATGCTGGCCGCCGAGGGCGGCGATGCCCCCGACTGCCCGGCCACCATCCTGACCACCGCCCAGATGGACAAGGTGTTGGAGGAGTATCTGGGCCTCACCCTGGCGGAGACCGGCCAGGTGGGGCTGGAACACTTTACCTATCTGACCGGCTTCGATGTGTATTTCTACTACCACGGCGACACCAATTACCGCGGCTCCGTCGCCTTCACCGGCGGGGAGCGGCGTGGCGAGCTGGTGCGCCTCACCTACGACGACACTTTTATGGGCGACGGATATAAGCAGGTCACCCTGCGGGAGCGCGGGGAGGGCTGGCAGTTCGTGTCCAACCTAGCTGTTCAGACGGAGGAGAAGGTTCCCCTGGAGAGCGGGCTGGCCGCCCTGCCGGCGGAGCTGGCGGACAGGGTTGTGGTGGTGGAGAAAAACGACCTCAAGTCCTATAACTCCGGCGTACTGGCTACCTATTATTACGCGCCGGACTACAACACCGAATGGGGCGGACAGCTCCTCCAGGTGGGGCGTTACAGCCAGGTGGGCTTTGAGCAGTCCTATTACAGCTGGGAGCTGACCGGCGGCTGCTCCTACCTGGGCCGGAGCGGGAACTGGTACTACGCCTGCCACAGCCCCACTGATGTGAACTTCAATCTCGACCACTACGACGACTACCATGCTACAGGGACAGCCCTGAGGGCGTGGCTGGAGGAGCTGGCCGCCGGCGCCGGGCTCACCCCCATGGAGGAGGACACCTTCTATCAGCGGGTCACCGGCTCCCTCTCCTATCCCGGCGGGGAGCATCTGCGGGTGAGCTACCGGCCCTATTACGGACTGTCCGGCTATGGGGAGGAGGCGGAGAACACGGTCTACACCCTGGTGCTCTCCCAGCCCGCAGCCCAGGGGGAGGGGGGCATCTGGTGCGTGGACCGCTGGGTGGATCAGAGCGGCACGCGCTATCTGGTGGTGCCGGAGGCCGATCAGCCCATGGACGACTATTACGCCGCCCTCCAGATCTCCTGCGATGCCGGAGACCGGCCCGATCTGCGGGAGCCGGCGGCGGTGGCTCTGGCCTTCGAGGAAGCCTGGAGCGGGCGGGATTTGTCCCTAGAGGCGTTTCAAGTGGAGGGCCCCTGCGGGCTCGATGAGCTGTGGAACCTCCCGCTGGCCGTGGCGGAAGTAGGGCCATAGAGAGGCGGAGGACGAACCGCCGCCCACGTAGAAGAGAGGGGCGCACCCGCAACCGCGGGCGCGCCCCTCTGCGTTCAGACCGTGGGAACGGTAAAGGTGGCACCGGTGTAGTACCAGTCCACGATGATGGAGACGCGGGCCCCCGCCGCAGAGGCAAAGGTGGTGATCTGGCACATCGACCAGAGGCTGGTGGCCGGGTCCTGCTGGCGCAGCCGCATCCAGTGGGTCTCCTGAGAGTTGTCGTAGAGAACGTCGTCAATGATCTGGCTGGTAGAGAAGGGGACGCTGTTCCAGGTTTGGGATTCGATCGTGCTCCCGTCGTAGATGGTCGTCCGCCTCAGATCCACCAGCACGGGGGCGGCGGTGTTGGCGGCCCGGAGGCTCAGGCGAATAGAGCTGGAGCTGCCGTTCTGTACGTTGAGAATCAGCTTGCCCAGGGGGATGTCCCTGGTGCTCCCCGTAGCCGAGAGATCCATGTTGTAGACCTCGGGCGCGGCCCGGAGGTTGGGGGAGATTACGTCGGCGCCGCTGCTGTGGAAGCGGACGCGGTAGGTGGTGGGAGTGCTCTCCTCCACCGTGATGGTGGGCGCGGGTCCGGTAGCGCCGATGTCACCCTTGACGCCGGTACTTCCCGTCGGTCCGGTTGGCCCCTGGGGCAGCACAAAGTCCAGCGCCACGCCGGTGTCGGAGGGGGTGGCGGTGACAGCGGCGGTAGAGCCCGAGGTTACATTCCGCACCGTGACGGATGGGGTGGCTCCGGTCGGCCCGGTGACACCCTGGCTGCCCTGGGGTCCGGTCGGCCCGGTGACACCCTGGCTGCCCTGGGGTCCGGTCGGCCCGGTGACGCCCTGGATGCCCTGAGGTCCGGTCGGCCCGGCGTCGCCCCGCACGCCCTGCGGTCCGCGGGTGCCGGGCAGCCCGGCCATACCGCGGGGCCCGACAGGCCCAGGACAGCCTGGATCGCCCTTTGGACCACGTGGGCCCTGCGGACCCCGCTCACCGGGGATTCCCTGGGGGCCCTGCGGCCCGCGCTGAAACAGTTCGTCATCTGAGGTATCACAGGAGCAGGGGCAGCCCCTTCCTGTGTAATAACATCCATAATAGTTCATAAGGGTACACTCCATACTGGATTGGGCGCAATGGCCCTGCCTTAGACTATGACGCAGAGGCGCAGAGAGCAACACAGGGTGGAAACGCCAACCGGCGTTTCCACCCTGATCGTCTGTTTGAATGATCCGGGAAGCAGCGCTGTGTCCAGCCCTGGTCTGCAAAAATACATCGTACTGCGCTCCTTTCAGGGCGAAAGACCCCGCTTTTCCGACTGCTGGTACTGCCTCGGTGTCATACCGGTATATCTGCGAAATACCTTAACAAAATAACTCTGCTCACAAAATCCCACCAGGTAGCCCACATCCCCTACCGTGAGGGCAGGGTTAAGGAGAAGTGGCTTGCTCTGTTCTACCCGGATCTGGTTCAGACAGTAAGTAAACGTGCAGGAGCGTTCGGCCTGAAATTTCCTGCTCAGGTAGGCGGGAGAGCAGCCCACGTGCCTTGCAACCTTTGTCAGTTTGAGTGGTCTGGCGAAATGGAGCCTCATGTAGGCGACCGCCTCTGCCACCAGGTCACTTTCCGTCTGCTTTTTCATTCGGATTCCCCCAGTTCACCCTGCAAAAATGGACAGCCATACCTGTTAGGAAAACCGCACTGACTGCGCCGAACACCGGGTAGATCAGACTGATGAGTTCACCGAAGCCCAGCAGAGACGCGCCCCAGGCCACCAGGGAGACAGCGAAAAACCGGAGGACCCTCTCCCGGCCGTGAAGCTCTGTTCCGGCGGAGAGCCGCTCCATACCAGCCAGAAAGCAGGAAAAGGCGGTGACCACCATGGCGATCAGCAGGAGCAAAAGATAGGGAATGCCGAGTCCTGGGGAGATGGCTGTGACCACCGTCAGCATGGGAAATTCCGTCTCGGCCGCCCAGGGATAGTGGTTCAGGACAAGCAGAATCGGCGCGGCCACCATGAAAAGCATGGTACAGCCCAAGCCAATTCCCCTTGGAGTGCACCTTGGCGGGACCTGCCGCCCCAGGGGGGCCAGGATTGCCACAGCGCTGAACATGTTATAGGCCGAAAATGCCATAGCGGAGGGAAGCCACCCAACACCGCCCTGGAACGCAGGCGGCGGACAGGCAGGCAGCAGGAGCAGGGCCCCCGCCCCTAACCCCACCGTACAGAGAACCAGCGCGGGGGCCGCAAAGGAAAAGATAGAGATCATCCCCCGCAGCCCCGACAGAGAGAGGGCTGCGATCAACAGAGCAAAGAGCAATCCGCATAGCCAGGGGGGCAGTCCAAAGGCCTGATGAAGCGCCGCCCCCGTCCCCGCTGTCATGATGGTTACCACCCCGAACAGGAGCAGGACAGAGAAAAGAGCCAGGAGATGTCTGAGCGCCGGGCATTGCCAGGGGACCATCAGGAAGGACAACTCATGCCGGCCGGTCCGCCGGACCATGGTAAGCAGAAGCAGCCCCGCCCCACCCAGCAGCGCGATGCTCAGGCACAGCCCCAGCCAGCCCACCGGGCCAAACCGGCCGAAAAACTGCCACATCTCCCTGCCGGAGACATAGCCGGCCCCCAGAAAACACCCCGAAAAGGCAGCCCCAAGCTGGCGTGCGGAAATGGTCTGTTCCAAAGGTTCCTCCACAGGTCTCCCTCCGTGCTCAATATACGCTTTTTCCCAGAGCCGACTGGATCAGCTCAGAGGCAAGAATGCCGCTCTTATTGGCGGTATCCAGGAAGGGATTGACCTCCACCATGTCCATGGAGATCAGCTTCCTGCTCTCCGCAATGGCCTCTGCCGCCAGAAAGGCTTCACGGGGGGTCAGGCCGTTGTAAACAATCACTCCCGTGCCCGGCACAGCCTCCGGAGTGATGGCATCCACATCAAAGCTGAGGTGGATGCCATCGGTGCCCTCTCCGGCGATCTGGATGGCCCGCTCAATTACCGCGCCCATCCCGAGCTTGTCGATCATATTGATCGGAAACACAGTGACCCCCGCTTGCGCCATACGCTGCCGCTCCAAATCGTCAATGTCCCGTCCGCCAACCTGCACGCAGTGAGCCACGTTAACCGGCGCCGCTCCCTGGCCGAACTCCACCATACAGTCAGGTCCGTAACCACAGACAGCGGAAAAGGGCATCCCGTGCATATTGCCGGTGCATGTGCTCTCCTCGCTGTTCCAGTCGCCGTGGGCATCGATCCAGATGACGCCGATGTTGCCGCTGTGCCTCTTCGAGACCGCCGCGATGCTGCCGGCGGCGATACTGTGGTCGCCGCCCAGGATAACGGGGAAACGCCCCTCCTCCAGGGTTTCCGTAACGGAGAGGTACACCCGCCGGTTCACCTCTGACACCTGTTCATAGTGCAGCAGCTTTTCCCGGCTGGCCCCTGTCCGGGGAGCGAGGATATCTCCCCTGTCCCGTACGTGGTGGCCCTGCCGCTCCAGACCCTCCACAAGCCCTCCAAACCGGATGGCGGCTGGCCCCATGCTGGCCCCCCGCTGCGAGGCGCCCCAATCCGACTGAACGCCGATCAGGTCGAGTTTCCGTAACATATCTGCCACTCCCTCTCCGCAGAGATCTGCGGCTCAGATGACTTTTTCCACATAGGGGCTGGTAAATGCCTTGAGCATGCTGCCGTAACCAAGGGTAAACTGTATCCGGTCCCCCACTTGGCATACAGTGGTGCAGTGGGTCAGATCCAGCAGCAGGTGATCCGAGCTTCCGCCCAGAATTTCTATCTGCGGATCCCTGGGCTGCAGGCTGTCTGTGTCCACATCCTGCCGGCCCACCGCCACGATGGCCCGGCGCATGATCCCCTTATCCTCATAGGTGGGCCGGTGTCCGAAAGCATCCACGCCGATCTCGCCTACCGGGAGGGAGGGCTTTTCCTTGATTTCAATGACTTCCGCCTCCAGCTCCAGTGCGTCCCCCACGGTTCCCGGGATTCTTGTGCCATAAGCAGTGTCATTGCCCAGCAGGAAGGACTCGCCCAGGCGCAGATTATTGATGCCCTCCGGCAGATTCCCCTGTTCAATCAGATAAATGGAGCTGGAATTCCCGCCGGAGACTATGGGGAGCCGGATGTGGAAGCGCTGCTCCAGCTTTCGCGCAAGCCCCACCAGCAGAGAGAGATTCTCATTCTTCGGAATGATGGCCCCGTAGCAGGTGAGGTTGGTGCCAAGCCCATACAGGCGTATGTGCTTGAGCAAAAGGATCTCTGCCACCGTGGAAAAGATCTCCTCTTCCTTTTCGTAAAAGATTCCCTCCCGGAGATCGCCCAGGTCGATCATCAGCACCACATTATGGCGCTTGCCCGCCCGCCCGGCGGCTTCGTCCAGCAGCCGGATGGTGGACAGCTCCGACTGGAAGCTGACATCCGCATACTCCACCACTTCGGATACCTCGCTGGGCATGGACAGGCGGAGCAGAACCGTCTGCTTACCGGCCTGACGCGCCTGTACGGCATAGGATTTCAGGTTCTGGATGCGGGAGTCGGCCAGAAAATCAACCCCCGGATGCTCCGTGAGCATGCGGACGATGGGGAGATAGGCGCACACGCCCTTGGTCACGATCATAAGGGTGCAGCCGGGAACCTTTTGGATTATGCCGGCGCAGGCGTCCAGGTTCCGGCGCAGTTTGTCCATGTGAATACGCACTCTGGGGTACATGGCTTACGAACTCGCTCCTTCCTGTGTAATGCGGTTGGGGCAGTGGAGGCGGGTACAGCGGCTGCACTCATGGCTGCAGTCCCCTGCTTTCGGCTTGTTCTCCCGGTAGGCGCTCATATCATAGCCCATGGCCTCGCACTCCTCAATGTGCCGCCGCAGCTCCTCTTCCCGCTGCTGCCGCTGGGTCTCAAGCCGGGAGAGCTCCTTGTTGCAGACGGGTGCCGGCTCCTCCGCTTTCCGCTCCGGAAAGGTGATGCCCAGGCTCTGCTCCAGCAGCCGGGCGGCCGCCTGGGGGTACCGCTTGGACAGCACGCCCAGCGAGGCCATAATGTAGTCGTGATCCACCAGGATCTGGGCGTGCTCCCCGGGAAGCAGCAGCATGCCCGACTCATTACAGCGGGTGATCTCCCGCATGATCTCCTCACGGTGGGGCAGCCGGGTGAGGGCGCCTCCGGTGCCCACGATGTATTTGACCTGCGTCAAATCCTTGCCCTCGGCCACCGTGCTGCGTCCGGAGGGGCCGTAGATATACCGCAGCCTGCCGGCGTGCCGCTCCGCCGCCTTTACCACGGCCTCTCGGGTAAGCAGCTCCACCAGCTTCACTTCTTCCTCCGTTTTGGGGATGGCCCGATAGGTCTCCAGGGCATGCTCCATGGAAAAGCCCTGCTCCCGGCACTGCTCCCGGAGCTTCTCCTCGCCGATGGACTCCACCACCTTCCAGCGGTTGACATACACGCCCAGATCCCCTTCAACCGTGCGCTTGGCCTTCGGCTCGGGTGAAATCATGAGGCGGGCCACCTGGTCGGACTCCACCGTGACGGAATGAAGATCTGTTGTCGCTCCGCCCACGTCCAAAACAATGAGGTCGCCCAGGTATTCATACAACAGCTTGGTACATTCCATCACCGCGCCCGGCGTGGGGATGATGGGGCCTGTCACCATCTCCCGGACGTGCTCCATGCCTGGAGCATGGGTAATGTTTTGTTCAAACGCATCCTGAATGACCTTCCGGCAGGGCTCTACGTTCAGCGCGTCGATCTTGGGGTAGACATTCTCCACAATGTAGAGCTGCTCCCCCTCCTCCTCCGGGAAAATCAGGCGCATCTCCTCCTGATTCTCCACATTTCCGGCGTAGACGACGGGGATTTTAAGGTTCATGGAGCGGATCATCTCCGCATTGGCGATCGCCGTGTCCCGTTCGCCGTAGTCCACGCCGCCTGCGATCAGAATGAGGTTGGGGCGTATTTCCTTGATCTTGGCCAAATCAGTCCGGCGCAGCCGTCCCGCCGTAACGTAGTGGAGAATCCCTCCCGCGCCCAGGGCCGCCTCCCTGGCGGCCTTGGCCGTCATGTCGTATACCAGGCCGTGTACCGTCATCTTGAGGCCGCCGGCGGCAGAGGATGTGGCCAGCATCTCGCGGTACTCCAGGGACTCCGTTCCCAGCTTGCCGCACAGGTCGGAGACTGCGCTCTGCAGGCCGATACGTACATCTCCGTCCAGTACAGAAGTGGGGGCTTGGCCTTGGCCGAGATAGACCGGACGATCGCCGTCCAGGCCGTGGAAAGCGTTTACCACTGTTGTGGTGGAGCCGATCTCCGCTACAAGGACATCTACTTTCATTACTGTCACCGCCTTTCTGCTGCATTGGAAGGCAGCAAACATACTACAGATTTGCTTTGCAAACAGGCAAACCAGGGCAGAAGGCCGCAGCGCCTCTGCCCCTCGGTTTGCCTGTTTGCCCGACTTGTTTCGTTCGGCGCGCTGTTGCGCGGGACAGGACGACATTCAGCCGAATCAGCCGAGCGGATTGATCCTGCCGGTGCCCACAAAGTAGATACAAATAACCAGAAGTGCCAGAAGGGCGACAAAAACGGCCTTATCAACCTTTGTCTCGAATACTTTTAGTCCCTTTTCCTTTTGTCCCTTGGCATAGACAAAGATACCGGGCACATAAAGCAGGACGGTTGCCAGCATGACGCTGATGCCGGCGGCAAAGACCATCCAGACCGCGTAAACAGCGTTGAAAATACCAATTCCTTTGATCAGCCCGTTCTCCTGCTTCAGCGCCACCTTGCAGAAATACATTGCGCTGAGGAAGTACGGCACCATGATCATGCCGGTGGCAAAGAAGTAAAATACCTGATAGGTCGATTCATTGAAATAGAGCAGAACCAGGAATACCTGCGCAATGATGCTGGTGAGGATAATGGCGAAGACAGGCGCGCCATTTTTATTGGTTCGGGTAAACGCCTTGCAGAACGCACCGCTCTTGGCCGCCTCATATGGGCACTCCGTGCACATGATGGTGTGGCCCAGCGTGGCCCCCAGCAGGGAGATAATAACGGCGATATTCACCAGGGCAGCGCCCCAGGGGCCCACCACGTGCTCCAGGATACCGGCCATGGGGGGATTGCCCAGGGCGGCCAGCTCCTCATTGGTCATCACGCCGGCGCTCAGGAAGGAAATGATAATGTAGAGAATCAGCACGGAAAGGAAACCGATCACCGTGGCGCGGCCCACGTCGCTGGAACGCTTGGCGCGGCCGGAGATTACCACGGCTCCTTCAATGCCGGTAAACGCCCACACTGTGGTGGTGGTGGTCGCCATGACCTGCTTGCCAAAGCTCATTCCGCCCTCGCTGCCCGAGAAGTTCTGCATAAAGGTCTCGAAGGAGAAGGCGCGGGCAAAAATAATGACGACGATCAGCACCAGAATGGGGATAATTTTTGCGATGGTGGAAACCAGGTTGACCGCAGTGGATTCCTTTGTGCCGCGGAGCACCAGGATAATGGCAATCCACCATACCACGGACATGCCAATGACCGACGGGATGTTGTTTCCTACACCGAACAGGGGCAGGAACTGTCCTACCGAGGCGAACAGAAGTGTCAAAAACGAGATGTTTGAGAGCAGCTCACTTAACCAATAACCCCATGCGGAGTTAAATCCCACATAAGAACCAAAGCCGGCGCGGGCATAGCTGTAAACGCCGCCCTTCAGCTCGGGCTTCAGTTTGTTTAAGTAATAAAAGGCCAGGCAGAGCCCCAGCATACCGATGCCGGTTATCAGCCAGCCCACCAGAACAGCGCCGGAACCGGCCCCGGCCGCAGCAAAGTCTGTCTCTTATACACATCTCCGAGCCCACGAGACACTCGCTAATCTC
>OWJE01000756.1_pt1 | contig 9339 bp, 8 predicted proteins | sample 1732931 | NCBI WGS metagenome assembly OWJE01 (sample SAMN05065769, study PRJEB22554) | human gut metagenome | biome: ENVO:2100002; feature: ENVO:00000062; material: ENVO:00002003 | host: Homo sapiens | place: USA | reverse complement strand
GAGATTAGCGAGTGTCTCGTGGGCTCGGAGATGTGTATAAGAGACAGGCTTTCAGAGGATACTTCCAGGACACAGGGAATCCCAGATACATCTTCTGTGACTGCAAATACATCTCCTGTGATCCTTGGAAAAGCAGAAAACCTGCATATGGAGGCTCAGACGGGATCAGATGGCAATTCTTATGATGCTGCCATCCTGGATACCAGTATGGGACCGATGTACTACTATAATCAGGGAGATACCCGCTGGAGCAGTTATCTCTACGGCGGTTCAGATCCCATGCAGCAGTATGGATGTGGTCCTACTGCTGCAGCCATGCTCATCTCCAGCTTCACAAATGACGGAGAAGCCATTACCCCGGTAACGATCGCAGACTGGTCTTCTGCCAATGGCTATTATGCCCCCCAGAGCGGCTCCTATCACAGTCTGATCCCATCTGTCCTTACTGCATATGGCTTTCAGGTGGAATCTGTAACAGACCATTCTCCCCAGAATGCAGCTTCCCTTCTTTCTTCCGGTCATATCCTGGTCGCCCTTATGGGTAAGGGAAGCCTGACTCAAAACGGTCACTTTGTCCTGATCACAAAGCTCCTTCCTGACGGAAATGTTTCTATCGCAGATCCTAACAGCTTTGCTAACAGCACCTGTGAATGGGAACTTCCTCTTCTTATGGGAGAGTTGAAAAAAGTCTATGACAGCGGTGCCCCGCTCTGGGCCGTTTCCATGGCTGCATCAAACTCTTCCCTCTCCTGAGGAAGGAGGATTCCCCTGAACATCCGTTCCAGATCCTTTCTGCCCATTGCCATAGCCACCCGAAGAAGGATCACCTTGTCTTTTATATCAGAATAATCATAAATCTTTCCTAAAAACTGGACTACCTCTTCTGCGCTGACATTGCTCTCTGTAAAACAGTTGATCAGAGTCAGCAGCGCATTCATATCTTTGTGGTCAGTATTTAGTACGATCACACAATAGCGGACCGCTTTCTGGTAATCTCCCAGCCTTCTGCAGCCTTCTCCCAGACACTCATACATCTGGATCAGCATAGAGGTGGTAATGATCCCCCTGTTCACTGTTCCATAGGTTTCCAGCTTTGCTATAGCCAGTTCATACATCTGTACCGCTTTTTCATATTGCCCCTTTCTCCAGTACCAGTCCCCCATAACACAGTCAAAATCAGGCTCTTTCGGAAGCTTTTCCACTGCTTCTTTGTAAATAGCTTCCACCTCAGCTTCCGGTGCCTTCAGGCACCGGGAGACCCTTAACAGGTTTGTATAGGTATAAGAACTTCGCTGATCATATACCTCCAGTTTTTCCGGCATGGCTGCCACCGCCTTTTTGTATGCATCTCTTGCTTCTTCATTTTTTCCGTCTGAAGAATAGGTATCTCCCAGATATCCAAGATAATCACAATTTTCAGGATCCTGCTTCAGGATCTCCAGGATAATGTTCAGATTCCTTTCAAATTTGGACTTATCCTTCTTCTCCTGTTCCTGGTAACCGGTATGGAGGAAAGCCAGCTGCTTTGTAGCATCGGTCAGATGCAATCCGGATCTTCCTTTTCTGACCAGGTGTTCATGTATTTTTCCTACATAGCGCAGGTCCGGCCGGTTTACAAAAAAGCGGATCATAGTGCCGCCGCTTGTGATATGGTTGTTTTCATCCAGATCTACGATCCCTGTAAGAAGACCATCTACATCTTCTCCCACATATTCCAATATCTCCGGTATCTTCTTTGCATCCTCCGGAGTAAAGCTTTCATCCGCGTCAAGAAAGGCGATCCAGTCTCCTTTTGCCTGGTCAATGGCAAAATTTTTGGCAGCAGCAAAATCATTGATCCATGGAAAGAAAAATATCTTTGCCCCCATTTCCCTGGCAATCTCTACGGTACGGTCACTGCTTCCTGTATCTACCACGATCTGTTCACACATGATATCCTTCCCCCATGAAAGAGCGCGTCGGATATTTTTTTCTTCATTTTTTACGATCATACACTGTGATATGGTTTTTTTCATCATCTGTTACCTTCTTTTTAAGTTCTAAAGGACATATCTAAAAAAGAGGATCTGCACAAAGCAGATCCCCTAAAAGATGCAGAATCAATTTCAAGATTACTGCAGCATGCTTAATACACCCTGAGGCATAGCGTTGGACTGGGAAAGCATAGACTGAGCAGCCTGTAAAAGAATATTGTTCTTTGTATAAGCTGTGATCTCATCTGCCATATCAGTATCACGGATACGGCTTTCCGCTGATGTAATATTTTCAGAAGTTACCTTCAGGTTGTTTACCGTATGCTCCAGACGGTTCTGGGCAGCACCAAGGGTCGCACGGTAAGTAGATACCTTCTCAATTGCAGCATCTATAGACTTCATTGCCTTGAATGCATTTGTCGTATTATCAACTGTGATCCTATCAATAGTTAATGCTGCCGCTGTCATAGTCATCTGTGCAACAGTCATTGCGTTGGATGCATCTGCAGAAGCACCGATGAAGAAAGTCAGGTTCTTCCCTTTCGTCTTCGTATCAGGACTTAAAGGTTTCTCACCGTTGAACTCTGTAGTAGTAGCGATACGGGTGATCTCTTTATTCAGTGCATCAATCTCAGCCTTGATGTTGTCTCTTGCAGTTTTGGTATAAGTACCGTTTGCTGCCTGGGTAGACAGAGTCTTCATACGCTGAAGCATGGAGTGAGTCTCAGTCATAGCACCTTCTGCTGTCTGGATCAGACCGATCGCATCGTTTGCGTTGTTTACAGCCTGGTTTAAACCATTGATCTGGGAACGCATGGTCTCGGAAATAGCCAGACCTGCTGCGTCATCGCCTGCACGGTTGATCTTGTAACCGGAAGACAGCTTCTCTAAGTTTTTGCTCAGTGCACTCTGGTTGGTACCTAAGTTTCTGTAAGAATTGATCGCTGCAATATTATGCTGAATTACCATAATGAATTCCTCCTTTTATAAAAGAAAATATGGCAGTGGACTCCTTTCCTCTGTCTTCTACTGTCCCAAGGGCCCTTTCTGGAACAGCAGAATTTTCTTTCTATATATATATATCGTCTTATGTTAAAAAAACATAAGCCTGTTTTTCATTATTTCTTTCATTTTTATTTTAAAAGTTCAAGTATGGTCTGAGGGAGATTATTTGCATTTGTAAGCATCCTATTAGAGGACTGTAGGACGATGTTACTGCTGGTGTATTTTGTGATCTCCTCTGCCATATTGGTATCACGGATCTGGCTTTCTGCCGCCTGCATGTTTTCACTTGTAACGCTTAAATTATTGTGGGTGTGATCCAGATGCATATAAGCAGCTCCAAAGGATGCCCTGACCTTAGAAACAGCCTCTATCGCGTTTTCAATGTATCCCACAGATTCTTGTCCCTTTTTTACATCGGAAAAATCTGTCTGATCCAGCTGTAGTTCCTTGCTTCCTATATAATAGCGTTCTACATCCAGAACTTCTCCATCCTGAGCAGAACCGCCGATCTGGAGCGGGATCGTATCGTCCAGCTCTGGCGGCTGCCAGCCCGGTGTAATTGCATTGGCATCTGCCCTGGAAAACAGGGAGATTTCTCCAAATTTAGTGGTAGAACCAATCCTGTCAATCTCCTCAAGGATATGGTCTCTTTCCATGTTCAAGGTTTCCCTGTTGGATTGATCGTAAGTTCCATTTGCAGATTTTAAAGCCAGAGTCTTCAGTCTCTGGAGCATGGAATGGACCTCTGTCAAAGCGCCATCTCCTACATTGGTAAGTCCGATGCCGTCATCAATGTTTCTCATCGCCTGGTTCAGGCTGTTGATCCTGCTGCGCATACCTTCCGAGATCGCCAGTCCAGCTGCATCATCTCCTGCACGGACGATCCGAAAGCCGGAAGACAGCTTTTCAAGGGACTTTTTCAGCTTTCCTGTTTCGATCCCTTGATTTCTGGCAGCATTTATGGATGCTATGTTATTCTGCACCTGCATGATGTTTCACCTTCCTTTGTATCTTCTATGAGAATATCATCAAATAACCATTTGTTTTTATTATCGGCAAAATGCCTTATTTTATTGATACCAGGGTCAAAAGGCCGGAATTGCGGGAGTGCAAAGCACGCAGCAATCCGGTATCTGTCTGTCAGATCAGCGTACCCGTATCCTTACCCATATTCATCATCATCTGAAGACGGAGGATCTGCACCATATTAGACCAGTCTTCCCCGGAAAGGTTCTCTCCCTTTCCTGCTGCCAGAAGTGTACCAAGACTGCCAGCGCCGGACAGATCTGTATTTCCCGCAAAGCTGCCTAAAAGACTGCCTGCTGTCAGACTGCTTCCTGTAAGGCCACTTCCGATAAGGCTGCTCACTGCTGTACTGCCGGATGTTTTCCCATATGTTCCGGTACTCACCGTACGTCCTGCCAGGATCGTATTGTTTCCCGTATAATCCGCCATGATCTTTTTTACATAATTCTGGGTTTCTTTATATGGTGGGATGCCTCCGTATTTGGTCACACTGTTCGGACCTGCGTTATACGCTGCAAGTGCAAGGCTTACGTCTCCTCCGAACCGGTCCAGATTTTGTTTTAAGTATTTTGCCCCTCCAAGGATATTTTGTCTGGCATTGTAAGGATCGCTTACTCCAAGAGAACGGGCTGTTCCCGGCATCAGCTGCATCACGCCCATAGCCCCTGCTTTGGATACAGCCTTTGGATTAAACCCCGACTCTGCCTTTGCCACCGCCCTGAGAAGTTTAGAAGGAATCTGATATAAAGCAGAAGCTTCTTCGAAAATAGAATCCATATCTTCTTTTATGGCATTCAGCCCATTTTTCAGTATCCCCTGAAATTCCTGGACCGGTGTTGTCTTCTGTGTCTGATCCGCTGCCTGTGCAGCTAACTTTCCCCCATCTCCTGTTATCGGTGCTAAACTCATATTTCTTACTCCTTTCGGCCTGCGCCGTCTGCTCCAAGGTACCAGCCGTCCTGAGAACGGTTTACTGCCATAGATCCATCGTTATTTAGATAATACCAGATATTTTTATCATACAGCCAGCCGATCTTCATATCCCCATCCGGGTTTAAGTAATACCATTTTCCATTTCCTGTGTTCACCCATCCGGTCTTCATACTTCCATCAGGGTTTAAGTAATACCACTTTCCGTTTCCTGTGTTCACCCATCCGGTCTTCATATCCCCATCAGGGTTTAAGTAATACCATTTTCCGTTTCCTGTGTTCACCCATCCGGTCTTCATATATCCATTTCCATCGAAATAATACCATTTTCCACCATACAGGAACCATCCCCTGGTACGGTTTCCTTCAGCGTTAAAGTAGTACCATATACCTCCCACCAGCTTCCAGGTATTGACTGCCAGAGTCCCATCCGGCATAACAAAGTTGTCTCCCTTTAGAGAACCTGCTACGCCTGGACCAGTACTGCAGCTCTGGGAAGTTGCTGCATGTTCTTTCTCCTCTTCCGCACTGTCATCTATATCCTGTTCCTGTGATGTAACAAATTCCCCTTCTTTTAAGTATTTTTTCTGTTCTGCCGTAACCGGGACCGCTTTTACCTGATAATAGTAGATCTTGTCCGGATCTGTCATGTACTCCTTTAAGCTGACAGAGTTACTTGTAACTGTCATCCGTTTCACCACTTTATCATTTCCATATAAAGTCAGGGTATAGCCCGGAGCATAGTCTACCTTCTTCCACACTGCCTTTTCTGAGTCATGTGAGCTCCAGCCTGCTAAAGCTGTGTCACCCAGAACAGTGACCGGCGTATAGTTCACTTTCACCTGCATGGTGGTATTATCCAGGGCTTTCGCCGATACAAAATCAGCCCCGGTCACACGGCATTTGGATCGTCCAAGGGACACAGGGAAATACTTTCCCTGTGCAGCATCCACAGTGATCTCCATCCGTACCTTTTTACCAGGTTTCCAGTTTTCATATTCTGTTTTGTAATAAATATCCCCAATGGATACCCCTGATCCGCTGATGGTGATCTGGGGCTGTGGTATTTCCTCCGGATCTCCAAAAGTGGTGTCAAATTTAATACTCATGGTCTCGATGATGCTGCTCTCTGCCCCATAAGCTGTATACATATGAAAGATTCCCCCTGGCACAGACTGTAAGCTTCCTGTGCTAAGCAGCAGTCCTGTTCCGGCACAAAGGAGTATTTTTCTGATCATTTTCATTTCCATTCCTCACATATCTTTACCTGTACCAGATCCCGTCCTCATTAACATAAAATCCATTGATATACTGGTTTTTTGCCATTTCACCTGAATCCGGCCAAAAATAATACCAATTCCCGTCAACCTGATACCAGCCGGCAGCCATAACTCCGTCAGCATCCAGGAAATAAGTTTTTCCTTCCCGGATCAGCCAGCCGGTAAACATGGTTCCCTGAAGGCTGTTGTCAAGTGTGTTTAAGTAATACCAGGAACCATTCTGTTCCAGCCAGCCGGTATATAAGGAGCCGTCTTCCCTGAAAAAGTAATAATCCGCCCCTATGATCTTCCAGCCTCCATAAGCCATGGTTCCCTGTGTATGCCCATTTTCCGTTAATGGCCAGAAGTAATACCACTGTCCATTGATCTTTGCCCATCCGGTTGCCATTTCCCCGGTACCATACAGGTAATACCAGTCATTTGCCATCTTCTGCCAGCCGGTGAGCATCGTGCCATTGACATCAAAATAATACCAGTATCCGTTGACCGACTGCCATGTACCCCGGCATATAGAGCCATCCGGAAATCTGTAATTCCATATATTGCCTTTTTTTACCCAGCCTACTTTATCTGTGGTTCCGCGCTTTGCAGAAGGATTTTTTGATTGCTGTCCTTTACCATCTGATACATACCGGTCTGTAATGGAAAGCTCCCCGGATTCTATCCATTCGCTTTTTCCACCATATTTTTTTTGGGAATCCGTTCCCGGTACTGTGCGTACCTTAAAGGTATACTCTCCTGTTTTTGTCATATATGGATAAAAATTATACTGAGTTGCACTGGTCTGGGAGACGCTGTAAACTTTCGTTTTTCCTCTGTAAAGCTGCACTTCGTAATAACCGGATGTGTTATCCGGCTTTTCCCATTTAGCCTGTCCCAGGCTTTTTTCATTCCACCAGGCATCTTCCGGAGCAGCATAGTCTCCTTTGATCCCTTTTACCCGCAGGGTAACTACCAGTTCATCTCCATCTCGTCTGGCAGACACAAATGTGCCCCCACTGATCTTTACATTTGCTTTTTTATAGCTGGAAACAAAATAATCTTCACTGACATCTTCCGGTTCCAGGGTGACTTTCATCTGAGGCTCTTCAGCAGCTTTCAGTTCATTGGAGCTTTTATCCGTCCATTCGGCCTCGGAAACGCTGTATTTACCTCCACTTGCATCTACTGCCACTTCTCCATCTGAAACCGTGGTCGTTTCCAGTTTTATATCCGGAAGCTTGCTGCCTACTTCCAGCTTGGATGTAACACGGATATTTACTGTTTTAATCTCTTTTGCTGCTGCAAAAGCATCTATCTTTCCCCATTGGAACAGCAAGACTCCCGAAAGAAGGAGCAGAAACATTTCCCGTCCGTGTCTGGATCTTCTGTCAGGTATTTTCGACTTTTTCTTCATTTTCTTTTTCCTCCGGTGACGGCACATATCCTAAAAAGTAAATATAGATCTCTATGATCGCCTGATATAATTCTTCCGGCACAGCCGCTCCCAGCTGTAATCTGCTTAAAAGGGTTGCAAGAGAATCATCCTCATAAACCGGAACCCCTGACTTTCTGGCTGCTTCCGTGATCTTTTCTGCCATATATCCCATTCCGGAAGCAACGATTACCGGGGCAGTGTCCTTTTCCGGCGAATATTGAAGCGCAACTGCCTTTTGCTCTAATAACCGCTCAAACGCTGACATTAATACCATTCTCCTTTTTTCTTATCTTTGGAAAAACATCCAGCAGACGGTAATGAGCTTTCCGTTCCTGCACCTGCATCATTTTCACGCGCATCCCGTTTCTGGTACATATTTCCTGAAGCTTTGCCTGTATCTCTCCGGCTCCGGCAGAAAGATTTTTAGGAACTCCCAGCTCCATGGATATTTTATGATCCTGGAGATCTGCCAGAAGCTGGAAATCTCCCAATCCCCTGATCTCAAAGTCCACCAGAAGGCGTATTTTCCTGCCTCCATCTTTTTCTTCTTCTTTTTTCTCTGCATCCGGATCGATCCAAAATTCAGATACTGCCTCTTTTCCCTGATATTGAAAAGGAAGGACAAAATGATTAACAGACATATATACGCTTTCGTTTACCAGCATCCCTCGCATCAGCTGATAAAAATCCTGTACATGTTCCAGCCCGGCTTCTCCTTTGGCCCCTCTTTCCACAAGTGAGCCAAAAATATCTCCATAAATATTTCCTTTTTTTCCTTTTGAACCGGTAAGTACAGCATACAGTTCTTCAGGCTCTGTTTCAAAAAAACGTTTAAAATCCCTATTAGCTGCCATTTGTTCAAAAAGGCTTCTGAGAAGGGCACTGCTTCCGTTTTCATAACGTGCCCCATAAAGGATCAGCTGGATCACGCTGCTTCTTACGTTGCCATAATCATGGGTACGGGAAATATATCTTGAAAGAAAGGGGACCAGCTTCTGAAACAGAACCTGGGAATTTTCCTTCGTTTCCCCATTTTCTGCCTTCCAGTCCAGCTGATCCAGAATTGATGCGTATTCCTGTCTTGCAGAGGTGTAAAGCATTCCTTTTATTTCATCTGTCAGTTCCTGCATCTGTTCTAAAAGATGCTCACCGCTGGAATAATTGTTGAATACCTGAAGGAATTTGAGGGCTGTTTCCTGCAGGCCTCTGTTTCCTTCCTGCTGCAAAAGAGTTCTCAGGTTTTCAAAGAAAGTACCGGAAAATTTAGTCTGTCCCTGCATTTTTAAAAAATCCAGCAGCTGGCCAGAATCTTCAAAACTGGCAGAATCCAGCAGCTGCTGCACCATTTTACCCAGACCTTCATCACCTTTAGCGATAACGGCTCCATCCCGGAACAGGATCCGGCCCAGGGAATCCTTTATTTCATTTTCCTGCCCCAGCTTCTGAAGAAAGTCAGTATAATTTCCATTATAATTGCGAACGCTGAAGCCACTTTCATTTTCCTGGTCACCAGCGGTACCGCTTTTCTGTCCATCTGCCCGCACTACACGAGATGGGTCAGAAGGATTCTGGATCTGGGAACTGTTCAGGGCGCTTTGCTGCTCCTGGCCTGTGTGGACATTTCTATTATCTATATATGTAGAAGGATCTGTTACCTGTAATATATTAGACATGTTTTATCCCTTTTCTTTTTGATTCTATATATTAT
>OWJE01000732.1_pt1 | contig 9574 bp, 7 predicted proteins | sample 1732931 | NCBI WGS metagenome assembly OWJE01 (sample SAMN05065769, study PRJEB22554) | human gut metagenome | biome: ENVO:2100002; feature: ENVO:00000062; material: ENVO:00002003 | host: Homo sapiens | place: USA | reverse complement strand
GTCGGCAGCGTCAGATGTGTATAAGAGACAGCATTTATTGCAAATACATTAAATATCAAGCCGGTAATGGGTTCTACAGAGGAAGGATCGATCTGTCAGCTTGGTCAGGCGCGTGGCATGAACAAAGCGCTGGATAAGATGATTCAGGATGTGATTGCAAAGACAAAAAACAGTGAGAACAGGGTGCTTGCAATTTCACACTGTAATTGTCCGGAGAGAGCAAAAGCAGTAAAGGAAAAAATTGAAAAGATAGCAAAGTTCAAAAAAATCATTGTTACGGATACAGCGGGCGTCAGCACAATGTATGCAAATGACGGCGGTGTTATTATCGCAGTTTAATACGGCGGAATAAGTGTCAGTTACCGATCTGCCGGCGTATGAGGACTGCAGCATCCGTCAGGGAAAGGACAGTATATGAAAGAACTGACATATGAGGAAGTATTAGATCAGATCGAACATCAGAGACGGTTTGGAAATCGTCCGGGGGCAGAGGTATCAGCGCTGATGCTGGAAAAGTTAGGCAGACCACAGCAGAATATGAGTGTGATCCATATAGCGGGGACGAACGGAAAAGGTTCCGTCTCTGCTTTTTTGTGCTCAATTTTAAAGGAAGCAGGGATTCGTACCGGAATGTTTACCTCACCGCACCTGGTTGATTTCAGGGAGCGGATCTGTGTGGACGGACAGATGATATCCCGTGAAGAAGTGACAAAACTTGGAAACATGTTGCTTGAGGAGAACTTTGGGACAGTACCGACGATGTTTGATTATTGTCTGGCAATGGCACTGCTCTATTACAGGGACAGACAGTGTCAGGCTGCCGTGATAGAGACCGGGCTTGGGGGAAGATTAGATTCAACCAATGCAATCGGCGTGCCGGATGTTACGGTGGTCACGAAAATCGGGTATGACCATATGGCGGTTTTAGGTGATACATTAGATAAAATTGCGGCGGAGAAGGCGGGAATTATCAAAAAGGGTACAAAACTGGTATTAGAGAGCCAGGAAAAAGATGCAATGGATGTTTTGCTGGAAACAGCGGAAAAAGAAGCAGTTACTGAGATAAAGATTGCGGATATGCATGACGTGACCGAATGCCGCTATGAAAATGGCAGACAGTATTTTTCCTATCAGAAATACAAAAATCTTGAGATGGCAATGCTTGGTGTCCACCAGTATGAAAATGCGGCTGCTGCGATCCTTGCCGCAGAAATTTTTCTGAAAGACAGAGGAATTTCAGATGAAAAGGCAGAATACTATATCAGAGAAGGAATCAAAAAGACAAGATGGGAAGGACGGATGGAGATCCTAAGCCGGGAACCGTTTTTTATGGTGGATGGTGCACATAATGGTAACGGAGTGGCGGCATTAGCGGAAAGTCTTCGTACTTTGTTCCCGGGAGAGAAGTTTCATTTTGTCATGGGAGTTATGGCAGATAAAAACTATGAGGAAATGATCGAGGAATTACTGCCGCTTGCACTGGATTTTAAGACGGTGACGGTAGAGTCAGAGAGGGCACTGGCGGCACAGGAGCTGTCGGAGAAGATCCGGGCAAAGGGAATCTGCGATGCCGGACTTTTACACTCTTTTGACGAACTGATGCCGGGACGGCTGGAGGTGGCACACAAAACGATCGCATTTGGGTCTTTGTACTTTGTCGGGGAGATTGAAAAATATTTCCAAGATGTAACAAAAATCACAAAAAATTTACAAATTTACTAACTTTGCTTAACAGGTGGTTATAAGGCATTTTTTTGGCTATAATAATCGGTGTTGAAAAATGATGTAGATTAGAAAGAGCCGATAAGATGGTATTTAGCAGTTTTGAATTTTTATTCCGGTTTTTGCCGGTTTTTTTACTGATGTATTATGTGACGCCGCAGAAATGGAAAAATGCGGTGTTATTTGCGGGCAGTATTTTATTTTATACGGCAGGTGAGGCAGAATATGTAGTGCTTTTACTTGCTTCTGTGGTGATCAACTATGTTTTTGGCAGGCTGATGTACCGGGATACTTATGAGGGAAGAGGGAAAAAACAGCTGATTTTGCTGATCGTGGCGCTGTGTTACGACTTTGGTGTTTTATTCCTTTTTAAGTATAGCGGTTTCATGGATAAGCTGCCGCTCGGTATTAGTTTTTATACGTTCCAGATTGCAGCCTATATCATCGATATTTACCGGGGAAGGGTGCCGGTGGAAAAATCGTTTATCCGGCTTGGAACGTATGTGACGATGTTTCCACAGCTGATTGCCGGACCGATCATCAACTATTCGGAGGTCCGTATGGCTTTATGCAGCAGAACCGTTACTTTCGAACAGTTTGAATCCGGATTAAAAACACTGATACTGGGACTTGGTGCAAAGGTGATCGTTGCAGACCGTATTGGACTTTTGTGGAATAACATCCAGGCAATCGGCTTTGAAAGTATTTCAACACCGTTGGCATGGATGGGAGCGTTTGCATATTCGATCGAACTTTATTTTGATTTTTCCGGTTATTCTCTGATGGCATTGGGACTGGGACGGATGCTTGGATTTGAATTTCCGAAAAACTTTAAACATCCCTATATTTCAAGATCGGTATCCGAATTCTGGAGAAGATGGCATATTACGCTTGGACGCTGGTTCCGGGAATATGTCTATATTCCGCTTGGCGGCAACAGGAAGGGAAAAGCGCGTACGATATTTAATTTATTTGTGGTATGGAGTCTGACTGCCGTCTGGCATGGGGCAGAGGGACATTTTCTGATCTGGGGAGCATCACTGCTCTTACTGCTTGCTTTGGAAAAAGCATTTTTACTGCAGTTTCTGAAAAAAAGCAAAATACTTTCCCATGTATATCTGGTACTTGTAGTACCGCTTACCTGGATGGCATTTGCGATTGCGGATGTAGGACAGCTTGGTGTCTATTATGCAAGAATGTTTCCATTTTTCGGTGTGGGAGAAACGGTCAGACAAATGGATTTTTTGCAGTATCTGAAAGATTACGGTCCACTGTTTCTGATGGGGATTGTTTTTTCAACTCCATACCCGACAGCTTTATATAAGGTATTTGAAAAAAAATGGCTGGGGAGTCTGGCGGTGATCGTGGTGTTAGGATTAAGTCTTTATTATATGGCAGTTTCTACGAATAACCCGTTTTTGTACTTTAATTTTTAGGACTGGTGAATAAGCGTGAAAAAAATAATGAAATGCAGGGTTGCTGTCTTTTTGATCATTGGCTGGGGGGTACTTTCCCTGATCGGATATTTAAAAAAAGACGGGATCTATAAAAATTATTCCATCGATGTAAAAAAAACTCCGTATTTTGTATTGGTGTTAGACGGAATTCATGATAAAATTTATCCTTGGAGTAAAGAGTTGCCGGATCTGTTGCCGGATGGAACAAAACCACAGAACCAGGAAAGTGTCATTGCAAGTACGGAAACGACGGATGAGGAAAACGTGGCAGAGCAGACGGAAACAGTAATGCAGGATACAGAAACGGCGGCTGCAAAACCAAAGAAATTTATACAGGTGGATGACAGTTATTTTGATGATGCAGTTTTTATTGGAGATTCGAGAACGGTAGGTCTGCATGATTATGGTGGACTGGATCATTCCGATTTTTTCGCAACTGTTGGTATGAATATTTATGATCTGTGGAAAGATGCATTCTGTGAGGTCAACGGGAAAAAGGTGACATTAGAGGAAGCCTTGAAGGCAAAGCAGTATAAAAAGGTGTATTTTCAGATCGGTATCAATGAGATGGGACGTGGAACACTGGACGGGTTTATGAATGAGTATCAGAATGCAGTGGAGAAATTCAAAACACTGCAGCCGGATGCGGTCATTTATGTGCAGGCGATCATGCATGTGACCCAGAAAAAATCTGATTCAGATCCGATTTTTAATAATCCGGGCATTGATGCGAGAAATCAGCGCATACAGCAGCTTGCGGATGGTGTTCGTGTGTTTTATATTGATGTCAATGAAGTGGTGTGCGATGATCAGGGTGGATTAAAACAGGAGCTTACGTTTGACAATCTGCATCTGTACGGGTCGAAATACAACATCTGGGTAGATTTCTTAAAGACCAAAGGAATCGGGACAGAATGATGAAGTTTTGGGAAGACTGGAAAGAAAAACTGAAAAAATTTTTGAAAGCGGATGTGCTGGCAGAATGCAGGCAGCAGGTGGATCATGAGAACAGAGTCGTGCTCTGTGTCTTAAACAGTTCCATGGTGTGCCTGTCATTTATGCTGGCATTTTACATATTATGGAGAAAACAGGCAGAATATTACCATGAACATATGTGTATTTTATATGCAGCATTGTTTCTGATTTTACTGTTTGTTTCCTTTTATTCGAAAAGAGATTCAGGTATCCGTTTGTCTGTTTTGATCGCGGTCGAGTACGTTGCAATAGGTTCCTGTTTTGCCATGAATCATATTATATTTGGTGGACGGGAAAGCACAACGGCATATTATCTTCTGGTGGGACTTGCATTTTGTTTTCTGGTGCGTCCCATCCAGATGTATCTGATGCAGGCGGGGATCACCTGCATACTGGCGGTCAGTATGCGCTTGATTCACAGGCTGAACAGGATCAATATGAAGGTGAGCTGCAATGTCTGGCCGACCGCGTGGAAACGCAGGAAGAAAAGAAGCGGTTGTCAGAAGCTATGGAATTGTCGAATATCCGTGAACATTTAAAATCACAGGATGTGTATATCGTAGAGGTTCCGCTGCGTTCGAAAAATGGAAAGTACCGTCAGAAACAGATCCGCTGTATGTATTTAAATCAACAGACAGGTACACTGCGTTTAATGCTTTCCGATGTTGAGGACATTGTGAAAGAAGAAAAAGAAAAACAGGAGCAGCTGGAGAAAGCACTGAAGATGGCAGAGGCAGCCAATGAGGCAAAAACGAAATTTTTAGCCGGAATGAGCCATGAGATACGGACACCTATGAATGCGATCATCGGTTTAAATTCCATGATACGCTCATCGCTTGATGACAGGGAGCAGGTGCTTGATTATACGGAAAAACTGGATTCAGCATCCCAATATCTTTTAGCACTGCTAAATGATATTCTTGATATGTCGCGAATCGAGAGTGGCAGCATGAAACTTGCTATCCGGGCATTTGAGGGAGATAAGTTCTGGGATAATGTCAATATGTTAGCGAAGGCACAGGCAGTCATGGCAGGTGTCGGCTATTCTTTTGAAAGAAGAAAGAAAATCTCAGAAGTGTATATTGGGGATTCCACAAGGTTAGAACAGATCATGGTAAATCTGATCAACAATGCGGTGAAATTTACCCCCAAAGGTGGAAATGTCAACGTCTCTGTTGCAGAGCAGGAAACGGATGGAAGAGTACAGCTGACCGCAGTCGTTTCCGATAATGGAATTGGTATCGCAAAAGATTTTCTGCCAAAAGTATTTGAAATTTTTACACAGGAGCATGAAGAAAATACCCGTGTTTATGGAGGGAGCGGTCTGGGACTGTCCATTGCGCGCAATTATGCAAGGATGATGGATGGTGACATTACGGTAGAGAGTGCGGAAGGAAAAGGCACCGTGTTTACCGTGACCGCAAAACTTGATTTTGACCGCCGGAAAAAGGCGCGGAAGGAAAGAACAGAGAATATCAGTTTTGAGGGAAAGCGGATTCTGCTTGTTGAGGATCATCCGCTTAATGTCATCGTTGCAAAGGGACTTTTGGAAAAGAAACAGTTTGAGGTTGTCACAGCGGAAAATGGCAAGAAAGCGGTGGAACTTGTGACAGATGCCCCGGAATATTATTTTGATGCAATATTGATGGATATTCGCATGCCGGTTTTAGACGGAATTGAGGCAGCAAGACAGATCCGTGCTTTAGACAGAGCAGATGTCAAAGAACTTCCAATCATTGCAATGACAGCAAACGCAGGAGATGAGGACAGAAGACAGACGAAAGAAGCAGGGATGAATGAACACCTTGCAAAACCGATCGATCCGAAACTTTTATATACGACGCTGCAAAAATTTATTTTACCGTAAAAAAGTTATAAATGATTCCCCGATTACACATACTACGGAAAAAGATTGTGTGAAAGGGGATTTTTTTATGTCATTAAAAATTAAGATCACAGATGTGCATGCAAGACAGATATTGGATTCAAGAGGAAATCCGACGGTGGAGGTCGAGGTGACTGCCGAGACAGAGACAACCGGCAAAAAGATCACGGCGAGAGAGTCTGTCCCTTCCGGTGCAAGTACGGGAAGATTTGAGGCAATCGAACTGCGTGATGGTGATAAAGATTATTTCGGCCTTGGTGTGCAGAAGGCCGTGGATCATGTAAACACAAAAATCCGGGAAATGCTGCTTGGGATGAATGTGTTAGAGCAGGCAAAATTAGACCGCGCAATGGTGGAACTTGACGGAACCGATAATAAGGGAAACCTTGGGGCAAATGCGATCCTCGGGGTATCGCTTGCCTGTGCAAAGACGGCTGCAAAGGCACTGGATATGCCATTATACCGCTATCTTGGCGGAACCAATGCCAAAACGCTCCCGGTTCCGATGATGAACGTGATCAACGGCGGTGTCCACGCAAAAAATACGCTTGATTTTCAGGAATTTATGATCATGCCGGTCGGAGCACGCGGTTTCTCACAGGCTCTTAAAATGGGTGCAGAAGTATATCATTTTCTGCGCCAGATCTTAAACGAAAACGGTATGAGTACAGCAGTCGGGGATGAGGGCGGTTTTGCACCGGATTTTAAGAATACGGGAGAAGCGTTTTCTTATCTCTCAAAAGCGGTGGAAAAGGCAGGTTACCGTGTCGGGGAGGATATCGTTTATGCGATGGATGCGGCGGCGAGTGAACTGTATGACGAGGCGCGCGGCGTCTATGTATTTCCGGGAGAGTCAAAGGGAAATGGGGAAGAACAGGAGATCGCAAGAAGTTCTGAAGAGATGATCGCCATGTATGAGGAACTCGTGCAGCAGTTCCCGATCGTTTCTATCGAGGACGGGTTGTTCGAAGATGACTGGGAAGGATGGCAGAAACTGACAAAGAGACTTGGTGATAAAGTACAGCTTGTCGGAGATGATCTGTTTGTGACCAATCCCAAACGTATCCAGTGCGGAATTAAACTTGGTGCTGCAAATGCAGTCCTTGTCAAAGTAAACCAGATCGGAACCGTGACGGAGTCGTTAAATGCGATTGAGATGGCGAAGTCAGCCGGATATCATACGGTCATTTCCCATCGCTCCGGGGAGACGGAGGATGCATTTATCGCAGACCTTGCAGTGGCGGTCAATGCCGGACAGATCAAGACGGGAGCACCGTGCCGCGCAGAGCGCACCAGCAAGTATAACCAGCTTTTACGCATTGAGGAGGAACTGGCAGAGGATGCGGTGTTTGTGCCGGAAGAAATCACTGAAAAGCAGAAAGCTGAAAAAATGGGTTGAAAAAAGGAAACGTCTATGTTACAATGATTAAAGTTGTGAGTTTGTAACCTAGGAGGGAACGATCGTGGCAGTTGTAAAAACAATTTTGACTGTAGTTTTTATTATAATCAGTGTGGCATTGACAGTTATCATCTTAATGCAGGAAAGTAAATCCGCAGGACTTGGAGCAATCGCAGGTGCAGCAGACACATATTGGGGCAAGAACAAAGGACGTTCCATGGAAGGTATGTTAGTAAAACTGACCAGAATTTTTGTTATCTTGTTTATCGTGATTGCAGCGGTATTAAATATGAGTATTTTTTAAGATGAATGGATGGCTGTCGCAGATGCGGCAGTCATTTTTTTCATAAGAAAAAAGGACGGGGTTTATGGAGAAAACAATTTTAGAAGAACGGAAAAAGACAATTTACCAGTTTATCTGCGATGAGTTTTATGTACCGATGAAAGCAAAGGAGATGGCAGTCGTTTTATCAGTACCGAAATCCCAGCGCAGTGAACTGCAGGAAGTACTTGATGCGCTTGTGATGGATGGAAGGATCGAGGTGACTTCCAAGGGAAAATATATCAAATCAGAAGGAAAATACTTAATCGGTACATTTACGGCGCATGCAAGAGGTTTTGGATTTGTCAGCATCGAGGGGGAAGAGGAAGATATCTTCATCCCGGAATCACAAGTGCATGGTGCGTTTCATATGGATACGGTTCAGGTGGCGGTTACTTCTGAGAATAGTGGAAAACGCAGGGAAGGTACGATTACAAAAATTATATCCCGCGGTACCACACGAATCGTATGTACTTATGAAAAAAGTAAGACGTTTGGATTTGCCGTGCCGGACAATCCTAAATTCGGTTCAGATATTTTTATTCCGCAGGAGCGTTCGAAAGGAGCTGTCAGCGGACATAAGGTCGTGGTCGAGATCACGGACTACGGCAAAGAGGGAAAAAAACCGGAAGGGAAAGTGGTTGAGATCATTGGTCATATCAATGATCCGGGGACAGACATTATGTCTATCGTAAAGGCTTACGACCTGCCGGTAGAATTTTCAGAAAAGATCATGCATCAGGTGGAAAATGTCTCGAACGAAGTCAGCACCGCAGATATGGCAGGACGCATGGATTTCAGGGACTGGCAGACGGTCACGATCGACGGGGAGGATGCGAAGGATCTTGACGATGCGATCACACTGACAAAAGAGGGAGATAACTATAAGCTTGGCGTGCACATTGCGGATGTTTCAAACTATGTGCAGGAGCACAGCGCACTGGATGTGGAGGCATTATCCCGCGGTACATCTGTTTATTTAGTCGACCGCGTGATCCCGATGCTGCCGCATAAATTGTCAAATGGGATCTGTTCTTTAAATGCAGGCGAAAACCGCCTCACCTTAAGCTGTGTGATGACGATCGATGCGAAGGGAAATGTGATCGATCACACGATCGCAGAGTCCGTGATCAAAGTCGACCGCCGCATGAGTTATACCAGTGTGAAAAAAATCCTTGAAGATCATGATGAAAATGAAATCAGAGAGTATGAAGAACTGGTTCCGATGTTTGAACTGATGCAGGAACTGGCTGCGATTCTGCGCAAAAAACGTATGAAGCGCGGCTCGATCGATTTTGATTTTCCGGAGACGAAGATCGTGCTCGATGACAAGGGAAAACCGGTCGAGATTAAGCCTTACGAGCGGAATGTTGCAACGAAGATCATCGAAGATTTCATGCTGATCGCCAATGAAACGGTAGCGCAGGATTATTTCTGGCAGGAACTGCCGTTTGTATACCGTACACATGACAACCCGGATACTGAAAAAATCAAGAAGTTATCGACATTTATCAATAATTTTGGTTATTCTATCCATATCGGACAGGACGAAGTGCATCCGAAAGAACTGCAGAAGCTGCTGCAAAAGATCGATGGAACGCCGGAGGAGGCACTGATCAGCCGGCTGACACTGCGTTCCATGAAGCAGGCAAAGTATACGACCATGAGCACCGGTCATTTTGGACTGGCAACACCTTATTACTGTCATTTTACATCACCGATCCGCAGATACCCGGATCTGCAGATCCATCGTATTATCAAGGACAATCTGCGCGGACGGATGAATGCCTGTCTCTTATACACATCTGACGCTG
>OWJE01000731.1_pt1 | contig 9590 bp, 10 predicted proteins | sample 1732931 | NCBI WGS metagenome assembly OWJE01 (sample SAMN05065769, study PRJEB22554) | human gut metagenome | biome: ENVO:2100002; feature: ENVO:00000062; material: ENVO:00002003 | host: Homo sapiens | place: USA | reverse complement strand
GCCGATCACGGTCCGGGCCAGCAGATAGGCCGGGATGCCTACGGCAGCCCCGCAGCCGAAACAGATGAGCTGGCGCTTGGTGAGATTGAACGCCACCTTCGTTTTGATTTTGGAAAGGTCGTTTGGTACGTTTACATAGGGAATTTCGATCACCTCCAGTTTGGGACAAAGTGTCCCAAAGGCCCGCCGAGGGCTCCACCTCGTTCCCCCACACGTCCCAGCCGGGCGGTGACTGCCGGGCAAACAGCTCCACACGGGGTACGTCCCCCATGAGGGCCACGATCTTCTCCCGTGCCTCGTCCGGTTTCCGGCTGTGTTCCCGGATGGGGGAAATGATGAACTGGTGGACGTTGGCCGCCTGCCGCCTGGGATGGCCTCTGGTCGCCAGCAGGCACACCTCCGCGTTGCCCCTCGTCCAAAAGCCCAGGCCGTAGAACCAGCCCTCGGACTTGCGGTTTTGTTTCAGCCATACAAAGGCCACGGTCTTGTAGGTAAAGCCCCAAGCCCGGATGAGCCGCAGGGCCTCCGGGAGCTGGGGAAACGTGGCCCACAAAAAAAGCGCGCTGTCCGGGGCGGCCAGTTCCGCCACCGGGAGCGCGCATAATTCGTTGATACTCATGGTTGGGTAATGGTGCTCCGCCGCCCCCTGCACCCTCTTGGCGGAATACCGCCAGGGTGGGTCGGCGTAGATCACAGAATATTGATTGATGGCTCACACTCCTTTCCCGCCCCGCGCCACTGTCTCCTCCGCCTCGCGGATACGCTGGACGGCGGTGCCGAAGATGGCCGGGGCTGTTTCAAAACAGATGTAGCGGCGGCCTGTGTTGACGGCGGCCACCGCCGTTGTGCCGGAGCCAGCGCAGATGTCTGCCACCAGCTCGCCGGGCCGGGTGTAGGTACGGATGAAATACTCGCACAGTTCCACCGGCTTTTGCGTTGGGTGGATGGTGTGCTGGACAGACGCAAAGGCCAGCACGTTCCCAGGGAACCGCCGTCCGTCCGGGGAGCCGTTCCCGCTGGGGATATATTTACCGTAGTTGGAGCTGAGAGAGCCCTTCTTGCAGATGCGCTCATAGGGCTTGCCCTGCTCGAACTGCGGTTGGTACAGCGGGAGCTTTTGGTAGAACACCAAAATATTCTCCGTCTTTTTCAGCGGGGCCCGCCGGGCGTTGAGAAAGCCGGTACACCGGCTCTTGTACCACACCCACTCATAGCGGAGCATTTTTAGATTGGACGCCCCCAGTATTTTGTCATAGGGGCACTGGGCGAAGAACAGGATCGCCCCGTTGGGCTTTACCGCCCAGCGTACCGCCTCCCACAGCTCGGGGAGCGGCAGGGGTACGTCCCAAAAATTCCGGGTGGTGCCATAGGGCGGGTCGGTGAGCAGCAGGTCAATCGAGTGCTGGGGCAGGGAGCGCAGGCCCGCGATGCCGTCCATGAAGTAGATGCCGGACTCCACCGGGGCCGCCGGGCCGTTTGGGACACTTTGTCCCAAAGGGGCCCTATCTGTCATCCCTGGCCTCCTTGCCCTTGTCCGGGGCCGGGCGCTCCGCGTTGGCCTTGTCCGCAGCCTGGGCCGCCTGCGCCAGCTGCTCCCGGATGGGGGCGGGGCGCAGGGCCTTAACACGGGCCACAAGCTGCTCCACTGCCGCGTTGTAGGCATCCACAGTGAGGGCGTCCAGCCGCTCCTGCAGGGCCCGGCTCGTTACCCGCGTCGTGGCCCGGTAGCCGCTGCGCGTCCGGTTGGACTCCTTGCTGGGGGGACTCAGGAACATCCCGTTCTTGCCGTCCACCACTTTGAAATCGTCCACCACGATGCCGCCGATATTGACGCTGGCATAGCCCCGCAGGGAGCCCATCGGCTCGATGGGCCGTACCGTCACTTCAATGGGCAGCGGAGCAGCCTCAATGGATTTTTCCACACGGAGCTTTACCGCCTCGTCAATGCTGATACCCTGGCTCTCCGCCAGCTCCGCGATGGGGGCCTCAAACAGCAGCCGGTTCATTTCCTGGATGGCAGCGTCCTGGGTGATAGGGGCCGCCTGGTTTTTTGGCATAAATCAATCCTCCTTCAAAAGTTTAGTGGGCCCCGAAGATACTCCGGGCGATGCTGCTCGTCTTGAATAGCATGAAACACAAGAGCACCGTGTAGCCCATAGCCCCCCAAATTGCGCCGATGGGGTCGCCACTGGTGGCGATGCCCTGGACGAGCACGGCATAGATCGCCACGCACACCAGGATGAGCAGCCCCTGGAATCCCACGGCGAATAGGGACTTGATGTAGTTCTGCCCCATGCCGCCCAACTCCCGGTTGGCAAGGGTCGCCATCGGCAGCGGGGCCAAACTGGACATGACGTAAATTTCCAGCATACGGCCATACACGATGACAAAGATGATGATGTTCAGCGCGAACATACACACCTGGATGAGAATGGACTGCATGAACAGCCCCAGCAGGGAGCCGATGCCCATGCCCTCCAGCGTGGTTTCCAACTCTGCCAGCATATCCGCCGAGATGTCTGTGGAGCCCTGGACAAGCCCGCTGGCATCCGCGATGACGCTCTGGCTCACGTCGAACACCGCCATGACAATATTGAAAGTGTTGGAAAGAATCAGGATGGCAATGGCCGTCTTGAACATCCACTTGTAGATGTTCGCCACGTCAACCTCGTGCATATTGTTCTTTTCCAAAAGCATCTGAATGAGCTCATAGGTGGCAACAAAGGTCAGCACCATGCCCGCTATCGGCAGGATCACCGTCTCGGAGAGCTGCCGGATCAGGGAGAACACCCCGGCGTTCCACGCCGCCGGGGTGGTTCCCACCTGTGCCGCGACATCCCCAACCGAGGCGTTCACATTGTCAAACAGCCCGCCCAGGTTGCCCATGATGCCGTCAATGAGCAGGTCTTTTAGCCAACCTGTGAGCCAGTCGGTGAGAAAATCCATAGGCGGCCAGCCTTAAAACAGGGTGCTCAGAACAGGGATCAGGGTGGTGCCCAGCAGGATGATGCCGCCGCCGGCCATAAGCTGCTTAATTCCCTGTGACTTGGAGCCGGGGTTGTCGGAACCATAACCTTCCAGCAGGTTCACGACGCCCCACACGCCCAGGCCAGCGCCCAGAGCCACAACAAGGGTCTGCAAAGTAGTGATCGCGGAACTGAAAAACTCCATAAAACCTCCATTTCTCCGGATAGTTCCGGGCAAAAAATTAAGCCGCCAAAACTGGCGGCGCTGCCTTGGGACACTTTGTCCCAAAGGAACAATAATAAAAAGGTATCTATCTTAAAAGGCGTCCGGGTCGTCCACATCGTCATAGTTGAGGATGTCCTCGTCCTCCTCCGTGAGCGGGATCGGCTCGTCCACCTGGAACACCTCGCACACCTCGTCCAGACCGGGCCGCCGCCTACGGCGGATCAGCTTGTCCAGGTCAAAGGCGTTGCGCTTTTTGTCCGCCTCCGCCGTAAACTTATAGTTGGGGTGGCGTTTCAAATCGTACTTAGGGGAATAGAAGGGCGGCAGGCCCCGGAGCTGCAAGATGCACCTGTCACCGGGCATGGTGGCAAGCTCACTGGGGGTCATCAGCTCTCGGCCCAGCCGCTGGGTGTTGAGGTTATAGCTCTCGGACTGGCCCTTGGAGCGCCCGTCCGTCTGCATATAGATGGTGGCCTTGCCCAGCCAGTTCTCCGAGATCTCCTTGATGGTGGAGCTCTCGCGGCCTCCCAGGAACACCACGGAATCCATGTTGCCTAAAATGGTTTCCGCGTGTTTGTCATAGATGGCCTTGCACTGCGCTAACTGCTGGTAAAAGAGCGTCAGCGACACCTCCCGGGAACGGATGACGGCCACCAGCTTTTCCAGGTTTGGCACCTGTCCCGTGTTGGCCGCCTCGTCCCACAGCACCCGCACATGATGGGGCAGGCGACCCCCGTACTTGTTGTCCGCCCGCTCACACAACAGATTGAACATCTGCGAAAAGGCCAGCGCCACCAGGAAATTGTAGGTGCTGTCGGTGTCGCTGATGCAGAAAAAGGTTGCTGTGCGCCTGTCGCCCATGCGGTCAAGTTCCAGTTCGTCATAGGCCATGATCTCCCGGAGCTGGGGGATGTCAAAGGGGGCGAGGCGGGCCCCGCAGGAGATCAGGATGGATTTTGCCGTCTTGCCGCTGGCCAGCTTGTACTTTTTGTACTGCTTGACCGCAAAGCAATCCGGCTTTCGCTTTTCCAGGCCCTTGAACATATAGTCCACCGCGTTCATGTAGTCCTCGTCGTTCTCCTTGACCTCCATGCCGGAGATCATATCCACCAAAGTATTCATATTCCTGTCCTCCGGCGGGCCCTCGAAGATGATATAGGCGATGAGAGCGCAGTAGAGCAGCGTTTCCGCCTATAGTGATAGGTAATCCTTTGAAGTCATCGCCGGATTTTCCCCCACTCCACACCGGACATGCGACTTTCACCGCATCCGGCGTTCCATCGATTGTGTTATCAGGCATTTAATCAATCACCAATAGAAAGTTGTTCAGATTGCCGCTAATTTTGCGGAGTTACGCAGGCTGTTGATTTTGGTCAGTTGTTTTCTTGTTACAGCCAGTTGTTTGCAGATGCTCTTGAGAGCGGCGGTGTCCTGGTCGGTCAGCAATGGCAGATACCGCCTGTGGAGCAGCACCAGATTGCTGTATCGCTCCTGGCCGCCCTGCTCCTTAGGAACTTTCATGTGACACACGATGCTGTCCGGCTGCAAGAACCATTCACCGCTGACGGCGCACTTGCCCTTCTGGGCAGCCAGCAGGGAGAGCCTGCAATCGGCGTATTCCATGCTGTGGCCTTCCGGCAGATGTTCCCGCAGATACGCAAACAAGGTCGTATCCATTTCCAGATTATCGTGTATCTTTTTCCGTCCCGCCGGAGAGAAGCAGCAAACGGCGGCGCTGATTCCGATTGCGGTTTTATACTTGATGAACGCAATGGGATAGATTGGACGGTTAATACCGGACACATACCGCACCATTTGAGAAGCGCCATAGCGTTCCTTTTCGCTGTCCGTCATGGCTCCGCCCTCCCGGACGAGTTGGCAGCCGGTTTCCGTGTTCAAGCGGTTTGTCAGCACTGTCATAACTCTGCGGTGGATTTTCCGGCAGTCCAGACTGATACAGGTAGCGATTCTGTAGTAGTTCTGGATGCCCAGCACCATTTCGTCAAACAGACCGATTTCGTCAGGCTGCGTTCGTCCTTGGGCTGGTTTTGCGATTCGCTTCGCCTGCTCCACGAGCTTGCTTTCTTCCAACTGTAGCTTTTTGTCACAGATATGGGACTTCACGACATACTTTTCACCCTTGCGGTACACCATGATTTTGAAGCCGAGAAACTCAGAGTATCGCTTTCGGACGTTGACAATACGTGTTTTCTCGGGGGAGACCTCCAGCTTCAACCGTTCGGTCATCCACCTTGTGACGGCCTCCATGGTCTTCTCCGCGTCCTCACGGTTCCGGCAGAAGATACGGAAGTCATCCGCATAGCGCACAATGAACATTTCCTTGAGATTGCTTTTCCGCATTTTCTGGTAGCCCTTGCTCTTGTCAAAGACTTCAGAGGTACGGATGATGCGCCGTGTTCCGTAGCGGTTTGCCAGGGGGTGTTCCACCCACTGGCTGTCGATCCAGTGATCCAGCTCGTTGAGCACCACATTGGCCAACAGCGGGGAGATAATCCCGCCCTGGGGTGTTCCTTTTGTCGGGTACACGGTGCTGCCATCCGGCATACGGATGGGGGCTTTCAGGATGCGCTTGATGACAAACAGGAGTTGCTTGTCCTGGATGCCCAGCGTCCAGAGCTGCTTGATGAGCTTGCTGTGGTTCACATTGTCAAAGAATCCTTTGATGTCAAACTCCAAAACATAGTGTAAGTGCGCCCGTTGCAGCAGGGAGTAAGTACGGGAAATTGCGTGTTCCACTGACCGATTCGGGCGGAACCCATAACTGTTGTTGCTGAACCTTGCCTCGCAGATGGGCTCCAGGATTTGTTTGATACATTGCTGCACCAATCTGTCCCAGATACAGGGGATACCCAGCGGCCTGGTTTTGCCGTTTGGCTTTGGGATTTCTTTCCGGCGCACAGGTTTGGGACGGTAGCCGTGTTCGCTGCCTGTGACGATTTTTTTGACCTTACCGATGACCTCGGCCAGTGGAAGCCGTCCGATGTCACCGATATTCTGCTTGTCTGTGCCTGCTGTGTAGCTGCCTGTGTTGGTCTTGATATTTCTATAGGCCAGCATGATGTTGTCCGGGCTTAATACCAGTTCCATCAGGCCGGTGAAAGTTTCTCCGGCTTTGCTTTTGGCGTACAGTTCGTCAAATGTCCGCTGCATCCCGTAATACTCGGCGTGCCGCTGGGCGTCCATACACAGGACTTTTTTCCTTTCTTTTGGCATAAGGCATCACCTCCCGGTTTGGAACAGTGACCCTTTTGGTCTTACTCGAATCCTTATGATTGGATTGAATAATGCCTGTTTCCACAATTCGACTTGTGACCATTCCTCCATCCCCATTACAGGGACTTCTCCGGTTCGATCACTACTTTTCAGCAGCGGTTCACCCGCTTATTGTTCTTCGCCGGGTTCTTTCTTGCGAAAGCCGCTGCCTTTCCTCGTTCCGGTAATTCTATCTGTGCATTGATACCTTTAGGTTTCCGCTATGAGCCTGCCGGCTGGGATGTGCCTGTAACACATCATGGTCGTTCATAGGAAAAATTTTTACTAAACCACACCGGCTGCGCTTGAACGCACCCATACATTTCTATATGGTCTTCTTATAGACCCGTACATTCGCGGATTCGTCAGTCCGCCCGCTACGGCGAACATTCTAACCATGGGTATTTTATAGACCCTTGGCCTATAGGCAACACAGTCTGCCTCCAGACTGCTTTCGGCCACCGCTGGCGGCGGCTACGGTTGCTCTCAGCCGTTGTCGTGGGGCTTCGTACACAGGCTTTGCAGCCGATGCACGCCCACCGAGGGCAGGCGTTTCAGGGCGTTACCCCGTCATTCCACCTGTCAAATTACCAGTTATCCAAACAACGGTATTTTGTTGTTTGTCCGCTGACTTTTTACCGCCAGCGAACGAGTCGACTCTCCCAGAAGGGGTCTGACTCCTTCCCCTCGCCCTTGGTGTTGCCGATCAGGGCGTTGACAAACTTCAAGATGTCTACCTCGTTGCGGATATACGCCAGGGGGTTATAGTGCATCGACTTACTGAAATCAATGGAATTGAATACCTTGATCCTATACCCCCGCTTTTGCAGGAAGGAGCCCACCTGGGAGAGGACACCGCCTTTCGGATCTACCACCACATAGCTGCATCCGCCGTTTTTGCCCGCGCTGGCCTGCAATAGCTGCGGGGTCAGCCAAAACCGGGTCTTGCCGGAGCCGGACGAGCCGATAATACAGCAATTCAGATTGCGGGCGTTGGCCGGTATCTTGGGCCGGGTGTTCATGGTGAGAAACTCCGTCTTTGTCAAAATGACGTTGTTCTCAAACCTCGGATCGACAAAGGGCTCAATGTCTTTGGCTGTGCCCCAGCGGGCCGAGCCGTATTCCTCGTCCCGGCGGTACTTGCTCGCCTTTTTCGCCTTGGTATAGACCACCAGCCGCAGGATCACGGCCCCCGCGATCCCCACCAGCCAGTCAAAGAGGTGGAGCCCTGGGGCAAAGTCGGCAAAGGCCGGACCAATGGTCCGGCCCAGCCCTATGAGCTTATGGGCGAAGTCCGCGCCCTCGGCCAGCCGGTAGGCCGTGCCGATCTTCAAAAACGCCCACAGGAAGAACATGTAGGGCAGGTTGGGCAGAAGAACCTTTTTGATGTTACCGATCTTCACACGCCGCCTCCTTCACCCGTTCCTGCTCCCGCTGGGGCTGCTGCCGCACATGGGCCTTGGCCTTTTTGAGCTGTTCCAGAATGGGAACACGCCGGGACTTCTCCTTTCCCAACACCCGCCTGGAATACTCCGACATACAGGCGGTGATGGCGTCGGCCTGCTTACCCTTGAAAAACAGCAGATATTTGTCCGGTTCGGTCTGGTAAAAGGCGTAGTCCACATTCCATTTCCGGGCCACCCGGTCAAAGAGAGCCGGAGCGTCCACGGGGATGCTGCTGGTGGCCTCGCCGTGGGCCATGAGCTGCCGCACCGTCTGTCTGCCGTGGGGCGTCTGGTGGGAGCGGTGGGCCCTGCTGATTTTGCGGCCAGCCGCCCGAACGATATAGGCCAGTCCACGGGCGGACAGTTTGGACGCCTTCACAGAAATGGCTATGGTACGCCGGGAAACATCTTCATCTACCAGTCAAATCCCTCCTTTCCGCCCGTATGGGACAAAGTGTCCCGAAGGTCTATCGGTCATCCCGTCCTGCCTCGGGGACGGGCTTGCTGTGCTGGGCGGCCTTGTCGCTCACCTCCTTGTAGGCCGCCATCCGCTCCCGGATCGTAAGCTCCGGCATAGAAAAAACACGGTATTCGTCGGGAATGTCCTCCCGGTCAGAGTAGTGTTCAATGAAACTACTGTTGTTGTCGAACACATACCCATTGCCAGAAAAGCTGCCGCCTTCATTGATACGGACATCCCGCCCGTAAGCCTCGTAGTCGATATAGTCGATCAGATGCTCCGGGACCTGGATGGCGTCAAACTCCTGGATATACATACGGCCCAGCTCCTCCTCGCTGGTAATACCGGAATAGAACTCAAAGCAATCCAGATTTTGGGTCAGATTGATAAGCTCCTTTACGCTGCCGGAATGTTCTCCGGTGTCCAGAACCGCCTCAAACTTCTCCAGATCACTTTCATCCATTTCGGAAAGCAAGGAGGCCAAGTAGTTGAGCTCGTCAATACTTTCGTACTCACCAAAACCGGAATACAACTCGGGCATATCTCCGTCGTAGTCGGTAATAAAGATTTCCTCATACCGCACGCCGTCGATGCCGATACGCTTTAGGAGCGCCTGAACCTCCTCGGTGGTCGTGGGAAATTTCAGATATTCCCCAACCAGGGCGCCCTCATTGTATTTTCCCAAATTGGTGATGTACGCCTTAAAGTAATCCGACATATCAGCGCCGCCCCTGGCCCTTGACAGACAAGATGCCGTCCAGGGTGGTGGCTGTGATCCCCAGGCGCTGGGCCACGGCGATGTCATTTTTCATTTCCTCGGTCACGACATGGCCGCAGACCACCAGCACCCGGCAGCGCCGGAGCAGGTCACGGCTCATGTCGATCCCGTCCTTGTGCTCCTGGGGCACCGGATCGTGAAGGAAAAGCGGGAGAAACAAGGTGGGACAGATGGGCGCGTAGCCCGCCTCATAAACCGTCCGGCAATAGCGGGCCGCCTGTTCCGCGTTCTCCGCTGTGGTCCCGTGCCACTGAGCTGTGATATACGCAAGGGGCCTTTTCAATAGAAATACCTCCATTTCATCAGAATTGGTCAACCCATTCCCCCCGCCCTTGCCCAGTCATGGGCAAGGGGGCGGCTCTGGAGGATATACCCCCGCCGCTTGCCGGGGAAATAGCACCTGTCTCTTATACACATCTGACGCTGCCGACGACTTAATAGG
>OWJE01000722.1_pt1 | contig 9678 bp, 9 predicted proteins | sample 1732931 | NCBI WGS metagenome assembly OWJE01 (sample SAMN05065769, study PRJEB22554) | human gut metagenome | biome: ENVO:2100002; feature: ENVO:00000062; material: ENVO:00002003 | host: Homo sapiens | place: USA | reverse complement strand
GAGATTAGCGAGTGTCTCGTGGGCTCGGAGATGTGTATAAGAGACAGGGCCAAGACCCTCCCCCTCCTCCCCGTGCCGCTGGCCCAGAAGTACATCCGCCTCAAGCGGGTGAAGGTCAATGGGAAGGGCTCCCAGCGGGATGTGCGGCTCCAGTTGGGGGACATACTCCAGTTATACATCAACGACGAGTTCTTCGAGCAGCCCAGGGAGGAGAACGCCTTTCTGAGCGTCTTCAAGCCCCACCTGGACATCGTCTATGAGGATGAAAACCTGATGCTGCTCAACAAACGGCCTGGCCTGCTGTGCCACGCGGACGAGCACGAAAAGGTGAACACCCTCATCACCCACATTCAGGCCTACCTCTACCAAAAGAAGGAGTGGAACCCCCGGGACGAGCACTCCTTTACTCCGGCCCTGTGCAACCGCATCGACCGCAACACCGGCGGCATCGTCATGGCCGCCAAGAACGCCGAGACCCTGCGCATCCTTAACCAGAAGATCAGGGACCGGGAGATCGCCAAGTTCTACCTGGCCATTGTCCACGGCCGCATGAAGCCATCCCAGGGGAAGCTGGAGGGCTTTCTACTCAAGGATGAGGACCGGGCCCAGGTGAAGGTCTTCTCCCGCCCCGTCCCCGGCGGCAAGAGCGCCGCCACCTTATATAAGACTCTGCGGACGGCGGGCGGACTGTCCCTGGTAGAGTGCGAGCTGCTCACCGGCCGCACCCACCAGATCCGCGCCCAGTTCGCCGCCGCCGGCCATCCTCTGCTGGGGGACGGCAAGTATGGCCGGGAGCGGGACAACAAGAAGTACGGCCGTTCCTTCCAGGCCCTCTATTCCTATAAGCTGGCCTTCACCTTTCCCACCGACGCCGGGCTGCTGGAGTACCTGCGGGGCCGCGTGTTCACCGTGGAGCAGGTGGATTTCGTGGCGGAATACTTTCCCACCGGGGAGCGGGTATAAAATCCCTGAAAATATTTCGTTTTATTATTGACATTTTTCGCAAGAACATATATGATTTGTTTCGTCATTAGGGCGTACCCAACCGCCGGTTTGGGTGCGCCCTTTACTACCTTTTAGAAATGGGGGAGGATACATGTCCAAGGAACTGATCCGCCTGTCGGATTGCTTCATGAAATTTGACGACGACGTCATTCTGGACCATATCAACCTTTATATCAACGACAAGGAATTCCTCACGCTGCTCGGTCCCTCCGGGTGCGGCAAAACCACGACGCTCCGTATCATCGGCGGCTTTCAGAAGCCGACCTCCGGCGACGTGTTTTTTGACGGCGTGAGGATTAATGACGTTCCTCCTCATAAGAGGAAGGTCAATACCGTCTTTCAAAAGTATGCCCTGTTCACCCACATGAACATCTTTGAAAACGTGGCCTTCGGTCTGCGCATCAGCAAAGTGCCCGAGGCGGAGCTGCGGGAGCGGGTGGAAGAGGCCCTGGCCCTGGTCAACCTGGCCGGGTACGGCAAGCGTTCGGTCAATTCCCTCTCCGGCGGCCAGCAGCAGCGGGTTGCCATCGCCCGTGCCATTGTCAACCGCCCCCAGGTACTCCTGCTGGACGAACCGCTGGGTGCGCTGGATCTCAAGCTGCGCAAGGATATGCAGATCGAACTCAAGCGCATCCAGCAGCAGGTAGGCATCACCTTTGTCTATGTCACCCACGACCAGGAGGAGGCCCTCACCATGAGCGACACGGTCGTGGTCATGAATGAAGGGCGTATCCAGCAGATCGGTACCCCCCAGGATATCTATAACGAGCCCAAAAACGCCTTTGTGGCTGACTTCATCGGCGAGTCCAACATCATCGACGGCATCATGCATGAGGACAGGGTGGTGGGGATGTACGGCAAGAAATTCCCCTGTCTGGACGGCGGTTTCCAGCCCAACGAGCCTGTGGATGTGGTCATCCGCCCGGAGGACATCGACATTGTCCCCGTGGAGCAGGGCCAGCTCACCGGCACTGTCACCGAGGTCACCTTCAAGGGGATGCATTACGACATCATCGTGGACTTCAAGGGCTTCAAGTGGCTCATCCAGACCACCGACTTCTCCCCAGTGGGGGCCAGGATTGGGGTGAAGATCGACCCCGACGGCTTCCACATCATGAAGAAGAGCCGCTACTCCGGTATGTTCGGCGACTACAGCTCCTACAGCTCAGAGTACGACGAGCTGAATGAGGGCCCGGAGGAGGGAATCGAGGATGAAGAGTAAGGGCATCGCCGTTCCCTATGTCATCTGGATGGCTATCTTTGTGGTGGCCCCCCTGCTGATCATCGTCTTTTACGCCTTCACGAGCCAGGCCGGCGGCTTCACGCTGGAGAACTTCTCTACGATGGCCCAGTATACCGGCGTGTTCGGGCGCTCCTTTTTACTGGCCATCATTGCCACGTTCATCTGTCTGCTCATCGGCTATCCCCTGTCCTACTGGCTGGCCCAGGAGAGTCCTGCGGTGCGCCGGGTGGCCATGATGCTCATTATGCTGCCCATGTGGATGAACTTCCTGCTGCGCACCTACTCCTGGATGTTCCTGCTGGAGAAGCGGGGGCTGATCAACAGCTTTCTGGGCCTGTTTGGTATCGGCCCCTTCCAGATGATCAACACCCAGGGGGCCATCGTGCTGGGCATGGTCTACAACTTCCTGCCTTTCATGATCCTGCCCATCCTCTCCGTTCTGGAAAAGATCGATCCCAAGGTGATCGAGGCCGCCCAGGATCTGGGCGCCAACTCCTTCACGGTCTTTCGCCGGGTGACCTTCCCCCTCTCCCTGCCCGGCGTGCTCTCCGGCGTGACCATGGTGTTCATTCCCTCGGTGTCCACCTTTGTCATCTCCCGTCTGCTGGGCGGCGGCAAGAGCCTGCTGCTGGGCGACCTCATTGAGATGCAGTTCATGGGGACCACCTATAACCCGTGGCTGGGTTCCGCCATCGCCCTGGTAATGATGGTCATCGTCCTGGTCTGCATGGCCATTATGAACCGCTTTGGCGAGGGAGAAGAGGGGGTGTCGTTCCTGTGAAACAGTCCCGGCGCATCGGCAGCCGCTTCTTTATGCTGCTGGTCTTTTTGTTCCTCTACCTGCCCATCTTCGTGCTCATCGTGTTCTCCTTCAACGCGTCCAAGAGCCGGTCGGTGTGGTCCGGCTTCACCCTGGATTGGTACAAGGAGCTGTTCCAGAACTCCATGATCCTGGACGCCCTGTGGGTCACACTGGCGGTTTCCATTCTGGCTGCAGTGATCTCCACCATCATTGGCACGGCAGCCGCCATCGGCTTCACCAACTTCCGCCGCCGCAGCCGCACGGTGGTCACCACCATCAACAACATCCCCCTGACCAACGCGGACATCATCACCGGCGTGTCCATGATGCTGTTCTTTGTACTGGCGGTCAACGTCTTTAACGGCACACTGGGAGCTGCCTTGGGCATCAAGTGGAACCTGGGCTTTGTCACCCTGCTCATCGCCCACCTGACCTTCGACATTCCCCACGTCATCCTCTGCGTCATGCCCAAGCTCCAGCAGCTTGACCCCAATATCTATGAGGCGGCCCAGGATCTGGGCGCTCCCGGCTTTCTGGCTTTCCGAAAGGTGATCCTGCCTGAGATCATGCCCGGCGTGATCAACGGCCTGCTCATCGCCTTCACTATGTCCATCGACGACTTCGTGATCAGCTACTTCACCGCCGGCTCCACCTTCTCCACCCTGTCCATGGTCATCTATTCCATGGCCAAGAAGCGGGTCAGCCCGGAGATCAACGCCCTGTCCACCCTGCTCTTCGTGGTGGTGGTCACCCTGCTGGTCATCGTCAATGTCCGCCAGACCCGGCAGGACAAGCGCCGCATGGTTCATGGGAACTGACGGATATCAAAGGCAGCCCGCCTTGATATAATATTATTTTTTGAAAGGGGCAAACGAAAGGAATTGAAAAAGCAAATTGCACTTGTACTGGCACTGGCAACCCTCAGCACGGCGGCCCTGAGCGGCTGTACCGGCGGAGCGCCTTCCGGCACAGCCGAGACACCGGGCGGCGAGAGTTCCAGCGGCAACACCGGCACTGCCGGCGTGGTCAACGTCTACAACTGGGGCGAGTACATTGACATGTCCGTTCTGGAGGATTTTGAGGCGGAGACTGGTATCAAGGTCAATTATCAGACATTTGAGTCCAATGAGGCGCTCTACGGCAAGCTGGCCGGCGGCGCCGGCGGCTACGACGTCATCATCCCCTCAGACTATATGATCGGTCAGCTCATCGAGGAGGACATGCTGGAGCCGCTGAACTTTGACAATATTCCCAACTTTGCCGACATCGACCCCAATCTGAAAAACCCGGAGTACGACCCGGAGAACCTCTACTCCGTCCCCTACATGTGGGGCCTGCTGGGCGTGATCTATAACAGCGCCTACATTGACCCTGCGGAGAAGGATGTGGAAACCTGGGACATTCTGTGGGATGAGGAGCTCTCCGGCGACATTCTGATGTTCAACAACTCCCGCGACGCCATTGGCATTGCCCTCAAGAAGCTGGGCTACTCCTATAACACTGAGGATCCCGCCCAGGTCAAGGAGGCCACCAACCTTCTGGTAGAGCAGAAGCCCCTGGTACAGTCCTACGTCATGGACGAGATTTTCGACAAGCTGGAGGGTGAAAACGCCCTCATCGGCGCCTACTATTACGGCGATTTTCTTACCATGCAGGAGAACAACCCTGACCTGGCCTTTGCCCTGCCACGGGAGGGCACCAATCTCTACGTGGATGCCATGTGCATCCCCAAGGGCGCGGAGAACAAGGAGAACGCCGAGAAGTTCATTAACTTCATGTGCTCCACTCAGGCCGGCCTCAAGAACTGTGAGGAGATCTGGTACTCCTCCCCTCTGCTGAGTGTCCGTGAGGAGCTGGACCCTGAGACCGCCAACGATCCCTATGCCTACCCTACCGACGACGTATATGCCAAGACGGAGAGCTTTGCCTGTCTCTCCCCTGAAATCCGTGAGCTCTACAACAGCGAGTGGATCCGCCTGCTAAAGTAAAAGCACACTGCCCCGCCGGGTCTCCGGCGGGGCAGTCTATCTGTTAAAATAAGGTCTTTGACGGCCAAAGCGGGCCCGACCGTCAGGTCGGACCCGCTTTATACAGCGCTTGTCGTACGTCTCTTCTTAGTAATTGATGCTGCGGATCTCGAAATAGGCCTGGGGATGGGCACAGATGGGGCAGACCTCAGGAGCGGTTTTGCCGAAGTGGATGTGGCCGCAGTTGCGGCACTTCCAGACATACTCGTCACCGCGCTTAAAGACCACACCCTCCTCCAGGTTCTTCAAAAGGGTCAGGTAGCGCTCCTCATGCTCCTTCTCGATCTTGCCGACGCCGTCAAACAGGAAAGCCAGCTTCTCAAAGCCCTCCTCGCGGGCGGTTTCGGCCATCTCCTTATACATCTGGGTCCACTCTTCGTTCTCACCCGCCGCCGCAGCCTTCAGGTTGGCAGCGGTATCGCCGATGCCGCCCAGCTCCTTGAACCACAGCTTGGCATGCTCCTTCTCATTGCCGGCGGTCTCCTCAAAGATGGCCGCGATCTGCTCGAAGCCCTCTTTCTTGGCCTTGCTGGCAAAATAAGTATACTTATTGCGGGCCATGCTCTCTCCCGCAAACGCCTTCCACAGATTGGCCTCCGTCTTGCTTCCCTTCAGCTCCATAATGCTCAGCCTTCCTTTCTAAATTAGATTTTGGGTGAAATACGGGCCTTCTCAGCCCTCGCCCTTCCAGAAGCCGTGGAGATTGCAGATTTCGTACGCCTCCACTTTCTCACTGCGGCAGAAGGTCTTCAGCTCAGGCTTTTCGCCGGGCTTGGGGAACTTCATGGTGACGGTGTCCCCATCCACCGCCGCGATCATGGAGATGTAGTGCTCGGGGAGCATGGGGTGCTCCACACTGCCCACCTTCACGCTGACGGAATAGCCGCTGCCATGGGCAGTCTTTTCCACCGCAGGGACATGCTTCTCCATAGCACCATCGGTGGTGTTGGGGACGAACTCCTCCATTTTCTGGCCGCAGCACATGACAGGAACACCCTTGTCGACCACCTTGAAAATGACATTGCCGCAGTGGGCACAGCGATACAGCTTGAATTCCATTGGAACAACCTTCCTTTCTAATTTTGATGGTCACATCTTATCATATTTTAAGAAAAGATCAATGAAGTTGTTTGCACTTTGTGCAAATTCCGTGAAAAACCACCTCATGGCCCGTGACATCGTGCCCGCTGGCCAGCAGTGCCTGCCGGTCCAGCTCCGCATCGTAGGGAAGGTGCAGGTCGTAAACCGCCCCGCACTGGTCACAGCAGAAATGAGGGTGGGGCATTGTCTTTGCGTCATAGCGCTCCACCGGAAATGCCATCCGGCGGATTGCACCTTCATCTGCCAAAAGGTTTAAATTCCGGTAAACGGTTCCCAGGCTCAGGCTGGGATTGGCCGGCTTCAGCCACTGATAAATCATCTCCGCCGTGGGGTGCTGTTCTGTCTGCCGCAAAGCCTCATAGATCAATTCCCGCTGCCGGGAATAGCGCTTGCCGTTCATGAGCCACCTCTTTTCTCGGCACATTATAAACAGTAACTATTACTGTTATTATTATATTAGCAGATCTTTCTGGAAATTGCAACCCTTTTTTCTCTGACACTTCTTCCCGCGTGTAATCAGCGTGGAATAACGTATACTAGGTGCTGGGTGAATCCATCTGAACGAAATCCATTGGAAGGAACAGGAGGAACACATATGAAACGCACATGGACTCTGCTCGGCATCGGGCTCGCTCTGGCTCTGCCGCTGACCGCTTGTACCCGCGATAAAGCCCCTGATGTGACTCCGACTCCCTCGCCGGTTGTCACCTCCCAGCCCAGCACCATGCCGGAGAACACCCCCGCAGCCCCCAATACCACCACGCCCGTCCCGGAGGGTACCGAACACCCGAAGGACGGCGGCTCGACGGCCCGTGACGCGGTCCGGGATGCCGGGGATGCCGCCAAGGACGTAACCCGCGGCGTGGGCGATGCAGCCCGCGACATCGTCGACGGCGTTGGCGACGCCGCCAAAGACATCGGCAACGGTGTAAAGCGAGCCACAAAATGACAAAAAGCGGTATGGTCTGAGACCATACCGCTTTTTGACTGCTTTCTTTAAGATTTGGTTCAGAGGATTGTAAGCCTTTGGTCGGTTGGAAGTCAGAAACGCCTGATATACTCCCTCTATAATAAAAGAACAGGCGAGAGCCCATTCTGACGGAGGTGTTCCCCCATGAAAAAAATCACATTGGCCGTCCTGTTCGGCGGCTCTTCCACCGAATATGAGATCTCCCTCCAGTCCGCCCACGCGGTACTCACACATCTGGACCGGGACAGGTACGAGCCCGTCCTCCTGGGCATCACACGGGATGGGCGCTGGCTGCCCTACCAGGGGCCGGTGGACGCCCTGCTGGATGACACTTGGCACACCGACGCCCGCCATACCGTCCCGGCGGTGATCTCCCCCGACCGCGGCGTCCACGGCCTGCTGCTCATCGCCCCCGCTGGGCCCTCCACCCGCTATCTGGACGCCGCCTTTCCGGTACTCCATGGCAAAAACGGGGAGGACGGCACGGTGCAGGGCCTGCTGGAGCTGGCAGGTATCCCCGTAGTGGGCTGCGGGGTGCTCGCCTCCGCCCTATGCATGGACAAGGACGTGGCCCACCGCTTGGTCCAGGCCGCCGGTGTAGCGGTGCCCCCTTCCATCCTCTTTCGCACCGGAGAAGGGCTGGACACCCTGCCGGAGCGCACTGCCAGCCTGACCTATCCCCTGTTTGTCAAGCCCGCACGGGCGGGTTCCTCCTTTGGCATCACCAAGGTGGAGGAGCCCGGCGTGTTGGCCGAAGCCGTCACCGCCGCCCTGGCCCACGACAGCAAGGTGGTCATTGAGGAGGCCGTGCCCGGCTTTGAGGTGGGCTGCGCCGTACTGGGCAATGAGGTTCTGACAGTGGGACATGTGGACGAGATCGAGCTCTCCGGCGGTTTTTTCAACTACACGGAGAAGTACGGCCTGATCACCTCCAGCATACACATGCCCGCCCGAATTTCCCAGGAGAAGGAAACAGAAATTCAGGCGACCGCCCAGTTGATCTACCGGGCGCTGGAGTGTTCCGGCTTTGCACGGGTGGATTTGTTTCTCACGCCGGACGGGCGCATTGTCTTTAACGAGGTAAACACCATCCCCGGTTTCACAGCTCACAGCCGCTACCCCAACATGATGCGGAGCATAGGCCTGGAGTTCGGCCCTCTGCTGGACCGTCTCATCGGACTGGCGGTGGACGCATGAAAGGTACGCTGTATCTGGTCAACCGCGCCCATCCCCTGCCGGAGGAGCCCGCCGCGGAGGACCTCGCCTCCGTCCGCTCCGGTCAAACCGAGGTACGTCTCCACCAGCGAGCCAAAGTGATGTTGGATCAGCTTCTCGCCGCAGTGGACGGCGCGGGCACCATCATTCCGGTCAGCGGCTACCGCCCTCAAACCGAGCAGCAGGCCATCTGGGAGGATGCCCTGGCCGAGCACGGCAAAGCCTTCACCGAGACCTATGTGGCCCGCCCCGGGTGCAGCGAGCACCAGACCGGGCTGGCCATTGATCTGGGCGAGAATAGGCCGGAGGTGGACTTCCTCTGCCCCGCCTTCCCCGACTCCGGCCCCTGCGGGGCGCTGCGCCGCCGGGCCGCCAACTTTGGCTTTGTCCTCCGCTACCCCAAGGGGAAGGAGGATGTTACCGGCATCGGATACGAGCCGTGGCACTTCCGGTACGTGGGCTGGCCCCACGCCAAGCTGATGGAGGAGCGTCATCTGGTACTGGAGGAATATCTGGAGTGGCTCCACGACTTCCCGCTGGGAGGGAAACCTCTGCGCTTCCGGGGGCTGGGGCGTCTGTTTGAGCTTTACTACCTGCCCGCCTGGGCGGCAGACACCCTGACCCTGCCCGCCGATGTCCCCTGCCAGCGCTGCGACACCAATGAGGGCGGCGTGGTGCTCACCCTGTGGAGGGATGCGGGATGAAAACCGAGTCGCTCGGCGGTTTTGACCGCTTCCGCGTCCCCGCCGCCCTGCTGGTCGTCGCCATCCATACCGGCCCTCTTCTCTCCCTGAACGGGGAGGCCAACTACCTTTTGACCGACATTCTGGCCCGCATCGCCGTCCCCTTCTTCTTCGCGGTGTCCGGCTGGTTCCTGGTGCCCCGCCTGCTCCGGGAGGGGTGGACCGCCCTGGCCCCCTTTGTCGAAAAGCTGCTGCTGCTTTACGGGGCCGCGGTCCTGCTCTACCTCCCCCTGAACCTCTACAACCACACCCTGGAGGAGAGCGGCTTCGCCCTGCTGCGAGATGTGCTCTTCAACGGCACCTTTTACCACCTGTGGTACTTCCCCGCCCTGGTGCTGGGGGCCTGCCTGGTGTACGGCCTTCTGCGCATCCTGGGGCCCCGCTGGGCGTGGCTTCCCGCCCTTCTGCTCTATGCCGCCGGGCTGCTGGGGGACAGCTATTTCGGCCTCACCGCCGCCCTGCCGCCCCTCCGGGCCGGGTATGAGGCCCTGTTCCTCCTCTTCGACTACACACGCAACGGCCCTGTCTCTTATACACATCTCCGAGCCCACGAGACACTCGCTAATCTCGTA
>OWJE01000699.1_pt1 | contig 10041 bp, 7 predicted proteins | sample 1732931 | NCBI WGS metagenome assembly OWJE01 (sample SAMN05065769, study PRJEB22554) | human gut metagenome | biome: ENVO:2100002; feature: ENVO:00000062; material: ENVO:00002003 | host: Homo sapiens | place: USA | reverse complement strand
CGAGATTAGCGAGTGTCTCGTGGGCTCGGAGATGTGTATAAGAGACAGATCCACACGATCATCGGCGCAGGCGGAGCGGAGGGCGCGTTAGACGCGTCTAACATCTTGAAACCATCGCTGGCCCGCGGTGAGATCCAGCTCATCGGTGCTACGACGCTTGAAGAGTACCGGAAATATATTGAAAAGGACGCGGCATTAGAGCGCCGGTTCCAGCCGGTGACCGTGGAGGAGCCGACGGAGGACGAGGCGTTCCAGATCTTAAAGGGACTCCGCCCGAAATATGAGGAACATCACCATGTGACGATCACCGACGCGGCCTTAAAGGCGGCAGTGCGCCTCTCCGCCCGCTATATCAACGACCGGTTCCTGCCGGACAAGGCCATCGATGTGGTGGACGAGGCGGCCTCCAAGACGAGACTGACCGTCTATGTGGAGCCGAAGGGAATCAAGACTCTCGAGGAGGAGATCAAGAAGCTCGAGAAAGAGAAAGAGGACGCGATCCGTGACGAGGCATATGAGCTCGCCGGTGAGATCAAGAAGAAACAGGTCTCAAAGCGGGAGAAGATCCGCAAGCTGAAGGAGAAATGGGAGAGTGAGAAGGAGAGCCGGGAGCTGACCGTCGACGAGAATGACATTGCAGACGTGATCTCCGGCTGGACAAAGATCCCGGTGAGCAAGCTGGCGGAAGGCGAGACGGAGCGTCTCTTAAAGCTGGAATCCATTCTCCATGAGCGCGTGGTCGGGCAGGACGAGGCGGTGGTTGCCGTCGCGAAGGCGATCCGCCGCGGAAGAGTCGGCTTAAAAGACCCGAAGCGCCCGATCGGTTCCTTCTTATTCTTAGGACCCACAGGTGTCGGAAAGACGGAGCTCTGCAAAGCCCTTGCGGAGGCCATGTTCGGAACGGAAAACGCCCTGATCCGCGTTGATATGTCAGAGTACATGGAGAAGCACAGCGTCTCCAAGATGATCGGATCCCCGCCAGGATATGTGGGATACGAGGGCGGCGGGCAGCTGAGTGAAAAAGTCCGCAGAAACCCGTATTCTGTGATCCTCTTTGATGAGGTGGAGAAAGCCCATCCGGATGTTTTCAATATTCTTTTACAGGTGCTGGACGACGGTCACATCACGGACTCCCAGGGCCATAAGATCGACTTTAAGAATACCGTTATCATCATGACCTCCAATGCGGGCGCCGAGAACATCATCGCGCCGAAGCAGCTTGGATTCATGTCCCAGGACGATGAGAAGGTCCGCTACCAGAGAATGAAGACCGGCGTCATGGACGAAGTGAAACGGATGTTCAAGCCAGAGTTCTTAAACCGTATTGATGACACCATCGTGTTCCATCCGCTGACGAAGGATCACATGAAGGAAATCGTGACGATCCTCTTGAATGTCCTCGCAAAGCGGACAAAGAATCAGATGTCCATCCGCTTAAATGCCGGGGATGACGTGAAGGAATACCTTGTGGAAAAGGGATACGACGAGAAATACGGCGCGCGACCGCTTAAGCGCACGATCCAGAACCTCATCGAGGATAAGCTCGCGGAGCTGGTCCTGGAAGGAAAAGTGCGGGAAGGCGATTCCGTGAAGATCACCTGCAAGGACGGAGAACTGAAATTTTCAGCAAGACATCCACAAACTGCTGGAAAAACTTCCGCCAGTGTGGTAAAATCATAGGCACGACGTAACGGTTAGAAGGGACGGCTGCCTGTGACCGTTACCTATTACAATAGCAATAGCAATAGGGAAAATTTAGTCCTTGTTGAAACACACAAAAGGAGAGTAAGCATTATGTCAGTAATCAACGAACTGATCCGCACAGAGGCAAATGGAACCTTAAGCTTCGGAAACTACAGCCTCGCGGCAAAATCCAAGGTAGAAGACTTCGAGCACGAAGGTGATCTTTATAAAGTTAAGACATTTAAGGAAATCACAAAGTTAGAAAGAAACGGAATGTTCGTTTACGAGTCCGTTCCAGGAACTGCAGTAACAGAATTTGCAGTGACCGATACAACCGTTACCTTCAAGGTTGAGGGCTTTGAGGATGCCCAGATCACCGTACAGTTAGAGGACGACTGCGAGTACGAGATTTACGAGGACGGCGTTGGCGTCGGCGGAATGAAGACAAATATGAGCGGCAAGCTGAGTCTTTCTGTTGAGCTCAATGAGGGCAAGGAAGTAGAAGTTAAGATTGTTCGCAAGTGATCAGGAAATTGAAGATTGCTGCTGGCCGGGGTATGGACGGTAGTATTTTATGGCGCTCCGAGGGATGAACTTCGGAGCGTTTCCTGTTTTATGAAATATTTCTGTTCACCAAGAAAGCATTGCACAAAGGTCGTGCGAATTCACGCAGGAATATCGATTGGCGCAGGCAGTCAGGTAAGGCAGCTAAACGTATCATGGCATTTTGACTATAAAAAGGGAGAATATTGTGGCAAAAGCAAGAAACACAGCTTTTTTCTGTAAAGAGTGCGGCTATGAGTCCGCAAAGTGGCTCGGACAGTGTCCGGTGTGCAAGGAATGGAATACATTTGTTGAGGAGCCGGTGGCCCAGGCGAAAAAGGCACCGTCGGGGCAGATCGCCGCGGTGGGAGCCGGAAAGACGGCGGTCCCGGTCCATATCTCGGAGATTTCTCTCGATGAGCAGGACAGGACGCCCACAGGCTTCGGGGAGCTTGACAGGGTCCTCGGAAGCGGGATCGTGAAGGGAAGTCTCGTGCTTGTCGGCGGTGATCCGGGAATCGGGAAGTCGACGCTGCTTTTACAGGTCTGCAGAAACCTCGCCGGGGCGGGAAAACGTGTCCTCTATATCTCCGGTGAGGAATCCTTAAAGCAGATCAAGATGCGCGCAAACCGCATCGGGATGATCACAGGAGACCTTTTATTCCTCTGCGAGACGAACCTCGATACGATCCATGGCGCCATCGAGAGGTCGAAGCCGGACATTGTGATCATCGACTCGATCCAGACCATGTTCCGGGAAGATATTTCTTCTGCACCGGGCAGCGTGAGCCAGGTCCGGGAGTCCACGAACCTTCTGATGCAGATCGCGAAGGGATACGGGGTGACGATCTTTATTGTCGGACATGTGACGAAAGAGGGCGTGGTGGCAGGTCCCCGGGTGCTGGAACATATGGTGGACACGGTGCTCTACTTTGAGGGGGACAGAAACGACGCCTACCGGGTCCTCCGGGCGGTGAAGAACCGTTTTGGTTCCACGAACGAGATCGGCGTGTTTGAGATGGAGGAGAAGGGGCTTTCGGAGGTGCTGAATCCGTCGGAGATGCTGATCTCCGGGCGGCCGAAGGAGGCGTCGGGGGCGGTTGTTGCCTGCTCCTTAGAGGGAACGAGGCCGATCCTTCTGGAGGTCCAGGCGCTCGTGACCGCAACAAATTTTGGTATGGCGAGACGGACAGCGAACGGAGTGGATTACAACCGGATCAATATTCTGCTTGCGATCCTGGAGAAACGCTGCGGCTTCGCCATGAGCCGGTATGATGCTTACGTGAATATCGCGGGTGGAATGAAGATGAATGAACCGGCCCTGGATCTGGCGGTGGTGATGGCACTCGTGTCGAGCTTCAAAAACCGGGAAGTGGATCCTGGAATGCTGATCTTCGGAGAGGTAGGTCTCTCCGGCGAAGTAAGAGGCGTCTCCCAGGCTGCCCAGAGAGTGTCCGAGGCTATCAAGATGGGCTTTACGAGCTGCCTGCTGCCGAAATCGAATCTGGAGAAGCTGAAGGATGAGAAACGGATCAGGCTGATCGGGGTGGAGAATGTGAGAGAGGCGATACAGTTGATCTGATGTTGGCTGGGTGGTGCGATCTTCTTGTTTTCATTTGCAATGAAAACAAGAAGCATATGGCGTTCGCCATATGTCATTTAGAATGGAGAAACAGCCGCTTGCAAGCAAGCTTGCAGCATCTGTTTTTCCATCCCAAATGCCGCATGCTCAAACTGGTGAAAGAAATTTTCAAATTAGTGTTGACAATTAAAACATTTCATGCTATTATAATGGAGCATTAAGTGATGAGCAACAAAATATAGGGGAATAGTTCAATGGTAGAGCAGCGGTCTCCAAAACCGTAGATGGGGGTTCGAGCCCCTCTTCCCCTGCTTCTGATGTACCGGAAAATTTCGATTTTCCGGTTATTTTTTTATACCGGAAAAGAGGCAGATCAGTTTGGAGAAATTATCTAATGGATTGATAAAAAAGCGTCCGCGGATCCAGGGTGCCGCATGGCGGCGGCTGGACAACACGGCGAAGCTCTTCGCGGCGGTGTCCGGGGAGGACTTGAGCAGTGTGTTCCGGATCGCGGCGGTCTTAAAGGAGCCGGTGGAGCCGGAGCTTCTGCATAAGGCGCTTCTTCTGACGCTTCCGGAATTTGAAAACTTTCGAGTAAAGCTTCGAAAGGGCTTTTTCTGGTACTATTTTGAGACAAATAACCGGGATCCGGTGGTGGAGGAGGAGCAGAGTGCGCCCTGCCGCTTTATCGATCCCCACCGGGGCGGGAGGTTTCCATTCCGCGTGAGTTACTATGGCTGCCGGATCAACTTTGAGGTGTTCCATGGCCTTACAGACGGTCTTGGGGCGGTGGGGTTTGTCTCGCGGCTCACGGAACATTATCTGGAATTAAAGAATGGTCTTCCAACGGAGATAAGGAAACGTGAGTTTTCTCCGATGAGGGCGGATGATTATCTCCGTTATTATAAAAAACTGCCCCACAAGCGCTACGAGAGCCGGCCTGCGATCCAGGTGAGCGGGGAGTTTCTTCCCTTTGACCAGATGGCGGTGCTCCATGGGACGTTCCATGTGGATGACCTTAAGAAACGCAGCAAAGAGGTGGGAGTCAGTATCACGAAATACCTGGCGGCAGCCCTTTTGTGGTCCATCATCCAGACCGAGACAGACGGAAAAGAGATGAAGCATCCGGCAGCGTTAAATCTTCCGGTGAATCTGAGAAGTTTTTTCGAGTCGGAGACGTTAGCAAATTTCTTTGCGGTCATCAATATCTCCTGGTCGGAGCGGCGGGCACCGGAAAGCTTTTCGGAGGTCCTGGAGGCGGTGAGCCGCCAGATGGACGAACAGATCGTGAAGGAGCGCCTGGAGAAGACGATCTCCTACAATGTGGGGAACGAGAAAAAATGGTATGTGCGGGCGATCCCACTGTTTGTGAAACACCTGGCGATGCAGATGATCTTTCTGCATAGCACCCGCGCCCATACAATGACATTTTCAAATATCGGGCGGATGGATGTCCGGGAGGAGCTGCGGGATCAAGTGGAATCTTTCCAGCTCCTCGTGGGCGCGTCCCCGAAGCAGAGGATGAAGTGCGGGGCGGTTGCCTATGATGGAAAACTCTGCCTCTCCTTTGCCAGCGCTATGGCGGAGAACCGGCTGCCGGAGTATTTCTTCCGGTTTCTGGAAAAGCAGGGGATCCCTGTGGAACTCGAGAGCAACGGGATTTACGACCGGGAACATGACAAAGGGCGGTATCCGGTGGTCGGCGGCGATAAGAATAAGATAAAGAGGGCTGTCAGGTTCTTCTATATTTCCCTGGCTGTCGTCTCGGTCCTTGCGGGGGTCGTAAATCTCGCCACTTACCGGCAGATCCCGTTCAAATGGGCATTTCTCACCTGGGGAGCGGCGGCCTATGTGGCGATGACGCTGCGGTTTTCCGTCATGCGTCACGCCAGTATGTCCGGGATCCTGGTGCGGCAATGCCTGGGAATCCAGGCGATCCTGCTGCTGGTCGACACGATGACGGGGCTGCACGGCTGGTCCGTGGACTACGCGATCCCTTGTGTGGTGCTGTTTGAGGTGGCGGCGATCCTGCTCATGCTGCTTGTAAACCGCATGAACTGGCAATGCTATTTCATGTACCAGATCGCGGTTACGTTTTTGAGCTTTGTGCCGCTTGTGTTCCTAAGGATCGGATGGACGAAGCATCCGCTGCTCACGGTGATATCGGTGGTAATCTCGGTGAGCGCGCTGGTGCTTACGATTCTATTGGGAGATAGAAGTGTGAAGAGAGAACTGCGCCGGCGGTTTCATGTTTGAGAAAGAACAGAGCGAAAAAGAACAGTTCCAGAAACACGCAGAATAAAGAAGGAGATGAACTATGAGCCGGAAAGAAGTCAGCATGATCGGGAATCTGACCCGGGACATGATGAGGGATGTGATGGAGACATCCTTAAAGAAGCCGATCCAGACGGGAGAGTTCCGGAAAAATCCGGTGGAACCGGCCTGGAGATGTCCGGGTGACTATATTTATGAACTGGTTCCCACAGAGAAATTTGTGATGGAATATTTAAAGCCGAAGCAGGCGGTCACAGGCCGTGTGGTCTTACAGCTCCACGGCGGCGGCTATATTGGTCCGATGAAAAACATTTATCGCCGGTTTGCGGTAAAATACTCGGAACTGGGTCTCGGTGCGGATGTCCTGACACCGGACTATCGCGTCGCGCCGGAACATCCGTTCCCTGCGGCGCTTGAGGACGCTGTTTACGCTTACAAATGGCTTTTAAACGAGAAGAAATACGACCCGGAACAGATCGTCATCGCGGGAGACTCCGCGGGCGGCGGACTTGCCCTGGCGCTCTGCCTCTACGCGAAGGACCACGCCTTGCCGCTCCCTGCGGGCATCATCACCATGTCCCCGTGGACGGATGTGACCCTCAGCGGAGCGTCCTATGAGGAGAATTACACGATCGATCCCCTGTTCGGAAATTCGAAGGAAAATATGCTCTACCAGTGCAGCTATATCGGGAACGCGGACAAGAAGGACCCTTATCTTTCCCCACTTTTCGGAAACTTCGAGGGATTCCCGCCGATACTGATGCAGGTCGGCGCCTACGAGGTCCTCTTAGATGACACGAGGGCCGCCGCAAAGAAGGCGAGGGCAGAGGGAGTAAAGGTCCGCTGCTCCGTCTATGACGGAATGTTCCACGTCTTCCAGATGGGCCTCGACCTGATCCCGGAGAGCCGCGAAGCCTGGGAAGAAGTCGGAGAATACCTGCGCATCGTCTACCACATCCGCCGCGACCAGGAGGGAAAGGTCGTAAAAAAGGTGAAGACGAGGCGAAGAGATACCGAAGAGCGGGCGAAAATGAATCTTTTGGCATTTTTAAAACGGGAGCTGAAAAGCAAATGATTATTAAAAAGCCTTCTTTCTTAAGTTTTCATGAAGCCGTGCTTTTTCCAGCCCTTAGCGCTTGCGTTATCCTGAAAACCCCTGTATAATGACTTTAGCTGATAAAAACCCATAAAGGAGTGGATTTCAAATGAAATTAAAGAAAGTTATGCTCATGGCAGCTCTCGCTGCAGCAATTGGCAGTGTAAATATGGTGACTGCTCTTGCGGATGAGAACGAGACAGAGGCAAAGTACGGTTGGGAAGGCAGCGGAAATACCTGGCGCTACTATGATTCCAACGGAAACTTAAAAAGCGGCTGGATCAAGGCTGAAGATGGTGATGGACGCGGAAATGATGTGTGGTATTATATCGATCCGTCCACAAACCTTATGATCTATAATACAACAAGAACCATCGACGGCGTATCCTACACATTCAGCGATGACGGAAGCTGGGTTGCTCCGGTTCAGACAGCGCCGAAGGGACACGTTACAGGCGGAAGATACTATAATACATGGTCTAACCTCTGCATCCCGCAGATCATCGGAACAACAGAGTCTGATTTCGAGGCAGCTGACCAGTACACAGGCGGCGAGTATGCGGCAATCGGAAGCCCGTCCCTGACACATGATCTCTATATGAGTACAGACTTCGGCGACGTAGAAGTCTACTACCTCAATATGAAGAATAAGCAGGATATGGATGCCCAGACATTTGCAAATACTCTTGCAGGAATCGAGAAAGGTCAGAAAGGTCAGGCTACAACAGCTGAGACTGTGACGATTGCAAACCAGCAGTACTCCAAGGTAACAGTAAGCGGAAAGAAGACATCAAGAACGTACTACTGCCGCAAGCAGGACGGCTATATGGTAGTTGTCCAGACAACTGGAAGAACCAAAGATGCAGCTTCTCTCAACAGCATCGTTATGAGTATGACAACAGCACAGTAATTAAATAAGACGTGACATTTGCCCCCGGCCCCGATGGCTCTGGGGGCTTTTTAATATTGTTTTTGAGAAAACGAAAGTCTTAAATAAAGCATGCCGCATAAAATATTCAGAATGGGATCTGTCTTTCAGAAACGGCATGGAAAAATGCGGGACAGACAGAATATAGAATGGATGTGGCGCGGCAGAGATGGAAGATCAGAAGGCGGAAAATCTATTGAATCTGGCACTTTCTGTCCCTGAGGAGATGAGGGGGCGGACAGAAGAGCTGAACGTGGGATATGACAGGGTGGAGCGGACATGGGAGATCATCGTGAAATACCATGGGAACCTGGAGAGCACTTTGAATGAGCAGTTTCCGGGTGTCTCCGGAACATACCTTTTAAGCAGCTTTGCGATCCTGCGTGTCCCGGAGCGGGATGTCCCGGGGGTGATCGCACTTCCTGAAATTGAATACGCGGAAAAACCAAAGAGGCTGTTTTTTGCCCTGAACCGGGCGAGGGCGGCCTCCTGTTTTCTTCCGGTGCAGACAGGGACCGATGGGCTTACGGGAAAAGGTGTCCTGGTGGCGGTGATCGACTCGGGAATCGACATCTTTCATGAAGACTTCCGGAATGAGGACGGAACCACGAGAATCCTGTATTTGGATGACCAGATCAGTGGGAAAACATATGAAAGGCGGGAGATCAATGAGATCCTGCGGGGAGAGAATAAATCCGGCGGAACAGGCGGTCTTTCCCGGGATACCAGCGGCCATGGCACGGCGGTGGCGGGGATCGCGGCTGGAAACGGGAGAACAAGCGGCGGACTGTACCGCGGGGCGGCCTATGAGAGTGAACTTATCATTGTCCGTCTCGGAATCCCGGATTCAGTTGGATTTCCGAGAACCACGGAACTCATGCGGGGGATGGATCTCGCGGTGCGGAAAGCTCTGGAACTGGGACGCCCCATGGCAGTGAATCTGAGCTTTGGAAATACATATGGATCCCACGACGGCGGCGGACTTTTAGAGCGGTACCTCGATTCTCTTGCACAGATGGGGCAGTTTGTCTTCGTCACCGGATCGGGAAATGAGGGGGACTCCGGGGGACATGCGAGACCTGTGATCGAACCCGGGAAGATCACGGAGATCCGGCTCTCTGTTGGGACATACGAGACGGGATTCGGCATGCAGATTTGGAAAAACTATGAGGACGGGATGCGGATCTTTCTGAGGGATCCCTTTGGCGGTGCGGAGATCGAGCTTGTCCCGGTGAGGGGAACGGACCGGATCCGGGTCGGAGAGACGGAACTTTTGATCTATTACGGGGAACCGTCCCCTTTTAATGCGGCCCAGGAGATCTATATTGAGTTTGTGCCGGAAAGAACTTATGTGGAGAGCGGGATCTGGACATTCCGATTCCTCGGGACAGGGGATGAGGAGACGGCAGCGGATCTCTGGCTTCCCTCCGCGGCGGCAGTCGGGCGGGACACGGAATTTTTGGAATCGTCGCCGGATACGACCCTGACGATTCCCTCCACGGCGTTCCGACCGGTGACGGTGGGCGCCTATGACAGCGGGACCGGAATCTATGCCCCGTTTTCTGGCCGTGGGGACACCAGGGTCTATCGCGCCCAGAAGCCGGACCTCGCCGCCCCAGGGGTGGGAATCATGGCCCCGGACCGGGACGGCGGCTATTCCCCTGTCACCGGAACATCCTTCGCGGCGCCCCTTGTCACCGGGGCCGCGGCGCTTCTCATGGAGTGGGGGATCGTCAGGGAGAATGATCCGTATCTTTATGGGGAGAAGGTGAAGGCGTACTTAAGAAAAGGAGCGAGAAGACTTCCTTCTGAGCTGGCCTATCCGAATCCGAGGCTGGGATATGGAGCGCTCTGCGTGGCGGACAGTCTGCCGAAATAATTTGTAAATTTTCTTGAAAATTTCTAATAAGAGATATATTATAGAAACATATACAA
>OWJE01000692.1_pt1 | contig 10121 bp, 7 predicted proteins | sample 1732931 | NCBI WGS metagenome assembly OWJE01 (sample SAMN05065769, study PRJEB22554) | human gut metagenome | biome: ENVO:2100002; feature: ENVO:00000062; material: ENVO:00002003 | host: Homo sapiens | place: USA | reverse complement strand
ACGAGATTAGCGAGTGTCTCGTGGGCTCGGAGATGTGTATAAGAGACAGATACATGGACATTGTGTATATACAATTAGCTTAAAAAGTGTTATTATAAATAAAGCTATAAGTGATTTTAATGTTAAATGATTATAATAGTGAATAACTTTAAAAGAGTAATGAGGAGGTACGCATATGGGTACAGTGGTAAGACTTGAAGATTATTGCAAGTCATTCAAAAGTGCTGAGGTATTAAAGAATATTAACCTGACACTAGAGAGCGGGAAAGTTATAGGACTTAAAGGTAAGAATGGTTCAGGTAAGACAATGCTTATGAGGGCTATAAGCGGGCTTATACTTCCAACATCAGGAAAGGTATACATTAACGATAAGGAGCTTGGCAGGCAGATTTCATTCCCGCCAAGTATAGGGATTTTAATTGAGAATCCTTCATTTATAAGCAATTATACAGGTTTTAAGAACCTAAAGATACTTGCATCTATCCAGAACCGTATTAGTGATGATGAGATAAGAGATGCTATAAGAAAGGTCGGACTTGACCCGGACGATAAGAGAACATTTAAGAAATATTCATTAGGAATGAAGCAGAGATTAGGAATTGCGGCGGCTATAATGGAACGCCCTGATATAGTTATTCTTGATGAGCCTATCAATGCACTTGATGAGGCAGGAGCAGGACTTATAAAGGGACTTTTAGATGAGCTTAAAGCCAATGGTTCACTTATAATAATTGCGTGCCACGACACAGAAGAACTTAACTATCTTTCAGATGAGATATACGAAATCTATGACGGCGAAATCACAGGTCATATAGAACACCCAGACGAAAAAGTATCTTAATGAAATAACTGCCATCAGTATACTAACCTGATGGCAGTTTATTTTTCCAGCACACCTAATAATACACCCAATAATATATTCAATAATACATTGAATAACCTCCCCAAAATCTGTACAATATAAAATAATTATAAATCCCCACCAAAGGAAGGAACAAAATATGTATATAATAGCAGGATTAGGCAACCCAGGAGCACAATACGCAGGAACAAGACACAATGTTGGTTTCGCCTGCATAGATGAACTTGCCGACCAATATAATATAAGTGTAGACACATCTAAACATAAAGGTCTTATAGGAAAAGGTGTTATAGAAGGACAGAAAGTAATTCTTGTAAAGCCTATGACTTATATGAATAATTCAGGCGAGTGTATAAGAGAAGTTATGGATTATTACAAGGCAGATATAGATGATTTAATTGTTATATTTGATGATATAAGTCTTGAACCGGGAAGGTTAAGACTCCGTCCAAAGGGAAGTGCAGGCGGACACAATGGAATTAAGAGCATAATTGCACACCTTGGAAGTGACCAGTTTAAGAGAGTTAAATTCGGAGTTGGGGATAAGCCAAAGGGCTGGGATCTTGCTGACTGGGTTCTTGGAAGATTTCCGGAGGAACTTTATCCAGCTTTAAGAGAGGGAACTAAGAGAGCCTGTGAGGCAGTAGAGTGCATAATGACAGAAGGTATTGAAAGTGGAATGAATAAATTCAATGGATAAGGAGCAGATATTTTGAACACATTTTTTGACCCTGTAAATAATACGGCGGCAGTTGAACAATTAAATAAAGAGCTTGGCAAAGACGGCGGAAGAACTGTGCTTATAAGCGGCTGTATTGATACACAGAAGGTGCACATATCAAGTGCAATAGCATCAGGATATAAGTATATGCTTATTGTTACAAGTGATGAAGCAAAAGCAAGAAAAATGTGTGATGATGCTTCATTTTTTAATAGAGAAGCAATATATTATCCGGCCAAGGATGCCATATTTTATAGTGCGGACGTGCACGGCAACCAGATTACAGGTGAGAGATTAAGGTGTATAAGCCGCATAATCAACCATAGCTGTACAGGTGAGGGTGTGCTTACTGTTGTTACAACTATGGACGGAATTGCAGACAGGCTCATACCTGTCGAAAGATTTAAGGAGGCTGTTATAACACTTGATTATTCCAGTGAAATAGAACCAGAGAAGCTGGCAAAGAAGCTGGTGGCTATGGGCTTTGTGCGTACTGGAATGGTGGAGGACAAGGGACAGTTTGCAATACGTGGTGGAATTATAGATATTTTCTCATACACAGATGAAGCACCGGTTAGAATTGAGCTGTGGGATACGGAAGTTGATTCTATAAGAATGTTCGATGTTGAGAGCCAGAGGTCGATTGAAAGGCTACAAAGCTACAGCATTTTCCCGGCTACTGAATATATATTTACAGAAGATGAGTTAAAAAATGGTCTGTACAATATTAAGGAAGAGTGTGACAGGCAGCTTGAGTGTTTTGATTATGGTAAGAGAAAGCGTACAAAGGAGCAGATTGAGGCGGGCAATAATCTTAACAAGCTTGTTGCAGATGTCGAGCGTACCGGTAATTATGAGAAGTTCACAGATACACTTGTGGCAGATACAGTTGGACTGGCAGAGTATTTTCCGGAGGAGAATACTCTTGTTGTGTTAGATGAGCCTAACAGGCTGAAAGAATGTAATGAGCTGACATTGTATGAATACAACGAGAGTATGAAGAACCGTCTTGCTGCAGGTTATGTGCTTCCAAGCCAGACTAATAAGGTCAAGGCTATGAATGAGATTATCAGTGATTTAAGGAATAATAAAAAGCTTATATTAACGACACTTGATTATAAGCCTGAGGGCTTTGAGATAGATTATTCTATGTACATCACGGCAAGAAGCATAAGCTCATATAATAACAGTTTTGAGTATCTGGCTAAGGATTTGGAAAAGTACAAGAAAAATGGATATACAACAGTACTTGTATGCAGTTCAAGAACGAGGGCATTAAGAATAGTTGATGATCTGGGAAAGCTTGGAATTGCCAGCTTTTACAGCGAGGATTTTAATAAGGATTACGGAAGCGGGCTTATTATAGTGACATATGGGAGCCTGCATAAAGGCTTTGAGTATCCTGTTCTTTCATTTGTTGTTATTGCAGAGAATGATATATTCAGTGCAAGAAAGATGAAGAAGCTTAAGAAGAAAAAGCACGATGGAAAGAACATTGCCAGCTTTAACGAACTTAATATAGGTGATTATGTTGTGCACGAGAGCCACGGACTTGGTGTATACAAGGGAATAGAAAAGATACAGGTAGAAGGTGTTGAGAAGGATTATATTAAGATTGCGTATGCGAATAACGGCAATCTATATGTGCTTGCAACACAGCTTGACCGTCTGCAGAAGTACGCTAATCAGGATACGGAGAAAAAGCCTAAGCTTAACAGTCTTGGTGGTGTTGAGTGGAAGAAGACAAAAGCCAAGGTTACAGGGGCAGTTGAGGAAGTGGCTAAAGAGCTTGTAAGGCTTTATGCGATAAGGCAGAAGGTTGAGGGCTACAGATTTTCACAGGATACTGTATGGCAGAAGGAATTTGAGGAAATGTTTCCTTATGAGGAGACAGATGACCAGCTTAATGCCATTGAGGATACCAAGAAGGATATGGAAAGCGGCAGGGTTATGGACAGACTTATATGCGGCGATGTCGGCTATGGAAAGACAGAAGTTGCAATACGAGCTGCATTTAAGGCTGTTCAGGACGGCAAGCAGGTGGCTTACCTTGTTCCTACAACGGTGCTTGCAAGCCAGCATTTTTCAACATTTGAGGAGAGAATGAAAGGCTTTCCTGTTAATGTCGGTCAGTTGTCAAGCTTCAGGACAAGTGCACAGAATAAAAAGACGATTGAAGGGCTTAAGAATGGCACGATAGATGTTGTTATAGGAACGCACCGTGTATTGTCAAAGGATGTGCAGTTTAAGGATCTGGGACTGCTTATTATTGATGAGGAACAGCGTTTTGGTGTTGCACATAAAGAAAAGATTAAAGAATTAAAGAACAACATAGACGTTCTTACATTAAGTGCAACTCCTATTCCAAGAACACTTCATATGAGCCTTGTCGGTATTAGGGATATGAGTGTTCTTGAAGAGCCGCCGGTGGACAGACATCCGATACAGACATTTGTTACAGAACATAATGATGAGATGATAAGAGAGGCGGTTACAAGAGAACTTGCACGAAATGGACAGGTGTATTATGTATACAACAAGGTAAGGGACATTGAGGAACGTGCTGAGTATATACAAAATCTTGTTCCTGATGCGGTTGTTGCGTATGCACATGGACAGATGGATAAGCGTATGCTTGAAAAGATTATGTATGAGTTCGTCAATGGAGAGATAGATGTTCTTGTATCTACGACAATTATAGAAACAGGTATGGATATACCTAACTGTAACACTATGATTATAGAAAATGCTGACCAGTTCGGGCTTTCCCAGCTTTACCAGTTAAGGGGAAGAGTTGGACGAAGTACAAGAACGTCATATGCTTTTCTTATGTACAAAAGGGATAAGATGATATCCGAGGTTGCAGAGAAGAGATTAAGTGCTATAAAGGAATTCTCTGACCTTGGTTCGGGCTTTAAGATTGCTATGAAAGACCTTGAGATAAGAGGTGCAGGAAATGTGCTTGGAAAGAGCCAGCACGGGCATATGGCGGCAGTAGGTTATGACTTGTATTGTAAAATGCTTAATCAGGCAGTCAATAACTTAAAGGGCATAAAGAACGAATACAGTTTTGAGACTACTGTTGATCTGGAAGTTGATGCATATATTCCAGCTTCATATATTAAGAGCGAATACCAGAAATTAGATATCTATAAAAGGATTGCAGCACTTGAAACGAGGGAAGAATTGTCAGATATGAAAGATGAACTCTCAGACAGATATGGAAGTATTCCTTCGTGTGCTTCTAATCTTTTGATGGTAGCACTTATAAAGAGCAAGGCACATAAGATAGGAATTATGGAGATTAAGGGCGAAACTGCCGCTAATCCGGCAGGAGGTGCATCTAACTGGAGAACAGTTATGAATATATATCCTAAGGCTGATATAGATTCTGATGCAATTCCTAAACTTCTTGAAAGCTTCGGTGGGGCTTTGGATTTTAAAGTAAATGGAGTGCCACATTTTATATGGACAGTTACTAAAAGAAAATTTACAAGCCAGAAAGAATACCTTAACGGACTTTTAGATATGATGGATATTATGGAAGATGCAATTAGTACTTTACAAAATTAAATATAGTGGTATAATAATGACAATTTAGCACTTTAAAGTGTAACGCTTTAAAGTATAATAAAGCGTGTGCAGAAGCATATCAGGCATATGCAATCTTTTCCTGCACACTGATACTAGATTGAGAACACCCGGTGCGCGAATTATTTTCTTAGCTTTTACCGGGAAAGAATGGAGGATTACTATGGAACAGAAAGGCGAGTTAGTATCATTCAGACCAGATATTAAGGTCGTTGATTGTACACTTAGAGATGGAGGTCTTGTTAACAATTTTGAATTCAGCGAAGATTTTGTGCGCGATTTGTATAAGGCAAATGTAGCCGCAGGCGTTGATTATATGGAATTTGGATATAAGGCATCAAAGGAAGTCTTTAAGGTTGAGGATTACGGCAAGTGGAAGTTCTGCGATGAGAAAGATATAAGAGCTATCGTTGGTGATAATGATACAGACTTAAAGATTTCTGTTATGGCAGACGTAGGAAGAACTGATTATAAGAAGGATATAATTCCTAAGTCTGAAAGTGTTATAGATATGGTAAGGGTAGCTACATATATTAATACTATACCTGCGGCTATAGAGATGATTAATTACTGTGCAGATATGGGATATGAAGTTACTATTAATATTATGGCTATCTCTACAGCAAGTGAGAATGAGTTAGACCTTGCACTTGAACTTCTTGTTGCACAGAGCAAGGCAAGCGTAATCTACCTTGTAGACAGCTACGGTTCACTTTATCCTGAACAGATAAGAAGACTTGCAGATAAATATATCAGGATTGCTGAGAAATACGGAAAGAGAGTTGGTATACATGCACACAATAACCAGCAGCTTGCATTTGCCAATACTATTGAGGCGTGCACAATAGGTGTAAGCTATCTTGATGTTACAATGAGCGGAATGGGCAGAGGTGCAGGCAACTGTTATACAGAGCTTCTTATGGGCTTCTTAAGAAATCCAAAGTACAGAATTTCACCAGTTCTTAAGTTCATTGAAAATCATATGGTTCCACTTAAGAAAGCCGGAGTTGTATGGGGGTGTGACGTCCAGTATATGATTACAGGAAATGCTAACCAGCACCCAAGAACAGCAATCGCATTCACAGGAGAAGGCAGAACAGACTACGACAACTTCTACACACAGATTACAAGCTATGAATGATCGCGAAAGCAATGAGCCGTGCCAGACATAATGTAAAGACACAGTTGTGCTTGCACAAAATTGTGGCTTTGCATTATGTCTGATAGGGCGAACGCCCGCGTGTCCAGTGCGGCGAAGCGGTGCTGGACTAATAGCGCGGCTCAAAAAGCTGTAAAATACATAAAAAATATACTTGTGAAATTATTAGATAGGCAAAATTTATTGACTTATATAAAATGTGGGTATAAAATATCCCTAATTTAATTAATCGATGGGATCCATTATAGTAAACACCAAAGAAAGAGTGTTATGCCAAGGGGTCAGCGTATTTACTGGTTGTCAGCGGTGTTGTAAGGACATTTTACAGCAAAGCAGACATTTATGGTTGGTATTGCAGAAGCTCCTGACAGTAGGGTGAGTAGACTGTCGAATACGAAAGGAAGTATAAAGTTATGGCAAAGAAAGATATTGATTGGTCTAATTTAGGATTTGGCTATGTAAAGACTGATAAGAGATTCGTAGCTAATTATAAGAATGGAGCATGGGATAACGGTGTTATCACAGATGATGATAAAGTCGTTATCAGCGAATGTGCTGGTGTATTACAGTATTCACAGTCATGTTTTGAAGGTATGAAGGCATACACAACAGAGAATGGTCACACAGTTATTTTCAGACCAGATATGAACGCAAGCAGAATGGCAGATTCTTGTAGAAGACTTGAAATGCCAGTATTCCCAGAAGATAAGTTCGTAGAAGCTATTGCTGAAACAGTAAGAGCTAATGAGGACTGGGTACCACCTTATGGTTCAGGTGCATCACTTTATATCCGTCCATATATGTTCGGAAGCAATCCAGTTATAGGTGTTAAACCTGCTGATGAATATCAGTTCAGAGTATTTACAACACCTGTTGGACCATACTTCAATGGCGGTGCTAAGCCACTTACAATCAAGGTTTCAGATTTTGATAGAGCAGCACCACACGGAACAGGTCATATCAAGGCTGGTCTTAACTATGCAATGAGCCTTCACGCAATCGTTACAGCTCACGCAGAAGGATATGCTGAGAATATGTATCTTGACCCAGCTACAAGAACTAAGGTTGAAGAGACAGGTGGAGCTAACTTCCTCTTTGTTACTAAGGACGGCAAGGTTGTAACACCTAAGTCAGATAGTATCTTACCATCTATTACAAGACGTTCATTAGTACACGTTGCTAAGGAATACCTTGGACTTGAAGTTGAAGAAAGAGAAGTTCTCTTTGATGAAGTTAAGGACTTTGCTGAATGTGGTCTTTGCGGTACAGCAGCAGTTATCTCTCCTGTAGGAAAGATAGTTGATCACGGCAAGGAAATCTGCTTACCAAGTGGTATGGACGAGATGGGACCTGTTACAAAGAAGTTATATGAAACTCTTACAGGTATCCAGATGGGTAGAATCGAAGCTCCTAAGGGCTGGATTTACACAGTAGACTAATATTGCTGATGGTTAACAGGCTGGTTAGAAGCTTAGATAACTGGTTTATAGATGTTTATTACAGCTGATAATGTAATTATTATATTCGGTCAGAATGTTAAAAGTACGTTCTGACCGAATTTTTGTGTGATAAATGTATGATTGGTGATGGGGTTAAAGGCATATTCTGCAGCTCTTTAATATAAGCTGTGCAGAATAGTTGTGCAATTAACACTTACACCATAAAATGAAAATATAGATGGAGTAAACATATGTTGTTTAGTAGTAAAGATTTAAGGAAGCTTATAATTCCGCTCATGTTTGAACAGCTTCTTGCAGTGCTTGTTGGACTTGTTGATACACTTATGGTATCACAGTCAGGAGAAGCGGCAGTTGCAGGAGTTGCACTTGTTGATAATATCAACAGGCTTATCATACAGGTTATGGCAGCACTTGCGACAGGTGGCGCTGTTGTTTGCAGTCAGTATATAGGTAAAGGCAGGGATGATGAATCGAGAAAGTCAGGAGCACAGCTTGAAACTGTTTTGTTAATATTTTCAGTTATAATGACAGCATTTTCAGTTTCATTTACAAGACCATTACTTAAGGTGATATTCGGAACTGTTGAAGATTCAGTTATGGATTGTGCTGTGTTATATTTTGTGATAACAGCCCTTTCATATCCTTTCCTTGGAATGTACAATGCAGGAGCTGCAATATTCAGGAGCGTAGGCAATAGTAAGGTAAGTATGAATATAAGCATACTTATGAATGTGATTAATGTAGCTGGAAATGCTTTGTTTGTATTCGTATTTAAGTGGAGTGTAGCTGGTGTTGCACTGTCAACAGCACTTAGCCGTGTTGCAGCTGGAATAGTTATGACAGTACTTGTATGCGGAAAGACTAATCCGATAAGAATAGATCATATAAAATATTTTGTTCCAGACTGGATATATATAAAGAAGATTCTGACAATAGGTATTCCATCAGGCATAGAAAATGGTATGTTCCAGATAGGAAAGCTTATGGTTGTAAGTATGGTTGCAACATTTGGAACAGCATCTACAGCCGCTAATTCGGTTGGCTATACAGTTATCGATTTTGCAAATATTCCGGCTTCATCTATGGGACTTGCACTTATCACAGTTGTTGGACAGTGCATAGGTGCCGGTGAGAAAGAACAGGCAAAAATGTATACTAAAAAAGTGCTTAAATGTGCGTATTTCGGCGACTGGATATGTAATATTCCATTATTCTTCTTAGCACCATTTATTGCTTCGTGGTTTAACTTATCAGGTGAGGCAACACAGATTACAGTAATGATTTTAAGATGCTTTAATGTGGTTTCATTATTTATATGGCCGCTTTCATTTACATTATCCAATCCATTAAGAGCGGCGGGAGATGTAAAATTTACAATGACAGCAAGTATTATCTCGATGTGGCTGTTCAGGGTCGGAAGCAGCTACGTCCTTGGCGTAATGCTTGGAATGGGAGTTCTTGGCGTATGGATAGGAATGTTCATTGACTGGGCAGCAAGGTCAGTATGCTTTGTTGCAAGGTTTGTTAGTGGAAGATGGCTTAAGAGAGGGTCATTGGCATAATTATGTAATTAATAGGCGTTTGCGAAACTCAGCAAAATTGATTGTTATTTGTACTGTGAACACAAGTAACCGCAATCACCTAATGTAATTAATAAAGAGAGGTATTATCGGGCCTATGGTATGGGCTTTCTTGACTGGCCAGGTGTGCACGGAAGGAAAGTCCATTTGAGTGGTCTGGCAATGCCTTTTTGTTTTTTAAATATTCTATTGCAATACATAGTGATATGTGGTATTCTATTTATATAGTATCTAATCTAAATATAATAATGTTTGATAGTAATATGTGGCAACCATATCGGAACTATATATGAAATCTAATGGTAATTCGCCAATATAATTCCAATATTTAAAATTTTAGTGCGAATAACTGACTATGGTGGATAAATGATAACCAATGAAAAGGAGGTTTAATGAAGTATCAGAGAGTAACCACACATCTTGCAGAAACAATGTCGAAGCTTGATGTAGATAAAGCAATGAGAGACGACTATGCTAAATGTATATTGGCAGACCCACAGATATTAGCCGATATAGTAAAAGTAATAGTGCCAGAATTCAGGGAATACAGCATAAAAGACATAATTCCCTGCATAGGAGAGACAATAGTATCACTTACAGTTCCGGAAAAGCTGTGCATTAAAATTGAAAGTGATGGAACCGAAGACGTAGATATAGAAGATGGAAAAATTATTTACGACATAAGATTTCCATTGTATTATAACTGTCTCTTATACACATCTGACGCTGCCGACGACTTAATAGGTGT
>OWJE01000690.1_pt1 | contig 10174 bp, 9 predicted proteins | sample 1732931 | NCBI WGS metagenome assembly OWJE01 (sample SAMN05065769, study PRJEB22554) | human gut metagenome | biome: ENVO:2100002; feature: ENVO:00000062; material: ENVO:00002003 | host: Homo sapiens | place: USA | reverse complement strand
ATATTAAACTTTCGGTAATATTCTTTGTGCTTCTGCATCTCTTTTTCAAAATTGGCTCTGGCCTCTAAATTGATTTCTTTTTGATTTTTTTCCTTTGTCCTGGATAAGTACCCATGTGTTGACCAGGGAGAAAATTCAAATCCCTGTTTCTACAATGTATAGGGATTAATAATCGTGAAATCCAACCGATACCTGTGCTGTGTCTGAAGACCGCCATATCGCAATTCTGGGATCAAGAGCGGAATTTCGTATGGCTGCTTGCTGCTTAACACCAACTCGCAATACTTTTTGGCAATCTCCATTTCATAGGGTGATCTCGTTTGACGAACCATAGTATTTTGAAAAAATACCAGGTATTGTTCTATCGTAAAAAACTCTATTCTTTGCGGTGAATGGGGAACGACAAGTCCTGTCTCCAGGACATGTCCGATGGTCCAGTAGTTTGGTTTAAAATGTCGAATTTCACTGACATCGTTTTCCCATTCTCCATTTTTAAAACGAGGGGTGATGAGAAGTCCGTAGCTTGCATTTGTTTGCCCAATCCAAAGTGCTGCTTCTTCCTTTTTAGGGCGTTTTTTTGCCAAGGCATCGCAGTTGCGCCAATATGTGCGCTTTAAAAAAAGAGTCACATATTCTAAGAGTTCCGGATCACTTGTCAGTTGCTGCTGAAACTTATACGCCGCCCTGGATGCCTCTTTTCCCGCATCGACGGTCTTTATGTGGTTTATAAGCCCCTTGAACCAACGGGCGGCAAATTCCTCAGGTGAGCTTATCACGTCATCTGTAACATTAAGATACGTCGTGTGCTTCCCTCCGATTTTTGCGTGGAGGGATAATTGCTGAGATTTGAAGTCATCTGGATTGTCTTTGCTGAAGGCATGGCGCCGCAAGATACCAGGAAGCAGTGCGTCCAGTTGACATGTTAGCTGCGCAATCTGTTCTTTTTTCTGTCGCGCAAACCACTGCTTTCCTGTCATAACAGCCACCCTTTACACATTTTTCTCCCAGAGTATTGCTGTAATTATATCAAGTATTCCTATTTTATACAACTCAATATTAATCTCATGTGGTTATGACACAGGGGGGTAGATCCTAAAATCTTCCATTTTGTATCTCGATTTCAGCTCGTTTGCACTTTCATGCCTCATCTCCGAAGTGAATACAGAAATAGCTGAAAGTCCTGTCATGATAAGGCTTTCAGCTATACCCCCCTATCCGCCAGTCTCATGTAAACTGTTCGAATTGGGTGGGGGCATTCAAAAACCTTGGCGCAGGCGGAATTCACTTCCGCCGGGTATGTGAAGTCCTCACGGTATTCATAAAAATAACCACACCGAAAGGTCTGGTTATTTTTATGCAAATAACGGTTAAAACCGATATTTCTGCAAAATCGAAAAACGCCGCAGAGCGGCGATCCCAAATCACAACCCAGCGCAGCGGTTGTGATTTGGGAAGGAGGAGCAGCAAAATAAATGCGCTCTGACTTTTTAAAAAAGTCGGAGCAAACGATTTGACGTTTGCTCCGACGTGGTCTGAGTGTCATGAAAGGATCTGTGGAAAATACAGTAATATCAATGGTTTGTAAGCGGGAAGCAAGGAGTTTTATCCAATCAAATCATATAATCGGAGATATCCTCCGCCTTTTTCCCTTTTTCTAATGCATCAAACTGCGCCTTGATTTGCTCATTCCGTTTAACATTCATGCCATTAGGAAGATATTTAAGGTCCTCTTCCTTGATGTCGATCTCTGCAATATCGTTTTTCTCACCGTATTGCGGGAAATTGACCAGCCAATAACCGTCTACTTCTTGTTCATAACAGATCCAACCCTGCATTCCTTTGTGTACGCCTTCCCGGGCATAGCTTTCTTTTTCCACAATCACTTCAACACAATCCATCATCTGCATTTTATTCACCTCCGTACGGTGTTGTCAGTCGTATCTCGCCGGTAGGCTCAACCATCCAACCTGATATAAACGATACTGTTCCATCGCCATTTCTTCTCGGGATTTCAATTCTGATACTTATTCTTTGACCTGCGAAATTTAACCTTCCCAATTCATAATTTCCAGATACATACTTTTCCCTTGCCTGTCGTTCTATTTTTTTTGCAGCCAAAATGCATCCACAACTGTATAGCCCCATTCATGAAACAGTTTATCTTTCCCGTGTGGATGTTCACCTCTGGTATTAAACAAATATGGGTCAAATTTGCTGTATGCGCTATGTGCTGCAGCGTTGCTGACAACAATGGTATAAGGAATCGGGTCTAATGTGCAGTGACAGTATGGATGGTGCGGACAAAGCGGAGCCTTTTCCTTCTGAAACCAACAGTCATCCAGCCTCAAGCATTCCTCACAGTGAGTTTTGCCCTCTGAATGGTGCGTCCATTTGACCCGGCTTGGTAGTCCTGCACTCTTTTGTATTGTGCCGAAATATCGCTTATAGTACAACAGTTATTCCCCCTTAAAAGTACAAGAAAATTATTTTTCATAATATAGGGGGAAACAGGCAAAAAGCTGCATGTTTCTGTACAACTTTTTTAGAATAATTTTAGAAATAAAAAAATCGGAGTATCCCGGAGGATACTCCGATGGTGCGGGCGGCGGGAGTCGAACCCGCACACCATGAAGGTAACGGAACCTAAATCCGTCGAGTCTGCCAGTTCCACCACGCCCGCATGATAACTCAGTATACTATTCCCGTGCAAAATTGTCAATTGCACTCTGCGGAGCGGGCAGTTATAATAGAGAAGAACGTAAACCGCAAGGGGGAAACCGACCATGAAACGTGCTCCGCGGATTGCCGCGATTCAGGATATCTCCGGCTTTGGCCGCTGCTCCACCACGGTGGTGCTGCCGGTATTGGCCGCCATGGGCGGGGAATGCTGCCCGCTGCTTACCGCCTGCCTCTCCGCCCACACCGCGTTTCCGGCCAGCGAGAAGGCCACCTTTCTGGATCTGACCGGCCAGATGGCGGGGACGGCGGCCCACTGGGCGGAACTGGGGGTGACCTTTGACGCCATCTACAGCGGCTTTCTGGGCTCTGCCGGGCAGATCGGGCTGATAGAGGACTTCTACCGCCAGTTCCGCCGGGAGGGGACGCTGGTGTTGGTGGACCCGGTGATGGGGGACCACGGGAAGCCCTACCGCACCTACACGCCGGAGCTGTGCGGGCGTATGCGGGATCTGGCGGCCCAGGCGGACGTGATCACCCCCAACCTGACCGAGGCGGCGCTGCTGCTGGAGGAGGACTACGCCGATCTGCCCCGGGACGAAGAGGGGCTGCGGGCGTGGCTGGAGCGGCTGAGCCTGGATGGGCGGCGCTCGGTGGTGCTCACCGGGGTGAGCCTCCGGCCGGGCGCCATCGGCGCGGGCTGCTTCGACCGGGCCACAGGGCGCATCCGTTTTGCTATGGCCAGGCAGGAGCCCGCCCAGTTCCCCGGCACCGGCGACCTTTTCGCCAGCGTGGTGCTGGGGGCGATGCTCCGGGGGGAGCCGCTGGAGACAGCGGCCCAGCGGGCGGCGGAGTTTGTCCAGCGGTGCGCAGCCCACACCCTGGCGCTGGGCACCCCGGTTCTGGAGGGGGTCCAGTTCGAGCCGCTGCTGGGAGAGCTGATGCAGAGATAAGGGAATCCCCCTGCCGCCGTACTTCGGCGGCAGGGGGATTTGTCTATTGGGCGGACTGGTCCAGGCGGGTGAGCAGGCGCTCCAGACGGACGGCCTGCTCCAGGGTACAGTACTCCACCGGGCGGCCCTCCACCAGATCCAAAAACGCCGCGGCCTGCCGCGCAAAGCGGAGCCCGGGCGGCTCGGCGAGGTGCTCCGAACGCGCCTCCCCCTCCGGGGCGTAGGGACCGTCCGGGGCTTTGGGCCAGTAAGTGAGGACGCCTTCCTCCACACTGGCGCGGAGAAGCCCGCCCTCGCCGGAGATGCACAGGTGGATGCCGTCCAGTCCCACCCGGCTGACGGAGACGCTGCACAGCGCCCCGCCGGTTCCCCGGCCGCAGAACACGAAGGCGTCGTCGTTCTCCACACAGGTGTTTCCCTGACCGTCCGGACGGCGGGTGGGGAGGAAGGTGCCGCCGTAGCCGGCGGCCTCGGCCAGCTCCACGCCCGCTGCATATTGGAGCAGGTCCAGCAGGTGGCTGCCGAAGTCGCCCAGAGCGCCGCTGCCGGAGGCGGAGCGGCGCATCCGCCACTCCAGAGGGACCGCGGGATCGGCTAGGCGGGTGCCGCCCTGGCTGGCCTGGGCCAGATAGACCCGTCCCATCCGCTGGCGGAGGAGCGCGCGCAGCCGCTCCACCACGGCGGTATAGCGGTAGACATAGGCCACCATCACCCTGGCGCCCCGCCGGGCCAGCAGCCGCTCCGCCTGCCCCGGCGGGGCGGTCTGGAGCCCCAGGGGTTTTTCCAGAAGCACGGCCTTGCCCCGCTCCACCGCGCGCTCGGTATAGGGCAGGTGGAACTGGTTGGGAGTGCAGAGCACCACTGCGTCCACCACGTCCAGCAGCTCCTCCAGGCGGGTGGTCATCCGTACCCCGTCAAGCCCGTGCCGGATACACAGCCGCCGGCAGCCCTCCAGGGTGCGGCTGCATACGGCGGTGACGGTACAGCGCCCCGCCTGGGCCAGAAAGCCCTCCACGTGCCGGTCGGCGATGGCCACCGTGGTGCCCGCGCCGACGATTCCAATCCGAATTCCCATACGTCCGCTCCTTTTTTCAGCTTCACTCCATCATAGCACGGAGCGGGACGTTTGCAAAGCGGTTTCAGCGCAGGCGGAACAGGCGGCGCAGGTGGATGCCCTGAGCCTGGAGGGCGGCCAGGTAGAGCACGCCGCCGAACAGCAGGCAGGCCAGGGCGGCGGGGAGAGCTTCCAGGCCGGCGCGGCGGAGCACCTGGAACAGAAGGTTGATCACCAGCCCCATGAGCAGGGCGGAGAGGGCGGGGGCGGTGCACCACTGAAAAATCTGGGCCCGCAGGCCGGTCGCCCGGCGGACAGCCCACCAGTTGAGGAGTACCCCCAGGGCGGCGGAGGCGAGAAAGCCCGCCACATAGCCCTTGAGCCCCACGCCGGGCAGGCCCATGAGGAAGAAGGTACAGCCGAGCTGCACCACGCCGCAGAGGATGGAGTTGCGGGCGGCGGCCCCCGGACGGCCCACGCCGTTGAGGGCGCTGGCGAGGACGGACTGGTAGCAGGACAGGAGCACCCCGACGGACAGGGGGAGAATAGAGCGGCCCACGGTGGGTTCCCGGAACAGGGCGGCGCCCAGGGTGGGGCCCAGCACCACCAGAAAGGCCATGGCGGGGAGGATCAGCACCGAGGTGGCCAGCATGGAGCGGTCCACCCGGTGCTGCACCAGACCCCGCTGCCCCAGGGCGGCGCCTTCAGCCAGCTTGGGCACCAGCACCAGGCCCAGCGCCCCGATGAAGGCGGTGGGCAGGCAGAGCATGGGCAGAGTCATGCCGCACAGCACGCCGAAGGCGCTCATGGCCTCCGAGACCTCCGCCCCCGCGTGGACCAGCCGCTGGGGGATGAGCACAGAGGTGGCCGAGCCCATCAGGTTGCCCAGCAGGCTGGTCAGCCCGATGGGGACAGCGATGGAGGCGATGCGGCGGTTGAGCTGCCGGTGCTCCAGCGGTGCGCCGGTCAGGCCGCCCGCCCGGTTCAGGTGCCGCCGGGCCAGCAGGAGCAGGGTAACGGCGGAGAACAGCTCGCACAGGATCATGCCGGTGACAATCAGCCCCACCGTCCGCTCCGGGTTCTGGGGGAGAAAGACCACCAGCAGCCCCAGCACCGCTCCGGTGCGGATGAACTGTTCACACAGCTCCACCGCCGCCGGCGGACGGATGTTGCCCGTGCCGTAGAAGAAGTGCTTGTGCAGGTTCTCCACCCCGGTGAGCAGGATGCAGGGCAGCAGGAGCAGCAGGCCCAGCTGGGTGCGGGCGTCCCCCAGCAGATAGACCGAGATGGGGTCGTAGAGCAGGACCACCACCGCAGCCACCGCCGCAAAGAGGAGGAGAAACACCGCCAGGCAGCGGCGGAGCACCTGGGCGATGGCGGCCCGGTTGCCCCTGGCGTGATACTGGGAGGAGAGGTTGGACACTGCCACCGTCAGACCCACGGCGGTGAGGGCCATGATGACGGAGAACACCGGCATGATGAGCTGGTACAGCCCCATGACCTCCGCGCCGATCAGCCGGGAGAGCAGGATGCGGTACACGAACCCGAGAAATTGGGAGACGATACTGGTGCCCGTGAGGATCAGGGTACCGTAGAGCATAGAGGTACGGTCGAGTTTCAAGGCGCACCCTCCTTTCCCTAAACCCTATTCACCACGGGTTGTCCCCCATACGCGGGAAAATCTTTGACAAAACGGCCGCAAGCGCGTATGATAAATCCATTCATACTTTGTAGTATGGAAGAAAGGGCCAACCGTGGCGGCCAAAGTGATCCATGTGCCCTGATGTTCCCCAGCAGCGCGCCGGCTCTCCTGTTCAAACACTGCGGGAGGGCACCGGGCCCAGCATACCGGGCCTTCCACGTGGGCAAAGGATACCGCCCTATGTTCCTGTCCCTGGCCGATCTGCCTGTGCGGGATGCGCTGCCGGGCTGCGGGTATGAGTGGAGACCGCCCGGCTGGTCTGCCATGAAAAACCGGCCGGTTTGCCGATTATCCTGAGAGATCTGGGGTGGCCTTTTCCTGATTTATGCATCCTGACCACAAATTTTGATAAAAAAATAACGCTTTTTTCTTGCATTTCACTTGCCTGTTGGCGTGGAAAGCAGTATACTTATTAGGAAGGTTTGTGTTAAAAAAATAACGATTATAATCGCAGGCTTTGATATTGGATTAAGGAGGCAGAACAAATGGGATTTGTGAAGCTGGAAAAGCAGGGCCATGTGGGCATCGTGACGATCGACCGTCAGGAGGCCCTGAACGCCCTGAACAGCCAGGTTCTGAGCGATCTGGACGCGGTTATTGACCAGGTGGCGGCGGACGATGAGATCTATGTGATGATTCTGACCGGCGCGGGCCGCTCCTTTGTGGCGGGAGCCGACATCGGTGAGATGAAGGGCTTCTCCTCGATCGACGGCAAGAAGTTCGGCGTGCACGGCGGCGGCGTGTTCCTCAAGCTGGAGAACCTGTCCAAGCCCGTGATTGCGGCGGTAAACGGCTTCGCCCTGGGCGGCGGCTGTGAGCTGAGCATGGCCTGCGACATCCGACTGGCCAGCGAGAAGGCCCGGTTCGGCCAGCCCGAGGTGGGCCTGGGCATTACCCCCGGCTTCGGCGGCACCCAGCGGCTGCCCCGCATCGTGGGCGTCAGCAAGGCTATGGAGCTGATTCTGACGGCCAAGACCATCAAGGCCGACGAGGCCAAGGCCATCGGCCTGGTCAGCGAGGTCTACCCCGCTGAGGAGCTGATGGATAAGGCCATGGAGCTGGCCAACGCGATCTGCGCCAACGCCCAGATCGCCGTGTGCGAATCCAAGCGCTGCATCCGCATGGGCATGCAGACCGACATCCACACCGGCTCCGCTTTCGAGGCCGAGGCCTTCGGCGTTACCTGCGGCACCGAGGACAAGAACGAGGGCATGGGCGCGTTCCTGGAGAAGCGGGCTGAGAAGCACTTCCAGAACCGGTAAGCGGTACATATGACGCCTGTCATCGCAAACCTGTCCGACCAGGTATGGAATGTTCTGATCAAACCAATAGAAAAGAGGTTTTTTACTATGAAGAAGATTGTGGTCATCGGCGGCGGTACCATGGGGCTGGACATCGCCCAGGTATTTGCCCGCAACGGCTATGACGTTGTGGTGCGCGACATCAAGGACGAGATCATCCAGGCCAGCGAGGCCCGGCTGAACAAGGGCCTGGATAAGCTGGTGAGCAAGGGCAAGCTGGACGAGGCCAAGAAGGCTGAGATCCTGTCCCACATGAGCTTCACCACCGAGCTGGCCGCTGCTGCCGATGCCGATCTGGTGGTGGAGGCCGCCATCGAGAACCTGGACATCAAGAAGAGCATCTTCGCGGAGCTGGACAGCCTCTGCAAGCCGGAGACCATCCTGGCCTCCAACACGTCCTCCATCTCCATCACCGCCATCGCGGCGGCCACCAAGCGCCCCGACAAGTTCATCGGCATGCACTTCTTTAACCCCGCCACCGTCATGAAGCTGGTGGAGGTCATCCGGGGCGCCCACACCTCCGATGAGACCTACAAGACCATTGCCGAGCTGGCCGCCGCCATCGGCAAGGAGCCCGTTGAAGTCAATGAGGCCCCCGGCTTTGTGGTGAACAAGATTCTGGTTCCCATGATCAACGAGGGCATCGACCTGGTCTACACCGGCGTGGCCAGTGTGGAGGGCGTGGACACCGCCATGAAGCTGGGCGCCAACCACCCCATGGGCCCCCTGGCCCTGGGCGATCTGATCGGCCTGGACGTATGCCTGGCCATCATGGACACCCTGTACGACGAGACCCACGATCCCAAGTACCGCGCCTCCCTGCTGCTGCGCAAGATGGTCCGCGCCGGCAAGCTGGGCCGTAAGACCAGCATCGGCTTCTACGACTACTCCAAAAAGTAAACAGGGCAGACGCAGTTCCCTATGCGAGCAACGACGGGCGGGAGCCCCTGACTCCCGCCCGCCCGTTCTGAAATATAAATCTTAGGAGGAAGGCAACAAATGGATCTGCACCTTTCCAGAGAGCAGGAAATGCTCCGCAAGATGTACCGTGACTTCGCCGAAAATGAAGTCAAGCCCCTGGCCGAGTGGGTGGACGAGAACGAGGCGTTCCCCGAGGAGACCGTCAAGAAGATGGCCAAGCTGGGGATGATGGGCATCTATTTCCCCAAGGAGTACGGCGGCGCCGGCGCGGACGTTCTGTCCTATGTCATGGCCGTCGAGGAGATGAGCAAGGTCTGCGGCACCACCGGCGTTATCATCTCCGCCCACACCTCCCTGTGCTGCGCTCCCATCTATGAGAACGGCACCGAGGAGCAGAAGAAGTATTACCTGCCCAAGCTGTGCTCCGGCGAGTGGATCGGCGCGTTCGGCCTGACCGAGCCCGGCGCCGGCACCGACGCCCAGGGCCAGCAGACCACCGCCGTGCTGGACGAGAAGGGGGAGAACTGGATCCTCAACGGCTCCAAGATCTTCATCACCAACGCCGGCTACGCCAACGTGTTCGTGATCTTTGCCATCACCGGCGTTACCACCGACAAGCGCGGCCGCAAGAAGAAGGAGATCTCCGCCTTCATCGTGGAGCGCACCGACCCCGGCTTCTCCGTGGGCAAGCACGAGAAGAAGATGGGCATCAAGGGCTCCTCCACCTGTGAGCTGATTATGGAGGACTGCATTATCCCCAAGGACCGCCTGCTGGGCAAGCAGGGCAAGGGCTTCGGTATCGCCATGAAGACCCTGGACGGCGGCCGTATCGGTATTGCCTCCCAGGCCCTGGGTCTGGCCGAGGGAGCCATCGAGGAGACCATCAAGTACACCAAGGAGCGCGTCCAGTTCGGCCGGCGCATCTCCCAGTTCCAGAACACCCAGTTCCAGCTGGCTGACATGCACGCCAAGACCGAGGCGGCCAAGTGGCTGGTGTACTCCGCGGCCATGAAGAAGGAGAACCATGAGCCCTACACTGTGGACGCCGCCATGGCCAAGCTGGTGGCGGCTGAGACGGCCAGCGACGTGACCCGCCGCTGCGTGCAGCTGTTCGGCGGCTATGGCTACACCCGTGAGTACCCCATGGAGCGCATGATGCGGGACGCGAAGATCACCGAGATCTACGAGGGTACCAGCGAGGTGCAGCGCATGGTCATCTCCGCCAACCTGGGCGTGAACTAAAGGAACTGGAGGGAAAATTACGATATGAAATGCATCGTTTGTGTCAAGCAGGTACCTGATACCTCCGGCGTGGTGGCGGTGAAGGAAGACGGCACCATGGACCGCGCGGCCATGGCCACCATCACCAACCACGACGACCTGGCTGCGGTTGAGGCCGCGCTGCGCATCAAGGACGCCACCGGCTGCAAGGTGGTTGTGGTCTCCATGGGCCCTCCTCCCGCCGAGGGGATGCTGCGTGAGCTGCTGGCCATGGGCTGCGATGAGGCCGTGCTGGTCTCCGCCCGCGAGTTCGGCGGTTCCGATACTTACGCCACCTCTCAGATTC
>OWJE01000677.1_pt1 | contig 10384 bp, 10 predicted proteins | sample 1732931 | NCBI WGS metagenome assembly OWJE01 (sample SAMN05065769, study PRJEB22554) | human gut metagenome | biome: ENVO:2100002; feature: ENVO:00000062; material: ENVO:00002003 | host: Homo sapiens | place: USA | reverse complement strand
GAGATTAGCGAGTGTCTCGTGGGCTCGGAGATGTGTATAAGAGACAGATCTACACTGACTTCCATCGCGTCTACCGTCAACCATTTTCATAGAGCCGCAAAAAACAGGACAGCCACCCGCATCCACGCAGATGATCTGTCCTGTTTCGATGATTGCGATATATCTTATTGGAAAAAAGAAGATGAACCTGAGGAAATCACGCAAAGTTCCGGTATGTCCGGACTGCCTCCTCCTCTGCCGCCTTCATGATCTCTTCCACGGAATTGCCCTCGATGTCAAGCCCCTCTGCGGTATAGCACACAGTCTTATTGATTCCGTAATATACCTTGCAGAGTTTCTCGACATACTCATATCCGAGATTCAGAGCCCCGATGGAACCACCGCTGGTGGTCACATAATGGAGACTGTCGGCATGGCACAGCCCACCTGGGATTCCCTTGGAAGAAAAGGTAAAGGTCAGCCCTGTCACACAGATCTGCTCCAGATAACATTTCATTCTCGCCGGGAAAGTAAAATCCCAGTACGGAGCCGCCACAAGGATCCGGTCTGCGGATGCAAACTGCTTTGCATAGTCAAACATCGGTCCCTCATAAATTCCGGCTCTCGTGAGCTGTTCCCGTCCTGCACTCTCTTTTCCGGTAAAAAGCTTCAGATCTTCATCCTCTAGGCACAGGGTCTCGACCTCATATTCCCCGTTCTTGTTCATTTCCTTTAATAAAGCCTGCGCAAGTCTCTCCGTTCTTGAAACATCGCGGTTCACGCACGCGTCAATGTACAATAATTTTTTCATACCTTTCCCCTCCAGATATTTTTGGTATTACATGTATCTATAAATTCAACAGTCTTCTCGAAAGCTCCAGCACATCCTCCGTATTCTTGCTGTTAAAGATCTTCACCTCACCTCCGGACTCTTTCCCCGATAACAGTCCACACTCAGTCAGGCGCTTTCTCGTCTGCTTCGCGGTTCCGAATCCGCCGTCATAGATCGCCACGCCGGGCAGATGTTTCTGGATCTCATTTTTTACTAACGGGTAATGCGTGCAGCCGAGTACCACCGCATCGATTTCCGATTTTTCATACGGCTCGAACTGTTTTTCCAGATACTCGTCCAGAACAGGTCCCTCTAACATTCCGCCTTCGATATACTCCACAAGTCCCGGGCACGGCATCTTGATGATATTCGCCTCGTCCTCGTAGACATGCAGCATGGAATTAAATTTTGTCTGGGACAGAGTCATCGGAGTCGCCATGACGACAACCTTTGAGTGCTCTTTCGCAAGCACCGCCGGCTTCAGCGCCGGTTCGATTCCAATCACCGGAATATCCTTCTTCTCATACTCCTCCCTCAGTTCCCTGATCGCCACACTGGTTGCCGTGTTGCAGGCCACAACTATAGCTTTCGCCCCGCGTTCCAGCAAAAAATCCACATCCTTTTTTGTGAGGTCAATGACCTCCTCCGGGGTACGTGTGCCGTAAGGGGCATTCGCGGAGTCCCCGTAATATAAGAAATCCTCACCCGGCATCAGTTTCACTAATTCTCTCAAAACACTGATCCCACCGAGTCCGGAATCCAAAACACCGATCGGTCGATTGTCTGTATTCATAATATACACCTCATTGACTGCTGCAGAGATCTGCCGGATCTCATGCAGCATATTATATGAATCCTCGTGTTCTCAGGCTGTCATGTTTCATTTCCATGACCACACGTCTCTTTCCTGCATAACACCGGTTATTTCATCGAATTATTTCTTTGTGATGATCTCTTATATCTTATCACACTTTCCCCGTTTTGAACATCCACAGACTTTCTCCGCTCTGTTTTTGTGCACTTTTTAAAATTTAGGCCTTGATTTTTTTTATTTTTGGTTAATCTGTTTCTCAAAACACTGCTATACTTACGCTGTAACAAGAAAGAAGCGGTAACTGTTCAGTACCTTCACAGTTACGCAAAAATCCATTCCGAATTGCCTGCGGCAATGGGATTTTTGCCTGCTGGCCAAAATTATGTTACGGTCAGCGCAGTAAATGCGCAGACCTATTGAACAGTTATTAGTCACAAACTTAACAAAACCCCTTTATACACTAAAGCTGAGGGCTGCTAAGCGAATCCGGCAGAACGAATACTGGTTCGTTTGCCGGGAATCAGATTTTTGGAGGAAAAGATAAATGACTACTTTAAAAGCTGAAAAAAGAAGCATGGATGTAAAGGCAAAGAGATTAAGACGTGAAGGATTTGTTACAGGTAATGTTTTCGGACATGCCATCGAAGGCTCCATTCCGGTAAAGATGAACGCTGCAGATGCTGAACGTCTTTTAAAGACCGAACATAAAGGCGGCCAGATCAATCTCGACATTGAGGGGCAGGTATATGATGTCCTGATCAAGGAAATTGACTACAATGCAATGACAAGAAAGATCGATGAGATTGATTTTCAGGCACTTGTAAGCGATGAGAAGGTTACTTCTACTGCTGAGATCGTAATTCTGAACCGTGAAGCTGTTGTCGGCGGCGTTCTTCAGGAAGACTTGAGCGAAGTTGCTTACAGAGCATTCCCGTCCGCACTTGTCGAGAAGACAACACTGGATGCTGCAGGTCTCAAGGTTGGTGACATCGTACATGTCAAAGATCTTGACATTGCAAAGAACAAAGACATCGACTTAAAGACCGACCCGGAGGCTGTTGTACTCTCCGTCATCCCGGTTCACAACGTTGTTCCGGAGACTGAAGTGACAACTGCACCTGCTGCAGCTGCTGCTGAGGAAAAAGAGACCAAATAATCTCCGCGTCCATATATAGAAATGGATATAAAAATGGCGGTATCGCTTCAATGGTGAGCGATGCCGCCATTTTTACATCCGTAGGAAATGAACACTCCTTGTACTTCCCGCTGGAATCAAGTATAATAAAAACAATCAAAGACGCTTTTTCTGATGGGAGGAATTTGCATGGGAAGTTATCTGAATCCGGGGAATCTTTCATTCCGCGGTAGTCTCCGCTCTAAAATTTATGTCGACAAAAGCGAACTGATCGCCAGAACCAATGAAGCGCTTTGTACCGAGCAGAAATATATCTGTGTAAGCCGTCCAAGAAGATTCGGAAAATCAATGGCCGCTAATATGCTCGCCGCATATTATGACCGGAGCGAGGATACAACGGAATTATTTCAAAATCTTGCTATCAGTAAAGACAGATCGTATAGGGAAAATCTGAACCAATATGATGTGATCAAAATCAATATGCAGGAATTTTTAAGTATGTCTGAAACAATGGAAGAAATGCTGGAGATGCTTAAAAATTATCTGATTTTGGATTTTAAGGAGACATTTCACGAAATACAGTTTCGTGATGAAAAGAATCTGATTCAGGTCATGAAAGACGTATTCCGTTATACCAAATGTCCTTTTGTGATCCTGATTGATGAGTGGGACTGCCTGTTCCGGGAGTACAAGCAGAATAAAGAGGCTCAGAAAAAATATTTAGATTTTCTGCGCGCATGGCTGAAGGATAAGGATTATGTGGCATTGGCCTACATGACCGGCATATTACCCATTAAAAAATATGGCTCCCATTCCGCATTAAATATGTTTACAGAATATTCCATGACCGATCCAGGCGATCTGGCCGGGTATTTCGGCTTCACTGAACAGGAAGTATCCAGACTCTGCGATACATACGATATGAATTTCGAGGAAGCGAAAACATGGTATGATGGATATCATCTGATCGCACATCGCCAGAATGGTGATGAACATTACTCTATTTACAGTCCTAAATCGGTTGTGGAAGCCATGCTGCGACACAAGTTGGGAACTTATTGGAATCAGACGGAAACATATGAAGCCTTAAAAATTTACATTCAGATGGATATGGACGGACTGCAGGACTCTGTGGTCAGAATGCTTGCAGGTGAAGCAGTACAAATCAATATAGGAACTTTCAGCAATGATATGACCACATTTGCCACTAAAGATGATGTCTTGACATTACTGATCCATCTCGGCTACCTGACATACAACAGCGTAGATGGTACCGTTGCCATTCCTAATAAAGAAGTCTCACAGGAATATGTGAATGCAATCAGCACCATGAACTGGCATGGCGTGATCGACTCCGTAGAATCATCCCGTAAACTTTTAGAATCATTGTGGGCCATGGACGCCGACGCAGTTGCGGCAGGAGTTGACAAGGCTCACGATGAAATTTCGATTCTTCAGTACAACGATGAAAATTCTCTGAGCTGTACCATAAATCTTGCATTTTACTTTGCACGTGAATATTATACGATAATCCGTGAACTGCCTACAGGTAAGGGTTTTGCTGATATATGTCTGATTCCGAGAAAACTGCATTTAGATAAGCCTGCGGTAGTGATCGAACTTAAATGGGATAAAAGCGCATCTGGAGCTTTAGACCAGATCAGAGAAAAACAGTATGGAAATGCATTGAAAGATTATCATGGTAGTATATTACTTGTTGGAATTAATTATAACAAAACAACGAAGAAACACGAATGCATGATCGAGACTATGCAGAAATAAATATAGTATCACGTGAACATCAGCAATATCTTTCAGCTTAAAAGATCAGAAAAGTCGCTGAGTTGACAATTCTGTATTTCCCTGCTATACTGTCTTACAGCTCATCGGAGGGCTTGTAAACGCATTTACAAAGCTGGATAAGATGCCGAAGGATCGTTCGGTATTTTATCCGGCTTTTTTGTATAACTGGAACCTTCCATATCTTCTCATCCTGCAGCACAAGCCCTTCCGTCAGGATTATATTTCCGTCATTACCAAGTACTATATCAAGTCCAAACAGATCATGATAAAACTTTTTCGATCTCTCAATATCCTTGACGACGATCAAAATATTCCTCAATCTCATTCTACTTCTCCTGCACCTCCTTGCCGCTCATATGCTCGATCTCGATTTCAAACATCTGCACAGCCCTTCCCGCCTGCGCGATCTCCTCATCAGCCAGCTGTTCATTTGGATAATATTTCATCGCAAACCGTTTTAACATTTCCATTGCTTTCTCACTGCCATTTTCCATCAAATGACATCTTCCGAACACAACCGTACTCTGCATAAACGGTGCCCAGGCTTCCTCCCTGATCGTCTCATTTCCATAAACTGTAAAACATACCTTATCACATACCCTCAGAGCATCGACCTTATGCCCCGCGCGCGCGCCATGAAAATAGATTTTCCGGTTCTCCCTGTCATAAAAATAATTGAGCGGGATCGCATACGGATACCCATCATCCCCATTCACCGCAAGAACACCTCTCCTGCTGTTTTGCAGAAGTTCCTCCGCCGCGCTATCCTCGATCTTATTTCTCTTTTTTCGAATCTCTCTAAACATAATTCTACACTCCTAATTCATAATATTACCAACCTTATCTTTTCCTGCTCCAAACACCGGCAAATTCTTCCAGATCCATTATATCTCACACGATTGGATTCGTCATCCTCTTCCTTCTCCAACGCGTTTTCCAGCCCCGGTTATACTCCATATTTTATCAAGCTCTTTTTTTCACTTTGCCGCATACAAGCGCTCACACTGTAACGCGCACGTTTGACAACCACTCATTTTTCACATATGATTGACACGCAAATACTAATACGAAAAAGGGAATCTCACCATGTTTGAAAAACTAAAATATTTCTCCACGATCTTCTTCGGCACCTTCATCATCGCCGTGGGAGTCTATTTCTTCATGAACCCGAACCATATCATCAGCGGAAGTATCTCAGGACTCGCCGTGGTTCTCGTAAACTTTGTCCCGCTGTCCCTGTCCGCCATGACGCTGCTCTTAAACATCATCTGCATCATCCTGGCATTCCTCTTCGTGGATAAGACCTTCGGGACAAAGATCATCTTTATCTCCGTCCTGCTGCCGGCGCTTCTCTTTGTGTTCGAGATCCTGTTCCCAAATCCGGGTTCTCCCACAGGAAATATCGCCCTGGACGTGGTGGGAATGATCGTCGTGATCTGCTACGGACAGGCAGTCCTCTTTAACGCCAACGCCGCGTCCGGCGGTCTCGACATTATCGCGAAGATCATGAACAAGTACCTCCACATGGATCTCGGAAAGTCCATCATTATCGCCGGAATGGTGACCGTCGCAAGCTCCTATTTCGCCTACGACCTCCAGACCGTGATCATCGGCGCCCTGTCCACCTACTTCAGCGGCCTCGTCCTGGACTACTTTATCGACGAGTTCACCGGAAAGATCCGCGTCTGCGTGATCTCCGAGCACAACGATGATTTCAAGCGCTACGTCATCGAAACACTCCAGCGCGGAATCACCGTCTACACCGCAACCGGCGGCTACAGCGACACGCAGAAGGAAGAGATCCTTGCGATCCTCACCAAAAAGGAATATGGTCAGTTTATGGACTACGTCCAGGCAAAGGACCCCAACGCCTTCGTAACGATCTCCAACGTGAAGCGCGTGGTGGGAAGCTGGAATACGCCGAAGAGACGGACGTACTTCTAAGACCATGCGCCTCCAGAACCTGTTACCGGCATTCTCTGCAGAACACACACAATTCCTACAGATCCTGCCGCCAGCAGTTTCTTCCGAATTTATGCAGCAAAAAGGCTGATGCAGTTTCAAACCAACGCATCAGCCTTTTCTTTATTTCCTACTATTCTTCCATCCATTGATCGTCCTCCAATACACTCCCATCCCGGTCACTCCAACAAGCACCTCTGAGATCGGAAACGCAAACCAGGTAAACTGAAGTCCCAGAAGAGACAGCGCCCAGAAAATCGGGATCAGACAGAATATCTGGCGCATCACAGACAGGAACAGACTGACTCTTCCATTTCCGATCGCCTGAAAGAACACCGCTGTCATCAGTGAAAATACCGCCGGAATAAAACTCGATCCAATGATCGGAAACGCCGTTTTTCCGATTGCAATGACCTCACTGCTGTCCGAAAAGATTCGGAGCAGTTCCACCGGAAAGAACACGAAACAACCCCCCCCCGATCAGCATAAACCCACAGGAAAACAGATAACTGTCCTTCATGGTCTCCCGGCATCTCCCATAACTCTTCGTCGCGTAGTTGAAACTCAGCACCGGCACAATACACGTCTGCAGTCCCATCAGCGGGATAAAGAAGAAGGTCTGCATCTTATAATAAAGTCCTAAAACCGTCACCGCGGAATCCGAAAATCCCGCGAGGATCGCGTTTAAGATCACAATATACACCGTGTACATGGCCTGCTGTAAAATCGATGCGTATCCAAGCCAGTAGATCTGTTTTATGTAAACCTTCATTTTCCGAAACTCCGGCGGCCTGCGCACTCCCCCGAAGGCCGTGATCACAGCCGCGGCCACCTGACCGCAGACTGTAGCGTAGGCAGCTCCCGCCACGCCCATCTGCGGCACAGGACCAAGTCCGAAGATCATGATCGGATCCAGGACGATATTAGTCAGCGCGCCAACGGTCTGGGCGATCATCGGGCGCCGCATATTTCCCCTGGACTGGTGTACTTTCGTCCAGTTTCCCTCTAAAAACGCGCCAATACTGCCGATGCAGACGATCCGCCCGTAGATCACCGCGTCCTCGATCGCCTCCGGAGACTTCGCGCTTGTCATGACATAGGGACGCATAAACACGGCCGCGAGAACCGCAAATATAAGCCAGGTCATGAATTCCAGAACCATGCCGGTTCCCGCTGCCTCCTCGGCTTTCTGCTGGAATTTCTGCGCATACTGTCTCGCCATGTACGTGTTGACACCGACACCGGTTCCCACCGCCAGGGCAATAATGATAAGCTGCAGCGGATAGATCACCGACAGCGCTGTCAGCGAATTTGCGGAATACTGACCGACGAAAAAGCTGTCCACGATGTTGTACATGGCCTGAATGAGCTGCGCCAGCACGACCGGCGGCGCGATCTTCAAAAGAATCTTCGGAATCTTTTCCGTGCGGAAGAGATCCGTTCCAGTCTCCATCTTCTCCTTCATCACTCTTCCTCCTCCAGCGCGTCTTCCAACACCCGGTCATACTCCATGAACAGCTCCGTCATCATCCGGATCCGCTCTGCTCCGAGCTGAGCCGCCGCCCGCTCCTCCATAAGACTTAAAGAATGCAGGAGCCGTTCCGAATACTCTTCTCCGCTCTCCGTCAGCACCAGCGCCTTCTCTTTTCCGCGGCTCATCTCCTCGCTGACCGCAAGGATCCCCTCTTTCCGCATCTCCGTGATCACATGGTTCACCGTCTGCCGCGGCAGCATATAAGAATCGCAGACCTGTTTCTGTGTGCAGGATCCATATTCCCGGATCGTATAGAGCACCAGCATCCGGTTATAGCTGACCTTATTTTTCTTCGCCCACACCGAGTAGACTCTTCGGCACCGGATGATCGCCTGGTTTACCTGGTCGTGAAGCTTCTGTATTTCATGGTCCATAATCGTTTTCTCCTTTTCAATCCCATTTGAGACTGAAAAGGAGTATACTCCCGTCACCATGATTTGTCAATCCCCGCAGCTCCGCTTCCACCATCAAAGTTCCACCTGCAATTCATGCCGATTTTCGACATCTTGTGCAGCGTTTATTGACAACACCCGAAAAAATGATATCCTAAAGATAACCGATTCCGTTGCAGGATCAGTTTTTTATACCATTTTTCAGCTTTTCTTACGAAAATAAAGGGGGAATCTCTATGAGAAGTACATATAAGAAACCACTGGCGCTCCTGCTGTCCGCGGCGTTGAGCTTTACACTGTCCGGCAGCCCCGTCTATGCGTCAAACAGCAGCTTACTGCCAGAAACAGGCACACGGAGCGCACTTCCGGCGCAGACGGCAACCTCTTCCAATGCTGTCACGCCGTCCAACGCCCCGACTCCAGTGACTCCATCCAGCACTGCTGCCGCCACAGCCACATTTTCCAATGCCGTGGAAAGCCAGGATCCCGTTGTTTCTGTGGACTACATTTCTGGAACAAAAGAATTCACCGATATCTTTGAGGCACTCAAATGGATCGTTCCGGGAGTGACATTCACCCTGCTCAGAGACACCACGATTACACGCCAGCTGAAGCTTGACGCCAACGTATGTAAGTGGGATAATATAACCTTCGATCTCAACGGTTATACACTGTCCGGCAATTTTGATGATGAGGCTGTTGTGTATTTCAATCCCGCGACAGCATATCATATCGCATTTAAAAACGGAACCATCGAAAATACAGCGGAAAATGGCACTGCCGTTCAGTTATGGGACGGCCAGATAACCATGGAAAATGTAAATATCAACGGTGATTTTGTTATTAAATATGATTTTCTTAACCTCTACAAGAGCTATACACCGACCTTCCTCGGCGGCGGAACGATCAGTAAACTCCGCACGGAATCCGAATATCAGGCGGATTTCGGCAATGCCCTGGCCCCTGGATGTTACTTCGTTGATTCCTATGGCCGCCGCGTGCAGGGAGATGCCCTGGAACGCGGCACCAAACTGGAAAACGTCACAGTCATGACGTGTGAGCATGAAAATGGATTTGTCAGGGATCCTGACCCCTTCTTTACCAGATATATCTGTCCAGTCTGCGGCAATGCCTGCACACATGATACCCGCAGTTCAGATGACAGGAAATGTGAGATCTGTCATATGGAGATCAACGATATTGTGTACAATCCCGGAGAGACGGAATATGTCACCTCCTTTAACGATGCAACGACTGTCGCATCCCGATATCTTTCCAACTGCCGGATCCTTCTGTTAAGCGATCAGGATTCATCCTCCAATTTCATCCGCGATCATATGACCGTTGATTTTAATGGTCACACAATGACATGGACCGGAAGTTACGGTAACACCACGGTCTCTCTTTCCGGTACAGGGGTAACATTTCTGAATACCGGTACCTCCCAGGGACACTTTATCGGCACGATCAACCTTTGGGGATCTTCTGGATCTTCTCCCAATCTGATCATCCCGGCCGACACAAACCTTCTCATCGATGCTCTCGAGGTCAAAGAAGGAACTGCCTCCCTCGCCGGCGGTACCTTCGGCACGATCACTATTTTAAACGGCAGTGCCCTCACTGACCTTCTCGCGCCGGGATACTGCTACGAACAGAATGGTCAGATCATCGTTCCATCCGACAGCAACACAGAACTCACCAATGTGTCCGTGGTTCCCTGCGACCACACTTCGTCAGCCGTGACGACCACCAGCGGATCCACGATCATCTACAAATGCCCCTGCGGCGAAGTGACCTACACAGGCAGCGTGACAAAAGACGGAAAGACTCTGTACTATGCGGATCTTCAGGACGCCCTCGATCATGCGTCCGGCGGTACATTCCCTGTCTCTTATACACATCTGACGCTGCCGACGACTTAATAGGTGTAGAT
>OWJE01000666.1_pt1 | contig 10475 bp, 8 predicted proteins | sample 1732931 | NCBI WGS metagenome assembly OWJE01 (sample SAMN05065769, study PRJEB22554) | human gut metagenome | biome: ENVO:2100002; feature: ENVO:00000062; material: ENVO:00002003 | host: Homo sapiens | place: USA | reverse complement strand
CGGCATACGAGAGTAGCGAGTGGCTCGTGGGCTCGGAGATGTGTATAAGAGACAGGAGCAGATGATTATATAACAAAGCCCTTTGAGATTAGAGAGGTACTGGCACGTATTCAGGTGCAGCTTCGACATATAGAGGTGGAAACAAAAGGTGAAGCAGAGGCGGAAACGAAGGTAGAAGCAGAGGCAGAAACAGAAGTAAAAACAAAGGCTGGTATACAAAAAGGACAAGGCAGCGGAAGGCTTGAGTTCAGAGATATGGTGCTTACACGCTCTACCTTTGAGGTAAGTATCGGTGGCAGGGTGCTTCCTAAGATTACAAAACAGGAATTCGCAATACTGGAATTGCTGCTTAAAAACCCGAAGCAGGTGTTTAGCAAGGAGGATATATTCGAATATGCGTGGGATGAGCCATATATGGGTGAAACAAAGACTCTTGATGTGCATATAAGCAATATCAGAAAGAAAATAAAGACCGTTACATCTGATGAATATATAGAAACAATCTGGGGGATTGGATATCGCCTGCATGAATAATTTACTCTTTTTTTACTATTTATTTGCGATTGATTAGGATTTATTTTTTATGATAAGAGCAGTTAAGAAAAGGAGGAAAAGGCTTTGAGTGAATTATTATTGCAGACAAGGAATCTGACTAAGCAGTATGGCAGACACAGGGCGGTTGATGATGTAAATATGCACATTAAAAAGGGTGCGATATATGGCTTTATTGGAAGAAACGGAGCCGGTAAAACGACCTGTCTTAAGATGATTAGCGGACTGTCAACACCGTCTTATGGCGAAATAGAAATGTTTGGTTATAAGGGAAAGAACTTACAAAAGGTACGTTCAAGAGTAGGGTGTCTTATAGAAGCTCCCGGACTTTATGGCAATATGTCGGCATATGACAATCTGAACATTAAATGTAAGCTTACAGGGATTAAGAAAAAAGGATATATAGAAGAACTGTTAAAAACAGTGGGTCTTGATACTGTTGGAGAAAAGAAAACAAAGCATTATTCGCTTGGAATGAAGCAGCGCTTAGGAATTGCTCTTGCACTTGTAGGTGAGCCTGACCTGCTTATTCTTGATGAGCCGATTAACGGACTTGATCCACAGGGAATTGTGGAGGTGCGTGAAACCATCCAGAAGCTTGCAAAGGAGCGTGGCATGACAATATGTATTTCAAGTCATATTCTGGAGGAATTATCAAAGATTGCTACAGATTATGGCATTATTCATAATGGATGCCTTGTGCAGGAGCTTACAAGAGAGGAGCTTATGAAAAAATGCAGTGAGCGCATAGAGCTTACGCTTGATAATCCTAAGCAGGCTGTTCCTGTGCTTGATGATATGGGCTTTAGCAGCTATCAGGTTATAGATAAAGAACATATTCATATATTTGAAAGACTGGGAGAAAGTGCCAGCCTGAACATGGAGCTTGCAAAGGCGGGAATTCCAGTTAAGGGAATATCTATTACAAGTGAAGAGCTTGAGAATTATTTCTTAAGGCTTACAGGGGGTGACAATCGTGCTTAATATGATAAAGATGGATGTATACAGAATGTTTCGTACAAAGAGTATGTATGTAATATGGATTATATTGCTGGCATCAGCACTGCTTACCTCATTTCTTTCAAAAATAGATTATGATGCAGTTAATAAAGAGTGGGAGAGGCAGCAGGCAGTGGAAAGTCAGGCAGATACTGATGGTCAGGCAGCTGATGTGGTAAATGCACAAGACATAGAGCAACAACAGGCAGCTGACAGCAACAAGGAACAGCTTTCGCAGCAGAATACAGATAATGTCAATATTGGTATGAGTGTGGAATTACCTACGGAGCCAGGGAAGAAGGTTACGGTAATGGATGTTTTCTTTTCTAATGCACAGGGAAAGTTTTATGCACTTTTTCTTGTAATATTTGCGGTTATGTTTGCAACAGCAGATATTAAGAGCGGTTATATTAAGAATATTGGTGGACAGGTGTCACAAAGAGGAATGCTTATTGCATCAAGGGCAGTTGCGCTTGCTTTATTTACAGCAATTACATTTGCAGGGATATTTGTATTCCAGGCAGCAGCGAATATGCTTGCGTTTAAATGTGTGGTGTGGGGTAACTGGAAAGAGATTATACCTTATTTCTTAACAGAACTTATGCTTCATTATGCGTTTGTGTTAATATGTATGGCGATAGCAGTTATAATTAAGAATAATGTTATAAGCATGACCTTATCGGTATGTCTTACCATGAATATAATGAGCATTGTGTATGCCCTTATAGATTATGTGGGCAATAGAGTGGGACTTCATAACTTCAATATATATAAGTATACAGTAACTGGAAGGATGGCAATGCTTCCTATGAATGCAGGCAGGGACGATGTTATTAGTTCAATGTGTGTGGCAGCCACATTTATTGTTATAATGCTGTCATTAAGCAGTTATATTTTTCAGAAAAGGGATATTTAGAGAATGAGGATTATTATTGGAATATTAGCAGTAATAATTATTATACAGGCATTTATTATGTGGAAATACCAGCGGCAGATTAAGGACATCTGCCGCCAGTTGTCGTTTCTTATGGAACACGATAGTAACAAGCTGATTCAACGCGAAATAGATATGGGGGGAATAGGTGAGCTTTCAGATAAATTGAATGAACTGCTTGACCTGCGTAAAAAAGAAAGAAACGAGTACAGAAAAAAAGAAGAGCTGATAGCAGACACATATACTAATCTTTCACACGATATAAGGACACCGCTTACATCGCTGGATGGGTATTTCCAGCTTATAGAGGAATGTGACAATATAGATGACCAGAGGAGATATCTTGATATAATCAGAGAAAGGCTTAACAGCCTCAATGAAATGCTGGAGGAGCTTTTTACATTTACCAAGCTGAAAAATGATTCATATAAGCTGGAGCTTACAGACTGTTGTATGAACAGAATATTAAAAGAAGCGGTATTTTCTTATTATGATGAATGGAAGAAGCAGGGCATCTGCCCGGATATTAGTATTACTGAGGAAATGCTGTATATATCAGGTAATAAGCAGGGCTTAAGGAGAGTTATACAGAATGTCATAAAAAATGGTCTTGATCATGGGGAAAAGAATATAAGTATCGAGCTTACCAGAAAGGATAATCACGCCTTGCTTAAAATCAGCAATTATACAGAACATCCTGAAAATATTGACTTAAGCCATGTGTTTGAGCGTTTTTATAAAGCGGATGTTGCAAGAGGCAGAGCCTCAACCGGACTGGGTTTATCTATTGCAAAAGAGCTTGTGGAGCGTATGAATGGAGATATAAGTGCAAGAATACAGGGAAATGATTTTATTATTGAGATAAAAGTTCCGCTTGTGGTATAACGAACACAATAGTGCTCATCTTAAAAGTTCCTTACGGAACTTTGTATGTGCGCTGAAAAGCTGCACAAATATTGTGGTATAATATGTATGAAAAAATAATAAAAATATTATACTACGCATTGATAAAAAAATAACAAAGTGATATAAATGTAAAAGAAACAGGGGCTGTTACGGAGAAATTATATATAGAATATGCTGATTCGTTTAATGAATGGGGAATACTACGGATTCAATAATAAAGGGAGACGTGCGTATGAAAAATATAAAAGAAATAGGGGATTTTTTTATAAATCTGAATGAATATGTATATGCAACAGATATAGAAACCAATGAGATTGTATATATGAATCATAAAGCATTGGAAGCGTATGGCTTGGAATCAATAGAGGATATAAAAGGCCTGAAGTGCTATGAGGTATTACAAAAAGCTTCTGTTAAATGTGGAATGTGCAACAACAGCAGGCTTCTGCCTGGAGCCTTTGATGAATGGCGTTATTATAATCCTGTATTAGATAAGTATATGATAATAAAGGATACACTGATAGAGGGCGAAGGGAACAGAAAGTACAGGCTGGAAATAGGCATAGATATAAGTGAAGAGCTTGCACAGGATAAGCTTATCCAAAAGTACAGAGAAACTGAGGCACTTGTCAATGAGGGCTTAAGAGAGGCACTTGCAGCAGATACACCTGATGAAACGATTAACACACTTCTTGGGTATATAGGTAAAGCACTTAATGGAGAAAGAACCTATATATTTGAAAAGAATATATATGGCAGAGATGATAATACATATGAGTGGACGGCAGATGGAATAAGGTCAGAGAAGGATAATCTTCAGAATCTGCCTCCGGAGGTATGTGCTAACTGGTATAAGTGTTTTGAAAAAGGCGGAAACATCGTAATTCAGGATATTGAAGAAATAAAGGATAGTGATCCCCTGCAATATGATAATTTAAAAAGACAAGGTGTTCATTCAATAATTGCAATTCCTATATATAACGAAGGAAATGTTGTTGCATTTATGGGAATAGGCAATCCGCCACTGCTTACACTTAAATATGCCTTAAGTATACTTGAGATTATGGGAGCTTTTATTATATCGTGTATAAAGCGCAGGAATACGATAAGAAAGCTTGAGAATATGAGCTATAAGGATGCCCTGACTAATATAGGAAACCGCTTTGCAATGAGTGCATGTGTAGATAATATAGATAAAAAACAAAGTATAGGCGTTGTATATTGTGATGTTACAGGACTTAAGTATGTGAATGATACGATGGGACACGAGGCTGGTGACAGACTTATTCTAAATGCATGTGCATGTCTTACGGATGTGTTTGGAGAAGATAGGGTGTTCCGTATAGGTGGTGATGAATTCCTTGTAATCTGTACACAGATAGACGAGAATACATTAATAAAGCGTATAACAGAGTTAAAAGAACTAATGAAAGAGCGTTCTGTGAATATGGCAGCCGGTGTTATCTGGAGGGAGAACGTAATAACAGGCTTTAGCGAAATATTACGTGAGTCTGAGGAGCTGATGTATGCTGATAAAGCACAATATTATAAAGAAAAAGGTGTTGAACGCAGAAAAGGACGGGCATAGCAGGGCTAAAGCAATACATATAACACAATAACAGGAAATTTTGTGATAAATTATAATAAATAATACAGCTTAATTATTGACATTTTAAGATCAATTATATACAATCACATTATCTGCGATGACGAAGACAGTAGATTATGAAAGAAAGCGATAGCGAGCCGGGATGGTGGAAGCCGGTGTGAGTAGAGCATAGTTGAATATCACTTCCAAGCATCCTTGCAGAACTTTGTAGTATGATATTATTGGTAACATTAAGGATAGTATTATATTACGAAAAGTAAGTAAGGACGGTAATCCTACCGTTACAAGGGACGCATATGATGGTATGTCGTAATTGATATAGGTTAAGTTGATTCAGCCCCTGTCGTATTACGGCAGGGGCTTTTTTGCATATGTAACGACATTTGTTACAGCACCAATAAAGCAAGCTGACATCGTTACGATTAAGTAAATGATTTGAAAGGAGTAACACAATGGTATACGAGAAAGTTTCATCAGATATGAATTTCGTAGACAGAGAAAAACAGGTCGAAAAGTTCTGGAAGGATAATGATATATTCCAGAAGAGTATTGATAACCGCAAGAAGGGGGAGACATATACATTTTATGATGGACCTCCTACAGCTAATGGTAAGCCACATATCGGACATGTTCTTACAAGAGTTATAAAGGATATGATTCCAAGATATAGAACAATGAAGGGTTATATGGTTCCACGTAAGGCCGGATGGGATACACACGGACTTCCAGTTGAGCTTGAGCTTGAGAAGGAATTAGGTCTTGACGGCAAGGAACAGATTGAAGAGTATGGTCTTGAGCCATTCATTAAGAAATGTAAGGAAAGCGTATGGAAATACAAGGGTATGTGGGAGGATTTCTCATCTACAGTTGGTTTCTGGGCTGATATGGATAACCCATATATCACATATGATGATAACTTCATCGAGTCTGAATGGTGGGCTTTAAAGCAGATATGGGATAAGGGTCTTTTATACAAGGGCTTTAAGATTGTTCCTTACTGCCCACGTTGTGGAACACCACTTTCATCACACGAAGTAGCACAGGGCTATAAGGCTGTTAAAGAGCGTTCAGCAGTAGTACGTTTTAAGTGTGTAGGCGAAGATGCATATTTCCTTGCATGGACAACAACACCTTGGACACTTCCATCTAACGTGGCACTCTGCGTGAACCCAGAAGAAACATACGTTAAAGTTAAGGCAGCAGACGGCTATACTTACTATATGGCAGAAGCACTTCTTGATAAGGTACTTGGTGGACTTGCAGTTAAGGCAGGTCAGACAGTAGGCGGAAATGTTATCGAAGAAGGTAAGGAAGCTGGAAGCGGCGCTGGCGTTGACTACGAAGTATTAGAAACTTACAAGGGTAAAGACCTTGAATATAAAGAATATGAGCCATTATATCAGTGTGCGGCAGATGTTGCAGCTAAGCAGCACAAGAAGGGACATTTTGTTACATGTGATGACTATGTAACTATGTCAGATGGTACTGGTATCGTTCATATTGCACCAGCATTTGGTGAAGATGATGCCAAGGTTGGACGTAAGTATGACCTTCCATTCGTACAGTTCGTTGACGGAAAGGGTGAACTTACAAAGGAAACACCATATGCAGGACTTTTCGTTAAGAAAGCAGACCCAGAAGTACTTAAAGACCTTGATAAAGAGGGCAAGTTATTTGATGCTCCTAAGTTCGAGCACGATTACCCATACTGCTGGAGATGTGATACACCACTTATCTACTACGCAAGAGAGTCTTGGTTTATCAAGATGAGTGATCCAGAAGTTAAGGCTAACTTAATAGCTAACAACAAGACAATCAACTGGATTCCGGAAACTATTGGAACTGGACGTTTTGGTGCATGGCTTGAAAATGTTCAGGACTGGGGAATTTCACGTAACAGATACTGGGGTACTCCTCTTAATATCTGGGTATGTGATGATTGTGGAGAAATGTTATCTATCGGAAGCAAGGCAGAATTAAAGGAACATTCTGATAACTGTCCAGATGATATCGAGCTTCACAGACCATATATTGATGCTGTTACTTGTACTTGTCCTAAATGTAAGGGCAAGATGAAGAGAGTTCCAGAAGTTATCGACTGCTGGTTCGACTCAGGTTCAATGCCATTTGCACAGCACCACTATCCATTTGAGAATAAGGAAGTGTTTGAACAGCAGTTCCCTGCTAAGTTCATTTCAGAAGCCGTTGACCAGACAAGAGGCTGGTTCTACTCACTTCTTGCTATATCAACACTTCTTTTCAATAAAGCACCTTATGAAAATGTTATCGTACTTGGTCACGTTCAGGATGCAGATGGACAGAAGATGAGTAAGTCAAAGGGAAATGCTGTTGATCCATTTGATGCATTAAAGAAGCACGGTGCAGATGCCATCCGCTGGTATTTCTACGAGAATTCAGCACCATGGCTTCCTAACAGATTCCATGACAAGGCTGTTACAGAAGGTCAGAGAAAGTTTATGGGAACTATCTGGAACACATATGCGTTCTTTGTACTTTATGCTAACATTGATGACTTCGATGCTACTAAGTATACACTTGAGTATGATAAGCTTCCAGTTATGGATAAATGGATTCTTTCAAAGCTTAATACTCTTGTTAAGACTGTTGATAACAATCTCGCTAACTACAAGATTACAGAGACAGCAAGAGCACTTGAGGAATTTGTAGATGAGCTTTCTAACTGGTATGTAAGAAGATGCCGTGAAAGATTCTGGGCAAAGGGTATGGAGCAGGATAAGATTAATGCTTATATGACTCTTTACACAACACTTGTAACACTTTGCAAGACAGCAGCACCTATGATTCCTTTTATGACAGAAAGCATTTACAGAAACCTTGTATGCAGTATAGACAAGACAGCTCCTATCAGTATCCACCTCTGCGACTTCCCAGAAGTCAAGGAAGAATGGATTGACAAGGAACTTGAAGATAACATGGAAGATGTATTAAATGCTGTTGTTATCGGAAGAGCATGCCGTAACTCAACTAATATCAAGAACAGACAGCCAATCGGCAAGCTGTACATCAAGGCTGACTGGAAGTTAAACGAATACTTTACAGCTATCATAGCAGATGAGCTTAATGTTAAGGAAGTTGAGTATACAGATGATGTAAGAGCATTTACTTCATACTCATTCAAGCCACAGTTAAAGACACTTGGACCAAAGTATGGCAAGCATCTTAATGCTATAAGAACTGCGCTTTCAACACTTGATGGCAATGCAACTATGGATGAGCTTAATACTAAGGGTTCATTTACAATCAATGCTGATGGTGAAGATATCGTTCTTGAAAAGGATGATGTTCTTATTGAGATGACTCAGAAGGAAGGCTTTGTAGCAAGTTCTGACAAGGGTATCACAGTTGTTATGGATACTAACCTTACACCAGAGCTTATCGAGGAAGGCTTCGTAAGAGAAATCGTAAGCAAGATTCAGACTATGCGTAAGGATGCTGGATTTGAGGTTATGGACAAGATTACTGTATATGTAGATGGTAATGACAAGTTAGCAGACCTTATGAAGAAGAATGAAGAACAGATCAAGAGCGTTGTTCTTGCTGATTCTATAGAAACAGGTAAGACAGCAGGCTTCACTAAGGATTGGGATATCAATGGTGAGAAGGTTGTACTTGCAGTTGAGAAGAACTAATATAGAACCTTAATATACGAGGAGAAAATTGCAGTTGTGCGAATTTTCTCCTCGTTTTTTAGTATTTACAGTTTTTAAACAGAATATATAGGCATTTGCAGAAATATATGTTGACAAATAAGGTTTAGTGGTTTAGATTAAGATTATAAATATCGGATAAGAGAGGTGCAGATTAATATGCAGCCAGTAATATATGAAAGTGAGTATAACTTCTGTAAAATATTGTGGGAGAATGAACCGGTTAAGAGCACAGAGCTGGTGAGATTATGCAGGGAAAAGCTTGACTGGAAGAAGTCAACCACATATACAGTTATAAAAAGGTTGTGCCAGCGGGGAATAATAAAGTCTGAGAATGCAATAGTCACATCTATAGTCAAGAAAGATGAAGCGCAAGCTATGGAGAGTGTGAATGCTGTAGATTCAAGATTTGATGGTTCACTGCCAGAATTTGTGGCGGCTTTCGTTCGTGCAAGGGGGATAACGGACGAGGAAAGACAGGAGATAGTAAGACAATTTGGGTTAGATAAATAACACAATGGGGATTGTGTAAAGTGGAAGGCTTAGGGCAATCCGTATACATCAGTGAGTGGGGGTATACATATGATGGGGTTAAAGTTATATACAGACATTTTGGAGAATAATATCAGAGTAATGGCAGCTATGCTAATATGCCTGTTTATATGTGGTTTAATGCGTATAAAGTCAGCGAAGCTTAAGCTGCTGTTAATGTCTTTAGTGTGGGTCAGAATTCTGATACCACTGTCAATCAGATTCAATATAAAAATAGTATCAACAGACATATTGTCAGAAGTGAGTTACACAGATAGTGTGACGGGAATAACAATAAATATGTATGAAATATTAGCGGTCATATGGCTGCTTGGAATTGTTGTGATATTTCTACATAATATGTTAGCTGATATGAAATTCAGGAACGGATTATCTACAAGTATTCCACAGGAGATACTAGCTGGCGGTAAAAGAGTGAAAGTATACAGAAGTGATTATATATCTTCTGGATTGGTATATGGTGTTGTCAGACCTAAGGTTTATATATCATATGCAGTCAATGATGAAGACGTACCATATCTTTATGAGCACGAGTATACGCACATACGCCACAGACATCATATTATCAAGATAATAACAGGCATAGCAGCGGTTATATATTGGTACAATCCGCTGGTATGGATGTTTTATAAGTATTATGCAGAATATATAGAGTTAAGCTGTGATTATGACTGCTGTAACAGACATAGGGACGATGAGGACTGGAGTAAGAAATATGCCAATATATTGTTAAATAGTGCTTATAAAGGCAATGTGACAAAAGTAAGGGTGCTGGGATTTAATAATGATTACAGAATTACGATTAATAGAATAGGTAATATAATGAAGCCTCAAAGTGCCAGTACCAGCAAGGTGGCAGTATCATTACTGATATTGACGGTTGTTATGGCTGCATTATTCATAAAGCCTACGGTGCAGTATGTAGAAGCCGGTAATGATGAGGTTAACCAAAGTATAGGTGATAGTGGGGAAATAGGACAGGAAGAAGAGAGTGAACAGGTAGAATTAATAGAAGAAGAGAAATTAAAGCCGGGTCAGAGAAGAATAAGCAACAAGACACCAGGAACAGGAGGACAATTTGTTCAGTCATATCAAGAGGTGTTAGATGAGAATGGAGATTTCGTTAAATGTATAATAAACCATAGTGAAGATGGTATTGATAATACAGATAAATAGATTAGTGAGGGATGGAATATAATTGTTATGAAAAATATAAAGAGAAAATCAATTATAG
>OWJE01000665.1_pt1 | contig 10480 bp, 7 predicted proteins | sample 1732931 | NCBI WGS metagenome assembly OWJE01 (sample SAMN05065769, study PRJEB22554) | human gut metagenome | biome: ENVO:2100002; feature: ENVO:00000062; material: ENVO:00002003 | host: Homo sapiens | place: USA | reverse complement strand
GTCGTCGGCAGCGTCAGATGTGTATAAGAGACAGACATTACTCTCTCCGGTTAAAAGGGCCTGCGAAACAAACAGGTCTTGCGCTTCAATCAATCTCAGGTCCGCGGGGACCCGCTCACCGGCTGAAAGCCACACGGTGTCTCCTACTACCAATTCCTCCGACGAAATTTCAAGCTGCTGTCCCTGTCGGTAGACGGAAACGGTCGTTTTAATTTGCTGAATGAGAGTATCCGCGGCATGGCTGGCTTTTCGTTCCTGGATCAGCCGTACCATCCCACTGATTATAAGCATAGACAAAATGATGACCACACTGGTCCCGTTTCTGCCGGAGTTGGATTTCAAACAGACATCGGTGATGAAAGAGACAATAGCCAATACAAACAATATCACACTGAAGGGATTGATAAACGCCCGTTTTATACGCTGAAAAAAAGAATGGACTTGTAAAGAATAGCCGACATGATTGCTGCCATGCTGTTTTCGCATCTGCTCTATTTGTTCTTGGGTTAAGCCGCCTTCCTTTATATGAAAATCATTATAAAGCTGGTCTATATCTTTTAATGCGTATTTTTTCAAACGCTCGTGAGGAGAAATATGTATAGTGCCCACAGAGGTTTCCTCCATTTTGCAGAGTATATTTAAATATAGTTTAGCACATTATCCACGGGTTTTCTCCAAACAAATTCTTGCTTTTTTCTTGCGCTTTTAATTGTCAACAATATCGCTATCCGGGACATTGCCTTTTCTCACGAAAACGATCTTGTCCTTGACACGGCTTTTTCCTGCTAATTTGGAAGAATGGATTCCACTGCTCCAATGATGTTGTCAAATCATTTCAGCACGTTTTTTACTTAGACTATATAAACCATTACATTAGGCACTCGTTTTTTTCATACATTTGATTTATTCAAAATGACATTTTTGCTATACTTAATTTGTGCAATATGCGCAATACTTTTTAGGGAGTAATTTAAAATGAACAGGATGAAACGATTGCTTGCCGCAGCACTGACGTTTGCCGCGACGCTGTCTCTTGCAAGTTGCGGTACTTCCAACAGCGAGGATTCTGTCGGTCAGACGCCCGCTCCGACATCTCAAACGGCGGAATCGCAGTCTGCTGGACGGGAGTTGAATATGGCGCTCTCAGTAGATCCAGATGGCTTGGATCCGCAGCGCACAACAGCTGCCAGTACATTTCAGATTACCAATAATCTATACGATACGCTTCTTCGGGTCAATACAGATGGTTCTCTGAGGGAAGGGCTGGCCCAGAAGTGGGAGGTATCGGAGGATGGTCTGACACTGACGTTTCACTTGCGGCCGGATGTTCGCTTCCATAACGGCGACATCTGTGACGCACAGGCCGTAGTAGCCTCATTCCAGCGTCTGAAGGAAGAGGAAAGCCCCCGCGCTGCGGACTATGCCAATTATACGTTTTCTGTTCAGGATGCGGATACTGTGGTAGTAACCTGTGAAGCACTAGATGTGGCAGCACTCTCCAATTTTGCCTATCCATGGTCCGCCGTTGTGGATGTCAAGGCCGCAGATACGTTGAAAAATCAACCGGTAGGCACCGGCCCGTATCGTTTGCAAGAGTGGGTGCCTCAGCAATCCCTGACGCTTGCAAAAAATCCGGACTATTATGACACGGTCAATCTGGATACGATCAACTTCAAGATGATGCCGGATGCAACGGCGCAGATTGCATCTTTGCGTAATGGAGAACTGGACATTATCTCGGTCAGCGGCGATCAGGTGGCTGCCTTTGAAAATGACCCGCAGTTCAATGTAATCACCACGCCGTCCAATGGTCTTCAACTGATGGCGATGAATTTGCAGAACGAGGCGCTGTCGGATGTACGGGTGCGTCAGGCTATCAACTATGCGGTGGACAAGCAGGCGCTGATCGACACGGTATGGTGGGGCTATGGTCAGAAGATCGGTTCGCATTACCCCACAGTTCTGAAAGAATATGTGGATATGAATGACCGATACCCTTACGATCCGGAAAAGGCCAAAGAACTGCTGTCTCAAGCGGGATATCAGGACGGTCTCACGCTAGAAATGTATCTGCCCAAGAGTTATCCAGCATATGTCAGCGCCGGGCAGGTCATCGCTGACTCGCTGAAAGAAGTGGGAATCACCTGTAATATCACTATCGTGGAATGGGCGGCGTGGCTGTCGGACGTGTACAACGGAAGAAACTATGATCTGACTGTGGTAGGACACACGGGGCGTCTGGACCCGTATGTGCTCTTGGCACGTTATCAGTCTGACAGCAGTGAGAACTACTTCAATTATTCCAATGAAGAAGTGGATCGGATGCTTGCAGATTATAAGAGCGAAACCGATGAGGACAAGCGTACGGAAATCGTGCAGCGGGTCCAAGAGATCCTGGCTCAGGATGTGCCTGCCTATTATATTCAGGACCCTATTACCATTTACGTGACAGACAGCGCAGTAACCGGTTTTCAGTTGTATCCCATCGATATTTATGAATTGAAAGATATATCTCTCGGACAATAAGAACAGGGGGCGGGTCCTGCCGGATGCAGGGCCCGCCTGCTTTGAAGGATTTTGATGTTGCATGCACTTCTTAGATAAGGGAGAGTAACCTCAGGAAGGACGGATAGTTCTCTATGCTGAAACTGGTGGTCAGACGTCTACTCAGCGCCATTGCCGTGCTGTTTGTTGTATCGCTTATTACATTTGTGGTTCTATTATGTATCCCCGGTGACCCCGCGCAGTTGATTCTTGGGGTTGAGGCCACGCCGGAAAAGGTTGAGGCCCTGCGTGCCTCGATGGGGCTGGACCGGCCTTGGTACGTCCAGTATATGCATTGGATTCAGGGGGTACTTACCGGGAATTGGGGCACTTCATATCTGTACGGTGAAAATGTTTGGACGCTAATTTGTCAGCGGCTTCCCGTTACTTTCTCCGTTGCGCTGCTGTCCATGGCAGCCGCACTTGTTGTATCCGCTATTCTGGGAATCTTGGCTGCGCTGAAAAAGGGTTCACCCGTGGATCTACTGTCGCGTACCGTGATGCAGATTGGCGGTGCGGTGCCCTCTTTCTGGCTGGCTATGCTGTTTATGCTGCTGTTTTCCTCCTATTTGGGATGGTTCCCGGTCACGGGGTATACCGCTCCCGGTGAAAATTTCGGTGCGTTTTTGAAATGCATCGCATTACCTTCTCTGGTGCTGGCTATCGGGGAACTGGGAATTCTGATCCGCATTGTGCGGTCATCCATGCTGACGGCCCTGCAACAGGATTTTATGATGAGCGCAAATGTGAAAGGCCTGCCTCCCGCTAGGGCCATTGTGCATTATGCTCTGCGCTCGGCGATTATTGCCCCCATCACCATCTCAGGTATGCAGCTGGCAAAACTATTGGGAGGAACGGTCATTGTAGAGACAATTTTTGCTCTGCCGGGCATTGGCCGTCTGATGCTGACTGCCGTGGAGCAGCGGGACATCATTCTTTTGCAGGGAATCGTGCTCTTTATTACCTCCATGGTGGTTTTGGTATCGCTGGTCACGGATCTGGCGGTTATGGCCGCCAACCCCACTATCCGTACCGGAGAGGAGACCGTACAGGGATGAAGAAAAAACAGAGCGTATCTTTCTGGGCAGGTGCTATCATGGCGGCCAGCATCGCAGCTATATGTATCATTTCGTTTTTCTGGATGCCTGCAGATCCAGAAAAGATGGATACACTGAACCGGTTTGCGCTGCCCAGTGCGGCACACCTTTTAGGGACCGACCAATTTGGGCGCGATGTCCTGAGCCGAATCATGGAGGCGTCTCGCTGGGCTCTGCTGGTAGGCGTGTGCTCGGTCACCGTGGGCGCGCTGGCGGGCAGCATTATTGGCGCATCGGCGGCCATGCTCAAAGGCGCGGTGCGCGCAGTTATTATGCGGTTTATTGACGGCATGATGTCCTTTCCTGGTATTTTGCTTGCGATGATGCTGGTCACGGTTTTGGGCAAGGGGATTTTGGGCGCTGTGTTGGCCATAGGGCTTTTTATGGTTCCTACATTTTCCAGGCTGGTATACTCCATGGTGCTGGAGAATAAACAGCGCCTATATATCAAGGCCGCGCACAGCTATGGATGCAGTGGAGGATATATTGTGTTGTTTCATATGCTGCCGGATATGCTTCCCAGACTGATTACCCAATTCAGCTCCAGCATCGGCGGTGCTGTGCTTCTGGAGTCCTCTCTTTCCTTTTTAGGATTGGGGATCCAGCCTCCGACGCCCAGTTGGGGCATGATGCTGAACGAGGCACGGCAGTTTGTTCTGAACTATCCGTATATTGCTATTGCCCCGGGTGTGGTGCTCCTGATTACGGTGTTGGGGTTTAATCTTTTGGGGGATGGGCTGAACGACCGGCTGGTGAAAAGGAGATCGAAAACATGAATGATGCGGTTTTGGAAATTGAGGGACTTACGGTGCGCAGCGCTGAGGGAGACGCTCTGGTGAAAAATGTGGGCCTCTGTCTGAAACGGCAGGAATGTCTGGGAATTGCAGGCGAGTCCGGCTCAGGAAAAACAATCACAGCAAAAGCGATCCTCCATCTACTGCCGCAGGACCTGACAGCCTCTGTGACACATCTGCGGGTTTTGGGGGAGGATCTGCTGAACCTGCCGGAAAAGGAGCGGCGTATATTTCTGGGCAAGAAAATCGGTTTTGTACCGCAGAACACGGTGGCTTATTTGCATCCCTTGATCAAAATCAAGAATCAACTGACGGATGGGTACCGCATCCATTTCCAGACGTCCAAAAAGGCTGCGCAGGAACGGGCGAAAACGCTTTTGGACCGGGTGGGTATCCGCGACGTAAACCGCGTGATGGAGAGCTATCCCGCACAAATCTCCGGCGGGATGCGCCAAAGGGTAAACATAGCCATGGCGCTGATGTGCGAGCCTGAGGTCATCATTGCGGATGAGCCCACCACCGCGCTGGACTGCGTTGTAAAGCAGCAGGTCATTGAACTATTCCACTCGATCAACGAACAGCAGCATGTGGCGATCATTATGATTTCTCATGATCTGAACCTGATTCGGCGGTATTGCGACAAGGTAGCGGTAATGTATGCGGGACAGATAGTGGAGTCGGGCGGAAGCAACGAAGTATTTTCACAGCCGCAGCACCCCTATACACAGGCGCTGCTGTCTGTGATCCCCCGGCTGGACCAGGACCGCAACGTCCGGCTCAATGAGATTCCAGGCTATGTCCCGGAGCATGGAAGGGATACCAGCCACTGCCTGTTCCAGCCCCGCTGCAGTGCATGCCGGCAGGAGTGCGGCGGCTCGGTTAAGAGCTCCCGGAGAGATGGACATTTTGTGCGGTGCAGCAAAGCATGGGAGGAGTGCAGGGCATGACGGCAGTATTGGAGGCAATCGGCATGGAAAAGCGGTTTCCCGTCAAGCAACAGATGCTGCTGAGACGCAGGGACGCGTTTCAGGCGCTTCAGGGGATCGATCTGGCACTGTACTCAGGACAGACTCTGGGCGTGGTAGGAGAAAGCGGAAGCGGAAAATCCACTTTGGGAGAGATATTTGGCGATCTGCAGCAGCCTACATCGGGAATCGTGCGATACAAAGGGCAGGATATCCGCTCACTGGGAGAAAAGGAGTACCGGCGCTTTCGCCGCAATGTGCAATATATTTTCCAAAATCCCAAAGAATCCATGAACCCTTATTATACTGTGGAGAGAATCCTTGTAGAGCCTATGAAGATCCTGGTGGACGGCTTTAAACCGCATAAAGCCCGGGAAACGGTGCGGGAGATGCTAAACCGTGTGGGACTGCCGGATTCCACCCTGGGCAAATATCCCTCGGAACTCAGCGGCGGGCAATGCCAGCGCATTGCCATTGCCCGCGCATTGCTGCTCTCGCCCGAGGTCATTATCTGCGATGAATGTGTGTCCGCGCTGGATGTGTCCATTCAGGCGCAGATCCTGAACCTGTTGAAGGATCTTCAAAAGGAATTTTCTACAGCATATCTCTTTATCTCTCACGATATTGGCGTGATCCACTATATGTCGGATTTTATCGTTGTGATTAACCGTGGCCGCATTGTGGAGCAGGGAGAGGGGAGCCAGTTGATCCGTACGCCGAAAGACGACTATACAAAACGGCTGATTGCAAGCTCATGTTCAACGGGGGAGGGCTGTGTATGCGGTGTACGGTAATCGGCTGCTGTGGGGGGTGCTGTCGGGTAAACGAAGCCTGTAGTGCTTATCTGTTGAGTTGCCAAGGAGAACATCTACTTCTGGACTGCGGCAGCGGGGCGGCGTCTATGCTGCAGAACGCATTGCCTCTTCAGGAGTTACACCATGTGCTGCTGTCCCACTATCATTACGACCACTGCAGCGACGCGGGGGCACTGAGCTATGGCAGGCTGATCCAAATGCAGACTGGGGCTGCACAGCAACCACTGCATTTTTATGGGTTGCCGGTCGAACCGTATTTTGAACGTTTGACCATGGAGCCGTATACCTATGCGCAGACTATTGGGGCAGATGATAAGCTGCAGATCGGGCCATTTTGCTGCACCTTTCACAAAACAGCACATCCGGTGGAGTGCCTTGCGGTAAAAGTAAAATGTGGGCAGTCCACTCTGGTGTATACGGCAGATGGCGCCTATACGCCCCAACTGGCAGAGTTTGCAGAGGGTGCCGATCTTCTGATCGCAGAGTGCAGCCTGTATGCCGGGGCGGATGGAGCCCGTGCTGGCCACATGACCAGTACGGACGTGGCCCAACTGGGGCGTAGGGCTGCGCCAGGCATGCTGCTACTCAGTCATCTGCCGCTGTATGGGGACCCTCATCTGCTGGTGGACCAGGTGAAGGCCCAGTGGAACGGAGAAGTGCGCCTGGCACAGACACTGATGACGGTGGAACTGCCAGCCCTGAAACGGGAGGAGAGTGTGCCCTGATGGAATTTCAACTGGTTCTGGTGCGCCATGGCTACTCGCTGGGTAACGAAAAAAGCCTGTTCAGCGGGTGGAGCGACGTACCGCTCACAGAAAGGGGGCGCCGGGAACTGAGGGAGCTGCGGCAGGTAATCCGCTACCCTAGGACGGGACGCTACTTCAGCTCCGACCTTTCCCGTTGCAGGGAGACGTTTCAGGAACTGTACGGACCGCACATCGTACTGGACGGCCTGCGCCCGGAGTTCCGCGAGATCTGTTTTGGCTCATTGGAAAGCCGTCCTGGTACACAGGAGGACTTTATGCATTTTTTCCGGGCTTGGCTGGCAGGGCACCCCATCCTTGATGTAGAGACATATAAGGCGTTTCGCCGGAGGGTTCTGGAGGCAGTAGCAGGCTTGATGAGGGATTGCCTGGCTCAGGGAAGTCAAAGCGCTACGGTGGTGACACATTCCGGACTGATTAAAACAGCGGTCACAGCGCTGAACCACTGGGGACCAGAGCAATGGCCACAGATCGAGGCTCCCAACGGACTGGGATATATTTTGACACTTTCCGCAGAGAACGGTCTGAGGCTTTCCTCGCAGCGGCCTCTATCAACCTGTTCTCAAAAAGATGCTGTGGGCGCAATATACTAATAGTACTTCTAAAAGTGGGCCACCCGCACTACGAAAGCCCTTTCCTGAGTCATGGACGTGAAACGCTCTGAGGGAGGCCTTACCCGGTTTACATGACAGCGGTTCCAATAAGTTCCTGCATATTTATTACGGCAGAGTAAAAAATCTGCTGGAAAAGCATACCTTTCAGAAAAAGCAAATTGCTGTTTTACGCCCTGAATAGTACCATCCAAGTCAGGTGATACCGGAGGAAACACTGGAGGCAATGGCTATTCCAGAAATACAGCCGGTGTCGCTCCGGCCTGCGGTCCAACCGGTGGTGAGCCGCCGCCGCCAGGCGTGGAACCCCCCTTTGAAAAGATCCCCCTGGCCCCCGGGGGCAGAATTCGGAGACCAGTGAAATGGAAAAGCAGTCCGTTACAAAATACAGTGTTTAGGACAAAATAGAAAGGTACAATAAGAAAGTGGGTGAAAACCGTCTGAACAGTGGTTTTGGCCCGCTTTTCTTCGGCCAAACCAGCAGACGAAAGACTCCAATGTTCCTCTCCGGATGGCTTTCCAGAAGTAGATATATGACCGGATGATGGCTCCGCTCACACCATATCCTGTGTTATACCCTTTCCCATAAAGGATAGGACCCTCTTGCCGAGTTGCTGTGCGCAACTTCAACTATTCAATATGTGCTGTACCCCTACAACGCATAAGAGGACTCCGTGGACGTGCCCTCTTGAAAATATTGGGACAATGTGATACAGTAAGAATGCCAAGTGTGCCGGCACACTTCTGTCTTTTGCATGCAAAAGACAATAACAACTGACAGCAGTGGAGCCGGGGCGCAATTTAAAAAAGGAGGAACAACATGAAACGGGCAAAAAAGGGATTGGCGGCATTGCTGTCTATATGTATGTTAGCAACCTTTCTTCCTGAAAGTGCCTTAGCTATTGGGCCGGAAGTAGGAGCAGAAGGATTAGACGAGGAAGCGGTCGCCCCAAGTGGAAGAGGAAACGGAGCCGGTAGGAGAACCTGCCGAGCCAGATAACGGAGCCTACAGCGCTCTGAAGCAGGCGATTGAAGCTGCATCAGATGGTAAAGAAACTACGGTTACACTGGCAGGTGATATCGCCGGGATGACGACGGAGCAGATCATCACCATTCCGGAAAACAAGAATATTATCTTGGACATGGAGGGCCACAGTATTACCGTGGCGTCGGACTTTACGGGCAGGCCGATTGTGAACAAAGGTACCCTGACGGTAACGGGGAACGGCACAATCGATGCGTCTGCATCTAAGACAGGCGGATATGGCGCGATTGACAATTATGGTACACTGACTATCGAAAACGGTACATATACTGGCTCAGTTGATGCAAGTGGCGCTTCCATTAAAAATCGCCCTGATAGTGTTTTGAAGATTCAGGATGGAACGTTTAACGGAGCAATGACAGCGGTTTATAACGCAGGCAAGACTTATATATACGATGGTACTTTTGATTGCCGTTCCTGCTCAAGCTGTAATAGTAGCAGTTGGGGATATACCATTCAAAGCCATCAGGATTCTGAAGAGAGTGCCAAACCGGAATTGTATTTCTATAATGGTACTGTTATTGGTGTACAAGGGGCTTTTTCCACATCGGCAGGCTATTCGGAAGTGCAGGACGGCGAGTTTAAAACCGTGGCATGCGATAAGCACTCCAATGGTAGTTCTGCGTTCTATGCACTGTACGTTGCGGGAGAATCCGGTGAGGTAAAGTGTAATGTTTATGGTGGTGAATTTACTTCTATAAGTAAAGTTGCAGCATTTGTTGGAAATAGTAACGATGGCGGAGATAAGAAGGAGGCGCTAGTCCATATCTATGGCGGTAGCTTTATCTCTCAATCTGACGATAAAGAGGCAGTTCATGTAGACGAGGCACTTGGCGGATTAGAGATTGCTGGCGGCACCTTCTCCAGCGATGTGAGCGAGTATGTGGTGGAGGGAACGGAGATCACCGAAGGCCCCGACGGCACCTTCATCGTGGGTGAGCTGGACGAGAGCAACAGCGTTGCAGAGACCGGCGGCCAGCACTATGCCACCCTCCAAGCGGCGATTGATGCCGCTGAGAGGGAAGGACAGGTCGTGACACTGAACAGGGATACCACGGAGAACGTTAAGGTATCTGCTGGTAAAACGCTCATCCTGGATTTGAATGGTCACAATCTGACGGGAAAGGCGGATAGCTGGGCGCTTGTTGTGGAGGGCGATCTTACGATCCGGGACAGCAAGGCGTCTGCTGAGGGCCCCGTGGTCAGCGCGGACTATGAAACCGTGACCTATGCTTCCGGCAAGATTGAGAGCGCATCGAGCGGCTATGCAGTTCAGGTGCAGAACGGCGGTAATCTGGTGCTGGAGAGCGGTACGGTTATCGCCACAAAAGGCAACGGAATCAATGTGCTTGCCCAGCAGACTCCGAATGGGGAGCCGGTTAGCTCCAGCCTCACCGTGAAGGGCGGATATGTGAATTCGGAGGAGTATGGTCTCGGCGCCTATGGGAACAAGGCTGTATTGAACGTAAGCGGCGGCGTGATCGTGGCAGATAACAATGCCGTGGTGGCCGGAAACGGTACGGTAAATGAAACAACAAATGCCGGCGGCACCGAGATCAACCTGACCGGCGGCACACTGATCGGGCATATTACCTCCAGCGGCTACATTGCCTGCGGCGTGTACCATCCCCAGAGCGGCAAGCTGACCATCTCCGGCGATGTGGATATTTACGCCGACGGCGGCGTGGGCGTGCTGATGCGCGCGGGCACCGCCGAGATTACCGGCGGAACGATTACCGGAACAGGTACGGCGGCCGGCTGGGTAGGCGACAATAAGAACGCAATTCCTTGCAGCGGCGTGGTACTGTCTCTTATACACATCTCCGAGCCCACGAGACACTCGCT
>OWJE01000658.1_pt1 | contig 10599 bp, 10 predicted proteins | sample 1732931 | NCBI WGS metagenome assembly OWJE01 (sample SAMN05065769, study PRJEB22554) | human gut metagenome | biome: ENVO:2100002; feature: ENVO:00000062; material: ENVO:00002003 | host: Homo sapiens | place: USA | reverse complement strand
CCAGCAGCTTGCGGGGGTCGAAGCCCTTGCCCTGCTGATCCTTGCCCTCTTCGATATACTTGCGGGTAGCCTCAGCGAAGACCAGCTGGCACTCGGTGTTGATGTTGATCTTGGAGACGCCCAGGCTGATGGCCTTTGCGATCATGTCGTCAGGGATGCCGGTGCCGCCGTGCAGGACCAGAGGAATGTTATTGGTAGCCTTATGGATGCGGTCCAGAGCCTCGAAGTCCAGACCCTTCCAGTTGGCGGGGTAGACGCCGTGAATGTTGCCGATGCCGGCGGCCAGGAAGTCGATGCCCAGATCAGTGATCTTTGCGCACTCTGCGGGGTCAGCGATCTCGCCATTACCCACGACGCCGTCCTCGACGCCGCCGATGGAGCCGACCTCGGCCTCGATGCTCATGCCCTTGGAGTGTGCCAGAGCGACCAGCTCCTTGGTCTTCTCCACATTCTCCTCGATGGAGTAGTGGCTGCCGTCGAACATGATGGAAGAGAAACCGGCCTCAACGCAGGCCTTGCAGCCCTCGTAGGTGCCGTGGTCCAGATGCAGAGCGACCGGGACGGTGATGCCCATGGAATCGACCATTGCATCGACCATAGCAGCGACGGTCTTGAAGCCGGTCATGTACTTGCCGGCACCCTCGGAGACACCCAGGATGACAGGACTCTTCATCTCCTCGCAGGCGGTCAGAACAGCCTTGGTCCACTCCAGGTTGTTGATGTTGAACTGAGGCACACCGTAGTGGCCGTCACGAGCTTTGATGAGCATTTCGGTTGCATTTACCAACATTATTATTACCTCCAAAAATTATCGGGGTCTGTTCGTACCCACACACCGCTTTGTGCATGGTTTAACGAAGTTGCACCCTAAGTATACCCCAAACAGCGGGTAAAATCAATCCACCGGAGAGTTTTTGTAACCAAACCGAAGCTTTCTTAGCCAGCAGTGTGCTCGAAAGACAGAGAAATAAGTGGGATGCAACATTTTATACAGGCTTCGACAACATCCGGCCAGACCGGCGGCGGAGATGCCAAAGCAGACGATTTTCAACAGGAATCCACATTCGTCAAAATGATGTTGGATAAAAAGGCAAAACAAGTGCCGCTCTGCTTCAAAATTTTGTCATAATTCTGACTTGAAAATTACAAAATGTATGCAAGGTTCTGAGCCTGTCGAGATAAGATTGTGGAAAACCTTGTGGAAAGTGTGGAATTCCACCCGGAAAACAGGCTTGAACGCTTGAGTTTTGAACTTTCTCCACAGAGTTTTCAACTTGTGGAAAAAACAGGGCGGGTATACGGATGGTAAAGCGGTCTGAATGTGGAAAACTTTTACCACAGGCAAAAAGACGGATAACCGGCGCGCAAAAGGCAACACTTCTCCCATGAGGAGCTGCCCGGGCGGGCGGCACAGAAATTTCACGGGAAGAAAAAGCGCAATTCTATGGCAAACCCCTGCCGCTTATGTTATACTTCAAGATGAGTTATAAGCGCTGTACGTCTGAAATGCGTCAGTGCCTGCCGCAAAATGCAGCTTTACAGCGCTGCGGCCCTGAAAACTCGTTTGAAGCGATACGATGACGCCGGGCCGGAAGGGCTTTGGCGTCCTGCGATAGAAACGGAAGGAGAACTTCATGGAAGAACGCAATATGCCCCGCCGTCCCCGCCGCGAAAAGGCCGACGACCAGCCCCGGAACGAGAGCCTCGTCTACGGCAAGAACCCGGTCACAGAGCTGCTGAAGAGCGGCTCCGGCGTGGATACGGTGCTGCTGGCCGAGGGCATGGCCCCGGCTGTGGCCGCTTACTATACCGCAATGGCGAAGGAAGCCGGTGCCACCGTCAAGCGGGTACACCCCAACAAGCTGCGCCTCATGACCGGCACCGAGAGCCATCAGGGCGTGGCTGCCTTTGCCAGTGAGATCGAATACGCAACGGTGGAGGACCTGCTGGCCGCTGCCAAAGAGAAGGGCGAACCGCCCTTCCTCGTGCTGAGCGACGGCATCGAAGACCCCCACAATCTGGGCGCTGTCATGCGCTCGGCTCTGCTGTGCGGCGCTCACGGCATCGTCATCCCCAAGCGGGGCGGCGCATCCGTGACCCCCACCGTCATCAAGTCCAGCGCCGGTGCGGCTGAGCGCCTGCCCGTGGCCCGTGTGGCCAACATCGGCGAGACCATCCGCCGCCTCAAGGAGCAGGGTGTTTTCGTCTACTGCGCCGACATGGACGGCGTGTCCCTGCGCAAGAATAACCTCACCGGCCCCATTGCGCTGGTGCTGGGCAGCGAGGGCAGCGGTGTGTCGCAGCTGGTCAAGAAGCTCTGCGACGGCGTTGTGAGCCTCGATATGACCGCACAGGGTACCGGCGTGGACAGCTTCAATGTCTCGGTGGCCGCAGGCATCATCCTGTATGAGATCCAGAGCCAGCGCGCCGCACAGGGCTGAGCTGGTCCGTGCCGAACGAAACGAGGGAGGGAAGATCAGGATGCCAAAGGATGACGAGCGGAAGGAAATGACGCAGGAAGAGCTCGACGCCCGCGAAGAAAAATTCCGCACCTTTTTTACCACCAGTGTAGCCCAGGTCCCGGAGGAGATGACCCGGCGGGACGATGAGAATGAAGAAAAGCCCAAGAGCCTGCTGGGCCGGCTGTTCCGCCGTGAAAAGGGCGAACAGCAGGAAGGCGGCACACCCGAAGAGAGCCGTACCGGCGAGATACAGCTGGGCGGCGAGGAGCCGGAGGAACCCTCCGACCTGGAGCTGGTCCTGGCGCTGGAAGAGGAAGTCGCAGAGCCGAAGCCCGAGCAGCCGAAGCCAGCCGAGCCGGTCAGCGCCCCCCAGCCTGAGCCGGAAAAGCCCCAAAAGCCCGCAGGACCCCTCAAAGCGCCGGAGCCGCCTGCTCCCAAGCCGGAGAAAAAGCCGGCAGAAAAGCAGGCCGCGCCCCGGAAAAAGGCGGTCCAGTACGAGCCGCGCACCCCGCAGGAGCAGTACGAGGACCGGGAGATGCAGGCGCTCAAAGCCATGCTGTTTGGTGCAAAGCTTCCGCCGCAGGAGGAAGAGCCTCCCCAGCCGGTGAAGCCCGCAGAACCGGAAAAGAGCACCCCGGCGGTTCCGGTCATTGCAGCGAAACCGGACGCAGAAAAAGAGCCGGATGCAGCGCCGGAGAAACCTGCCGTGCCGATGCCCGAGATGGTGTTTGCAGAAGATAAGGCGTCGAAGCCCCATGCGGCCCCGGCGATGCAGTTCTTCGGCAAGGGCGACGACGAGAAAGCGCCCGCAGCCCCGGCCCGCGCGACGCCGCCGGACAATGACGACAGCATGAGCCTGCCGCTCATGTTCCTGAACGACGGCGACGAGGTGGCTCCGGTGGAGCCGCCGAAGGAGGAAGCGCCTGCACAGCCGGCCGAAGAGGCCGGTACTGCCCCGGCTGCTCCGGAGGCTGCACCCGTCGAGGAAGCGCCTGTCGAAGAGGAAAAAACGCCCGAGACGCCGGAACAGGTGGGGGAACGGCTGCACCAGATGGGCGCGGCCCTTACATTGCGCTGTGCGCTGGGCGGCATTCTTGCACTGGTGCTGCTCCACTTCGGCCTCGCCGCAGAGGGCCTTGTCGGCCCGCTGGGCGGTCTTGACCCCGTAACTGCCCCGGCGGCCTTCTATGCCGCGGATCTGCTCTTCCTGGCGCTGGCGCTGGCTGTGGGCTGGCCCGTCGTGAGGGACGGCCTGAAGGGTCTGCGGGGCGAACGCCCCAGCATGGAGACCATGCCCGCGATGGCAGCCTGCGCTGCGCTTTTGCAGGCCGCTGTGGCCCTGCTGAACGCGCAGAACTATCAGGCGTCCAGCTTCACCCTTCTGTCCGGCATTGCGGCGCTGGGGCTGTTCCTTGCACTGCTGGGCGACCGTGTCCTTCTGGCCTCGGTCCAGGGCGGCTTCAAACTGGCGCAGGCCGGTCCGGAGCATCGCGGTGCGTTCCGCGCCAAGGACAAAGACCTTATCCGCATCCTCTCCAAGGACATGGACGAAAAAGACCCCTGGGTGCTGCTCAGCCGACCCGCTGAGTGGGACGACGCGATGGTGGAGCAGGGCTTTGGCCCCCGCGCCTGTGAGCGCCGCGCCCGTAAGACGAATTACATCCTGCTGGGTGCGGCTGTGTTGGCCGGTCTGGTCTTCTACGTCTTTGGCGGCGGCCTCAATGGCGGTGCTGCGGCGCTGACCGCTGTGCTCTGCATGGGTTCGCCTCTGTCCTCCACCCTCATCGCAGGTTTTGCATCCCTGCGGCTGCAGCAGACTGCCGCTGCCTCGGGTGCGGTGATCCCCGGCTGGGCGGCGATCGAGGAACTGGGCGGTGTGGATACCGTTCAGGCTGACGCCGATGAGCTGTTCACCCCGGACAGTGCCATGCTCGAGGACATCCGCATCTTCAAGGGCGGACGCATCGACCGGGCCATCCTCTATTCGGCCAGCGTCCTGAGCAAGTGCTGCAACACCCTGAGCGGCCTGTTCCGCCAGATCATCGAGGACCGCACCGACATCCTCTACCCGGTCAAGGACCTGGAAGTCCATCGCGGCCTCGGTTTTTCTGCATGGTGCGACAACAACCGCATCCTCATCGGCACCCGTGCGTACATGGAAAAAGAAGAAGTTCCCCTGCCCGACGAGGAATATGAGGCCAAGCACTCCAAGAACGGCGAGCTGCAGATCCTCTATCTGGCCGTGTCCGGCAGTCTGCACGCCATGTTCGTGCTCCACTATGTGGGGGGACGGAACGCCGCCCGCAGTCTGGAACAGCTGCAAAAAGAGAATATCCAGCTGCTGGTGTCCTGCCAGGACCCCACCCTGACCGCACGGCACATCACCGACGCCTACCATCTGCCCGAGGGCATGGTCGTCCTGCTGGACCAGGAGCAGTGTGCTGCACTGGGCGCTGCCACCGCCAAAGACACCGGCTCCGAAGGCTGCTGCATCCTTTGCACCAACGGCTTTGCCAGCCTGACCGGCGGTCTGCGGGCTGCAGAGCAGGCCCAGAACGCCGAGACGACCGCTACCACGGTGCAGCTGGTGTCGGTGTGGTTCTCGGTGGCCATCGCCGTCCTGCTGACCTATGCGGGCAGCGTGGGGATGCTGAGCGTGGCTGCGGTGCTGATGTATCAGGCGGCATGGAGCGCTCTCAGCATCGCCGTGTGCGCACTCAAGCAGCATAGTTGAAAAAATAAATAGGAAATATTCTCAAAATAAATAGGAATTATTCTTGATTTCTGCCCGAAATTCTGGTATAATACCCTCAGAGACAAGGAAGACCGATCGCACACCCGGTACCGAACAAAGCGGGCTGCGCGTAGAATAAACCAAACCGGACACAGCCCATACTGGCAGTGTCAGACTATCTGAGAGGAGAACAGATTATGGAACTCAAGGGAACCAAGACCGAGAAGAACCTGATGGAAGCTTTTGCAGGCGAGAGCATGGCCCGCAACAAGTACACCTACTTTGCAAGCGTCGCAAAGAAGGAAGGCTATGAGCAGCTGGCCGCTATCTTCGAAGAGACCGCCGGCAACGAGAAGGAACACGCCAAGCTGTGGTTCAAGGCCCTCTGCGGCGGCTCCATCCCCGACACCCTGACCTGCCTCGACATGGCAGCCAGCGGCGAGAACGAAGAGTGGACCGATATGTACCCCCGCATGGCAGCGGAGGCCAAGGAGGAGGGCTTCACCCAGCTGGCCGCTCTCTTCACGATGGTGGGGCAGATCGAAAAGGAGCACGAGGCACGTTATCGCGCCCTTGCCGCCAACCTCAAGGAGGGCAAGGTCTTTGCCCGTGAGGAACAGCAGGTGTGGGTCTGCCGGAACTGCGGCTACACCTATATCGGCAAGTCTGCTCCCCTCAAGTGCCCGGTCTGCGCACATCCCCAGAGCTACTTTGAGCTGAAGGCCAAAAATTACTGAGTTTTTTCAGATATTCCGTCCGATGAGAGCCGCCGCACCTGTATCAAGTGCGGCGGCTCTTTTGCTGTCTGGTGAAATACAGTCTGCACGATTTGTATAAATTTGGCGGGGGTGTTTTAGTGTCTTTCACGAAAAGGTGCGCGAAATTGTGACACTTCTGGCGAAGAACTTGACCCTTCTTTTGGGTGCGTGTACAATAAACTAATAGTGAGAGGGATCTTGTGCAGAGCACATTGCGATAAACCTTATCCAAAGGAGGGAAGTGCTACCCTATGAATAAGATCACACGGCTGGCAGCGGCGGTTGTGCTGAGCGGGCTGCTTCTGGCAGCTCCTGCTGCACAGGCGGCCCCCGCATTGCTGGGAGCATCGGCGAACTTTGAGCTGGAAGTGAACGAGATGGAGCTGGAGATCACGGCAGACGACCCCCGCCCCAAAGCCTATCTTTACACCGGCGGGCAGAGCGACTACTACTTCATCGTCTGGATGAGCAGCAACCCCACCGTGGCTACCGTGGACGGCGATGGCCGTGTCACCGGCCGCAGCGCCGGTGAGGCCACGATCACCGCCATCACCGACCGGGGCGAGTGCGCTGCCTGCAAGGTGACTGTCCGCAAGGAGAGCAGCAATGCGGCCAGCAAAAAGCCTGCCCTCGACCACACCACCCTCAACCTCGTTATCCAGTACAACAACGCCCACCCCAGCCAGAAACTGCAGCTCATCAACACGAGCGGCTCCTTTGTCTATGCCTACCAGTGGATGAGCAGCAACCCCGAGGTGGCAACGGTGGATCCGGAGGGCCTTGTCACGGCCCAGAAGCCCGGCACCACCACCGTCACGGCGCTGGCCACCAACGGTCAGGCGCTGCGCTGCGCCGTTACCGTCAACAGCGATGTCGGCAAGGTGACTTTGAATAAGCGCGACCTGCTGCTCCGCACGGTGGGCAGCAAAGAGGCACTCACAGCGTCTGTCGCTGTGGAGGACGGCACGAATGTCCCCATCACATGGGTCAGCAGCAACCCCGGCGTCGCTACTGTGGACACTTCTGGTGTCGTGACTGCCGTCGCCGACGGCGAGGCAAAGATAACGGCGCTCTCGCCGGATGGACGCTTCGACAGCTGCAGCGTTTTCGTGGGCCTTGCGGCAGACAAGTACGACAGTGAAGAAGATCTGGCCGATGAACTCAAGCTTCCGGACCCCTATGTGGCGGTCCGGATGAACCGGCTGAGCTGAACCGAAAATACAAAGAGGAAGCCCCGCACTGCATCGAACGATGCAGTGCGGGGCTTTTGCTTATTGATTTACCAGCTCAATAAAGGCTTTCATCTGGGGCGTGAGCCATTTGTCCTTGTGATAGAACAGCTGCCGGTGCATGGTGACAGTGCAGTCGGGGACATGGAGGCGGGCGATACGCCCGGCGGAGAGGGCAGGACGGACGATGTACTCGGGCAGGAAGGAGAGTCCCATCCCGCGCTCCACCATCTGGCAGAGCAGCGAGGCGCTGCCCAGCTCGATGTAGGGATGGATAGACAGCCCACGGGCGGCGAGGCGCTGGTCGAGGGCGTCACGGTAGCTCATGCCCCGCTCTGTGAGAAGAAATTCCTGTTGAGCCAGAACATCCAGCGGCACTTCGGCCTTGTCGGCCAGCGGATGCCCGGCGGGGGCCACGAAGCAGACCGGCTCCGGAACATTGACGGCCAGCGTCAGGCTGGGCAGGAGCAGAGGCTGGTCGAGGGTGTAGGCCAGGTCGATCTGGTTCGCGCTCAGCAGCCGCAGCATCTCGTCGGCGGTGGCGGTGCGGAGCACCAGCTCCACCTGCGGGCAGAGGGCGTGGAACTGCTGCAGCAGGTCGGGCAGGAAGGTGCTGCATACGGAATCGGCCAGTGCCACCCGCAGGGTGCCGCTGACGGCCCGGGCAGGCAGCAGCGCGGCCTTGGCCTGCTGGGCCGTGATGAGAAGGGTGCGGGCATAGCTCTGGAACGTCTGGCCCGCGTCGGTGAGGCGGACGGTCTTACCCACCCGGTCAAAGAGAGGCGTACCCAGCTCTGTTTCCAGCTGGGAGATCTGGGCCGATACCGCCGACTGAGAGTAGCCCAGCTCCCGCGCAGCGCTGGAAAAGCTGTGCAGCTCGGCGATATGAAGGAAGGTGTTGATGTTTCGGAGTTCCATAACAGTCCCTCCGGCGTCAGCGGCGGTCGATGCCGGTGACGGTCAGGACCTCGCCGTCCACCTTGAAGTGGACTTCCAGCCCGCCGAACTCCATGCCGTAGACCCGCTCTGGGTCGTGCTGATAGGAGGGGCGGGGGTCGTTTTCCAGCACACCCTGCAGCGCGGCCTGCTGGTCGGCAGGCACTCTGGCCCAGAGGCCGGCGTCGCAGACCATGGTCAGGTGGTGGAACTGGGTCTGTGCTGTGAAGCCTGCGGCGGCGTCCGGGTGGCAGTCGGCGTAGGGGATGTAGGGCTTGATGTCGTAGATGGGGGTGCCGTCCATCAGGTCGGCGCCCCGCACGATGAGGACGGGGCCGACGTCAGGCCGGTGCTCGATGGCTTCCAGCTGGACGCTGGACAGCCCCAGCGGATTGGGCCGGAAGGGAGAGCGGGTGGCAAATACGCCCATCCGGGTGTTGCCGCCGAGGCGGGGCGGCCGGACGGTGGGGGACCAGTTGTCCCGCACCGCGCCGGAAAACTGCCACACCAGCCAGATGTGGCTGAAATCCTCGAGGCCACGCACGGCGTCGGCATTGCGGTATTCGGGGGTAAAAATGACCTCGCCCCGCAGGCTGTCCACCAGCCCGCTCTGGCGCGGGATGCCGAACTTGGTGGGGAAGGCGGTGCGGATATGGGCGATGACCTTGAGGGTCATTTCTTCGGGTGCAGACATGGGGACTCCTCCTTATTATAAGCCACGGCAGAAGCCCACGGCACGGCCCTCGATTTGAATTTCTTCCAGCTGGGGGCCTGCGAATACCATGGGCGGGCAGACGGCGGTGTTGTCGGCCAGCAGCATGACGGTCTCGCCCTGGCGGTGGAAGTGCTTGAGGGTGGCTTCCTCGCCGATGCGGACAGCGGCGATCTCGCCCTGCTCCACCTCGGGCTGGCGGCGGATGCAGACAATGTCGCCGTCGCAGATGGTGGGGGCCATGCTGCTGCCATGGCAGGTGAGGGCGAAGTCGGCGTGCCACGCGGCGGGGACGCCGATGTAGCACTCGATGTTCTGCTCAGCGGTGATGGGGGTGCCGCAGGCGATGGAGCCTACGAGAGGCACCCGCGCCGTCTCAGGCAGAGGCTCGAAACCCGGCGGAGGGCAGGGCAGGTCTGCGAGACCCATGAGCCACGCGGGTGTGGTGTCCAGAGCGGCGGCCAGCTCCTCGAGCTTGGCCCGGGGCAGGTCGTTGATGCCCTTTTCCAGCTTGGTGATGGAGGATTTTGAGCGGTAGCCCATCCGGGCGGCCAGCTCTTCCTGCGACAGGCTCAGCTGCTCCCGGCGCTGCCGGATGCGGCTGGACAGATCGGTATCGGACATATAGGGCCTCGCTTTCTCTGCGGTTTGCACGATTTTCGGTGTTCTGAGGACAGTATATCAAAAAATTTACTATAAATCAACTTTTAAGGGACTATTTCGCGAATAATGTTGACAAATAATCAACTGAAAGATATAATACAACCAATGATTGTGCAAAATGCTTTGAACGCAAAACCGAAAGGAGAAACGCCTATGACCGATACCATGATGATCCGCGACTGCATCCGCAGCCAGGGCATGAAACTGGGCCATGTGGCCCATGTTCTGGGCATCACCAACAACACCCTCCGCTGCAAGCTGGAAAATGAGAGTGAATTCAAGGTGAGTGAGGCCGAAAAACTCTCGAAGATGCTGGGGATGACCGTCGAGCAGCGCGACCGCTGCTTTTTTGGCCCGGCGGGCTGAGAGAAAAAGGGGATGGAAGCCATGACACAGGAACAGCGCCAGAAGACGAAGGAGGCCCTCAGCCGCTGCGGGCAGAAAAACTGGGTCTATGGCCCCTGCAACTGGGGCTGGAAGCGGGCCATCCAGCTGGCCGAGGAGTATTACCGCGAGGCAGACCCGGGCCTGCGGGGCAGCATCCTGCAGCTGCGCTACATGGAAAGGCGGAGGCGGGAAGAGGTGATGGACAAGCTGAACATCAGTTACAGCACCTATCAGAAAGCCCACGACGACCTGCTGAGCACCATCGCGGTCTTTGCCGCCCACTACGGTGAGCTGTGACGCAAAAATGCCCCCTGACCGTCCGGTCAGGGGGCATTCGTGTGCTCAGTGTTTCTTCTCGGGGGTGTCGCAGTGCTGGTGGCAGGAAGAGCAGTTGCCTCCGCAGCCCTCGCCTTTCCAGCCGCCCTGCCGGGAGATCCACACCACCGCCAGTGCGAACAGGACAGCCAGCACCAGTAAGGTGATGATACCGCGTACAGTTATCATAAAAAAGGCCTCTCTTTCGAAAGAATTCCAACCCCAGTATACACCATCTGCCCCCGGAGAGCAACCGGAAAGCGCTGCCGGCTCAAACTTTTTTCGAAAAACGAAAATTTGGGCTTGCATTTGGGCCAACGGAGTGGTATAATAAGCACGTTCCGATTCGGAGGATTAGCTCAGCTGGTTAGAGCACCTGCATCACACGCAGGGGGTCTGGGGT
>OWJE01000655.1_pt1 | contig 10648 bp, 9 predicted proteins | sample 1732931 | NCBI WGS metagenome assembly OWJE01 (sample SAMN05065769, study PRJEB22554) | human gut metagenome | biome: ENVO:2100002; feature: ENVO:00000062; material: ENVO:00002003 | host: Homo sapiens | place: USA | reverse complement strand
GTCGGCAGCGTCAGATGTGTATAAGAGACAGTTATGACGGTGTGCAATACGGATTATCTCTTCGACCAGATCCTCTGCCATCCTGCTTCCCTCCGTTTCCCAGACCAGTTCCTTATCGAGCTTCAGGGTCTGGAACGGGATCTGGGACAGCCGAAGCAGGTTGCTCTCCCCTTTGCCGAAGTCATCTAACGCCAGCCGGATCCCCTGGCTGCTCAGCTGTTCCACCATGCAGCTGAAATTCTCTGCATTCCTGACCTTGCACATCTCGGTGATCTCCATGCAGACCTCACTTCTTGATACTTCATACTTTCTGAGTATCTGCATGATGTTAGGTACGGTCTCCGGAACCTCACAGACCTCCGGGGATAAGTTGATGTTGATCCTCTTAAGTCCGTAGGCTCTCAGCTCCGGGATCCTTCTGCAGGCTTCCCGGAACACCCATCTGTCGATCTCAGCGATCCATCCTTCTTCTTCCGCTTTTGCTGCAAGCTGATCCATGTTGTAGTAATTGCCGTTTTTATCCTTCAGACGGAACAGGGCTTCCGCTCCCCAGATCCTCTTTTTCTCCACGTTGTAAAATGGCTGGAAAAAGCACTCCTTTTCCCCATGGAATGCCTTTTCGCCGATACAGCCATCCTCCTTCAACAGTTCCATGCCGTTCTCCTTATTTCTCATGTTGGTATTTTTCTTTTGTACGAAAGCTCCGGGCAGATTCCCGAATGGTCACTTTACCGATGACAGCCGGAACTGTGCGAGAACCTTCCCGGTAATCTCCCGCCTGCGGAATGCTCCAAGCTCTCTGCTGTCTTCTGACCTCGGGCGGTTATCCCCCAGACAGAAGTAGCATCCTTCCGGTACGGTATAGGGCAAGGTGATCCAGTCATCCCTGTCCTGTTCCCCGAACAGGATTTCCGTTTCCGCTGCCCGTTCCCCATTTCTGGTCAGGTGTCCCAGGTCATCCAGATCGATCACATCTCCCGGCTTTCCTGCAATGCGCTTTACAATGTCCCGCTCCAGATCCTGCCTGTGGATGACCACCACATCTCCATAATCCGGCTCCCGAAAGAGCCGTCTCTGGTACAGAAACAGATCTCCATCCCGGTAAGCGGGGCGCATGGATCTGCCGTGTACCATGCCGATGCCAAACATCCAGTAGAGCAGTACAAGTACCACGCCCAGGTGTGCACCGATGATCAGAAGCTCCATCCTGCGCTGTTTTCGTTTCTGCAGTTTCCGTTTCTTAAACTCCAGTTCAAATTCCAGCTCAGTCATGCGGTACTCCTGCACTTTCCAAAGAGTCTGTCTGCACCCCGTTTTCCGGGTCAAAGTCCAGTATCACATTGATGATCTGCCGGAAGTCCTGTAACTTCCTCCGCAGCTGCTCTGCCCGATTGTTTACCCCTTCCGCTTCCTCTTCTGCCTGCGCAAGGATTTCTGCTTTCTCTGCCTCCAGCCCCTCCTGGAACTCTTTCTTTATCTGCTCCAGCTCCGCTTCTTTCTGCGACTCCATTTTTAACAGGGCAGCTTCCCGTTCCTTCATCTGCTGTTCCCGCAGATGGTAGGCGGAAAGCTCGGTTTCCCGTTCAATGGCATTTTCCGAAATCCTGCTCAGCTTTTCTGCCAGCTCCTCATATTTCTTCTGCATGGTATTCTGCTGTTCCATCATCCGCTGGTTTTCCGATTCCAGGGAGTCCACCTTCATCAGAAGCTCTGCCATCTGCGTGGTCAGTGCTTCCTTTTCTTTCACCAGTCTCTGGTTCTTCTGGAGCAGGACACGGTGTTCTTCCTTCTTCTCTGTCTCCATCGACCGGATGAGCGTCTGCAGCAGTTCGCAGGTAGCTTCCTTGTCATAACCACGGAATGCTGTTTTCATCGAATCCAGCTGATCCATCAGGGTCTTTTCATTCACGGTCTCCACTGCTTCTTCCCCTGCCTGTACTCTGGCAGTCTTTTTGGTTTCCTCACTCATTCTGGTTTCCTTTCCGGTTTATCCTTAAGTATCTATTTTCATTCCTTACAGACAGCGTTCTGTCCTTTTGATAATGTTTCCATTCCTTGCATCCAGGATGATATCGTAAGAAGTCAGGTCGGCATACGCTTTCAGAAGGTACACCGGAATTCCTTCTTCATAGGAAAGAGCAGGAAAAACCCATAAATGGATCTTTTCTACCCGGGGTAACTCTCTGCCGGCAATCTGCATTGCCGTTTCTCTGCTGATCCTGTTCAGATGTTCCTTTCCTTCCATACGCATCATCACGTCTTTCGTTTTGTACTGAATTTCGTTACAAAATGTTTGCCCCCCCCCGAAAAAATCGGGAAGGGGAACATTTTAAAGGAGAATTCTGTTACACAATTCTTTTACACACATTATTCATAACGGAGAGCTGTTACTGTGGACTACCACTGAGCGAACGATCTGCTCCATGCAAAGACAAGCTGCCGAATATTGGGGACAAAATTGTATGTGGGCAATATTTCCGGGCAATACCACATAATCTGCATTATGTGGTAGAAGCAGACAGGGATTGCCTTATGCAAAACGTATTAAAAATATGTTTTATACGCTGATTGTATTGTGAAAATAGACCCTTTACGGATTCTGTATCAGATTCTGCACAATTTTTTGCGAAAAAAGTCGAATTGTATCATTGACATACAAATTTATTTTTGGTATATATGAATTGCGGAGAAAAATTATGGTACTTTTGGACAGTATTTCCAGGTAAGGAAACATACCATTATGTATAGACACCGCTTTTGGATACCATTTCTACCACATAATGCAGATTATGTGGTATTTTTGTTTTTCTGCCCCGATTTTTCTCACATCTGCTCTGATTCTTCTCTTATTCCGCTCTGATTCAGACCTGATCGGTAAGCTTATGTTACTAATCCCAGCACCTGCATCCGTCTTCCATGGTTCTTAACAGTGGTCATGGTATAGATCCTGGTCGTGTTGACATTGCTGTGTCCCAGTATATCCGCCAGGTAAAAAAGATCCTTCCATTTTTCCCAGAACACCCTGGCAAAAAGGTGGCGGAGGTTATGGGGGAATACCTTATCCGGACAGATTCCGGCTGCGGCACCGATGGCTTTCATCTGCGACCAGATATTACTGCGGTCCAGTGGATTCCCGAAGCGGCTGACGAACACACTTCCCTTACAGATCCCTTTTTTTCTGCAGTATTTGAGCAGCTTCTCCCTCAGCTCTTTCACCAGATACACCTGTCTTTTCTTTCCCTTGCAGGAAACCTCTGTTTTCCCGCTTTTCACAGCGGCTACGGTGATATATTTCAATTCACTGATCCGGATCCCGGTCGCTCCGATGGTCTCCATGATGAGTGCGGTCTGCTCCCGTCCCATCCGGTAAGCCTTTTCGATCAGCTTTTTGTATTCTGCCCTGCTTATTTCCTTTTCTGTGGAACGGAACATCTGCTTCTGTACCTTTACCGTCTTCACCCGGCTCTGCGTTTCTCCCATAAAGTCCAGAAATCCATTCAGGGCTACCAGCATGCTGTTTGCACTGCTTGTTTTGTAATGCTCCTGCAGCCAAGCCTTGTAGGCGATCACTTTTTCCTTGGTAATGCTCCGGTTTTCTCCCATCCACTGCAGGAAGGTACGGATATCCCGCAGATATTTGTCAATGGTGGCGATGCTTTTTTCCCGATCCGCCAGATATCCCCTGTACTGCCTCAGTGTCTCTTCTCCGATTTCTGTCATTTTTGCCAGTCTCCTTCCGTCCGGTTCTGCCCGGGTCTTCCTGTCCACATTATGGTATACCGGATGGCGGATTCCTATCCTTTTTCCAGCAATAACGAGTTCGCCTGCGGACTCTTTGCGCATGAGCAGTGTTGCAAAACAACTAATTCTTCTCTGCGAGCTGCGCATCCCTGCGGAGCTTTTTGCTTCAGAAAATTCCAGCGGAATTTCCTGAAGCAAAAAAACCTGTACACTCCTTTGAGTGCACAGGTTGTTCCTGTCTGCGTTCTGTCATGCTGTTTTATTCCGGGGAATGAAGAGAGAATATCCTGCTCACTGTGCCATCCAGGCATACCGCTTCCCCACGGAAGCTAAGCGGTACCGGGTGGCTGCTCCTGTTATTGACGGTCAGCGCATTCTTCGTTACCTTGATATCCAGGGTGCCTTTCCGGTAACAGATGCGGAATTTCACGCTTTCCCACGTTTCGGGAAGGCAGGGATCGATCCGCAGGGCATCTTCCTGTATCCGTATCCCGCAGAATCCCTCTACCACACACTGCCAGATGCCGCCCATGCAGGCTGCATAGATTCCTGCCGGTGCATTCTCTCCATCGGAGCTTAAATCCACATCGCAGCACTGACGGAACAGCGCATAGGCTTCCTGTGTTCTTCCCAGGGAAGCTGCCATCAGGGAATGGGTGGCAAAGCTGTAGGATGCTTCATGGAGCGTGTGTTTTTCATAAAACTCGTAGTTTTTCTCCCGTACCTACCTGCGCTGTGTCCCACCGGCTTCTTCCGGAAGTTCCGGGAACAGCTGCAGCAGCAGGACGAGGTCTGCCTGTTTATGCACCCGTAATCTCTCAAGCTCCAAAACGGTATGTTCCTTCCGTATTTCGGCGGCTGCGTTTTTTCCAAAGCTCTTGTAGTAGCTAAGATCCATCTCCTGCAGCTTCCCGTAACCGGCAAACTGGGGAAGGATACCATCCTTTCCCACAGGCGGCAGATATATTCCTTCCGCCGCCCTGCGGATCTTTGGCAGCATCTCACGGATCTCCCAGCGGTTATTCAGCTCTTCCAGATATTCCGGATCCTCTTTTTCCAGTCTTTCTGCGATCTGCACCGCCAGGCGGAGGTTATTCCGTGCCATGTAGTTGGTATAGGTATTGTCCGTCAACCGCTGTTTGTACTCATCCGGTCCGATCACATCACGGATATGGCATACCCTGCCATCCTCGTCCCATTCCACACGGTCTGCCCAGAATACTGCAGTAGCCAGAATGATCTCATCGCCCCACTGCTTCATGAACTCTTCATCACCGGTAGCCTGATAGTATTTCCATACGGCATGGCTGATGTCTGCTGAGATATGCAGTTCCTTTTTCCCGGTATAGATGGAGGTTCTCTCCCCGGTCTGCGGATCTGCCATGCCTCTTTCCGGAGTGGTCTCCCCATACTCCGGTCTTGCCGCCTCCCAGGGATACATGGCTCCCTTATATCCGTTGCGGTATGCCTTGGTCTTTGCTCCCTGTAAGCCCCTGCCACGGTAGATGAGCAGGCGCTTTGCCTCCGCAGGTTCTGTCAGGAGGAAGAAGGGGAGGATACATATCTCGGTATCCCAGAAGCAGTGTCCCCTGAAATCCTCCCCGGTCAGTCCCTTTGCCCCGATGCCTACAGTATCGTCTTCCCGGTCTGCCATGATATTCAGATGGTACAGGGCAAACCGTATGGCAAGCTGGTCATAATCATCCTCCCCACGGATCAGGATATCATTCCTGTTCCAGAACGTTTTCCACTCCTTCTGGCTGCGCTTTTTTAAGACATCATATCCTGCGTCCAGATATTCCTGGGTCTTTTTCCTTCCTCTGCTGCAGGTATCCCATGCCTTTTCCCCCTCGGCTCCGGGATCCCGGTCGGTAAACACGGTACAGATCTTATCCACAACAAAGCTCTCTCCCGCAGGCACTTCCGCCTCCGTCGTGATTGCTGCGTACCGCTGGCCGATCAGTGGGGTTTTCTTTGGATGGATGGGACTGCCGGTTAAGGCAAAACGGTGTCCGGAGTACTGCAGCACATGGATCTTCGATTCCCCGGTCACCGTATGGTATTCCATCATCTTCTCCTTGTGCATCCGTGTTTCCACTTCGTGGAAGTGCTGTGTGCCGCTGTTGGTCATTCTCCCGTTGATCCCGCTGATGATCTTCACCTTCACATTCCGGTGATACGGCAGGATCCGGACTCTGGCTGCTATGACGTGTTTATCCGCCAGGGATACGAAACGCTCAAAGAAAAACTCTGCCTCCACACCGTTCCTGCCCTCCCAGCAGACATGGCGGGTGATGACCCATCAAAAAAGCAGAAGCTATCATAGGAAAAATCCTACTGCTTCTGCCTTCTTGAATATTATGCTGTTTTTCTTTACCTAGTAAACTACACCACCAGCTTATAATACCTCAGTGCCTCCATGATATATTCTCTTTTCTCTGGAGTACAGGATTTTATCTCAGGAGCCTCTTTCTTTGAAACATTATAATTAGGACGCATATCCAATTCACAATCCCGTTTTACTTCTGCTATATAAGCAGTATGAACATTCACCCCATGCTTCTCCATGATATACTTTTTGATATTCTCATAAGTTGGTTTCTGTTCCTTATACTCCTGGTGCATATCAGGACTAATCGGCACTTCCATCTCAACCTGGAAGTCTCTCTTTTTCTTCCCAAAGTCACCTTTTTTAGTTAAAAGAGCTACCGTCTCGACAGTTGTTTCAGTTTCCAAGGGAAGTTCTTTCACTTCCTCACCATCAACAGGCACAGGAAAATTGAATACGATCTTCTTTATCCAGCTTCCGTCTTTCCTTTTCTCCGGGAACATCTCAATTCGCTCGATAAAGGCTTTCATAAACTCTTTCTGTTCTGCTTCCGTTGCGGAATGGTAGACTTCATCAAATGCCAGTAAGAGCCGATAAATGTTATCGCCGGAGATTTTCTCCTGCTGGATGCTGCGTATCTGACTTTGCAATTCGCCAATCTGAACTTCGATTTCCTCTATGGTGTCATACTGCTCATCATAGCGGCGCTGCAAGTCCAAAATCTTTCTGTCATAGTGGGCATCGTTGATGTCCAAAGTATCCATCTGACGCTCCAAGCGGCTTTTCGTTCCAAAGGCTTGCTTTAGCTGTCCTTGCAGAACGGCGATCTGCTTTTCCATATCCTCTGTATCAACCGTCGTTCCAATTTTCGCTTGAATTGCTTCTATAAATCGTGGATTGCTGACCATAGCGGAGATGACCTTCGCCACAAATTTGTTGATTTCCGTCTGCTCGATATTCAGCCGGAAGCTGCACTCATGTCCCGTCGGCGTAACCGTATTTTTGCAGTAGTAATAATACCGTGTTTTCTTGTCCTTGCTATGAGCCTTGGCAATATTGCCGTACATACTCTTTCCGCAACACGGGCATTTCAAAATACCGGATAGGATGTGTGCGTGGTCTGGATTGTTGACCTTTTCCCGCTTAAAGGAATTGATCTTGCGCTTTTCCTGTGCCAGATACCAATCTTCTTCGGAAATGATGGCTTCATGCTGACCATCGTAAACAGGGAACTCCGACTGCTCGACCACGTGCATCTCATTTCTTGTACCTTGCCTCTTTTCGGTTCTCCGTCTGCCATAAGCAATTTTACCCATATAAACGGGATTATCCAGTACGTCCTGCACGAAGTTCCTTGAAAATCCGGGGATGGTGTTATTTTGCCGCAGCTTCTTCACAAACCCGTTGCGGTTGAGATATTTGGCAACTCCGGCAACGCCCTCATTGGTATGGATGTAGCGGTCATAAATAACACGGATTACTTCCACTTCATCCTCCGCAATGACAAGGTTTCCGCTTTCCAATTTGTATCCATAGGGAGCGAAACCGCCGTTCCATTTGCCCTCACGAGCCTTTTGCTCCCGTCCTGCCATTGTCTGTGTGCGGATATTCTCTCGCTCGATTTCCGCCACCGCAGACAGCACGGAAATCATAAGCTTTCCGGCATCCTTGGAGCTGTCAATGCCATCCTCCACGCAAATCAGGTTGACACCAAAATCCTGCATGAGCTGCAAAGAGTTCAGAACATCGGCTGCATTTCTGCCAAATCTGGAGAGCTTAAAGACAAGCACATAGGAAACGCCGTCTTTGCAGTCCTGGATGTCGTTCAGCATCCGTTGAAACTCCTGCCTCCCTTGGATGTTCTTGCCGGAAAATCCTTCGTCAGAATACTCCCCGGCAACGACCATATCCTCGTATGCCGCATACTTCCGCAACTTGTCCCGCTGGGCATCCAAGCTGTATCCGTCTACCTGCATGGAGGTGGACACTCTCGTATATAGATAACATTTAAGTTGCTTCTTTTTCAGAATCGCCACCTCCTTCGCTCATTTCTTTTACCATCAATCCCTCGTTGCGGATATAATACTCCAAAAGTCTAAGCACATAATCCGGTGCATGGCGGTTGTCCAATTCCCACTCGGTCATAGTCCGGTAAGGAATATGGACGAGCTTGCAAAAATCTTTCCGGTTCAGTCCTGTGCTTTCACGCAACTTAATAATTCTGTTTTTACAATCCATTCGTCTTTTCTCCAAAAAAGCAAAAATACACGTTGCGTACATATTATAGCATAGCCGCAACAAGTACGCAACGTGTAAATTGTAAATTTTTACGCAGCCTTATCCGTCAAAGGCTGCGCTTGCTTATCATCCTTGGAACACTCCACCGTTTGCGGAGTATCCTGCTCTAATTTATCCAAAACCTGATGCCCGTACTTCTGGAGCATCTGGCTCATAACATCCACACAGCGGTCAAATGCCGCATTATATTTCGCTTCCTCATAATATTTCTTCAATAGGCGATTCCTCCATCAAAGTTCCATATCCTGTCCACGCTTCCGGGCAGGGTGTTCGTGTTCCTGTGTTTCCTTTCCTCTGATGAGGATAGAATTGATAAAAGCCCGAACCTTTTCGGATGCGATTTCCAGTGCATCCAGAAAGGGTTGGGCTTTCTGTTTGAGTTCCATATATTTTTCGCTTACCGCTTCATACCGCTGCTTCCAGATGGAAACCGTCTTTTCTGCGGAAGCCAATTTTTCTTTCAGTCGCTTGTTGTCAGCATTGGCAATAATACCATTGACCGCATAGTGTTTGAGCGTGTCGCATTCATCCGGAGTCAGCACAACATTGTTTCCGAATGTGGCTTTTTTGCCCATTGTTTCAATCTCCTGCACCGTCAGAGCAACGGTCTTTGCTGTTTTGGTTTCCTTTTGCAGAGCTTCCAGTTTCTGTTTCTGCTTCTCCGTGGCAGCTTTGGCATTCTCCAAACCCCGCTCCACCTGTGCCACCTGTCCGGCCACAGTTTCCAGCCGCTGCTGTTCTGCCTGCACCTTGAACTGGGTCACAGTCAGATGTTCCTCGGTGCTTCCACGTTCTCCACGCTCCAGATCGGTATATCCGGCAACTCGCATGAAATGAAAAAAGTCATCCTGCAACACACTGTAGGATGACCTCAAAATCTTTTTTCCTCTTGCGTTCAACATTGGATTACCGTCCTCGTCAAGCACCGGCTTGGACTCCCATTTCTTACTGCGGCTGACCTGTGTGATGACCTCCTTAACGGTTCCCCGGAGGGCTTCATCCTTGCATCGCTTCGACCAAAGGATCTGCTTTTCCACCACCGGGATATAAACCACATGAAGATGATAGTGGTACACATCCTCGCCCAGAGCTTCGGACATTGCCCGGTTGCGCTCATCGGCGTGCATCACAGCGGAGAGGATATACTGCTCACCGCCTACAATCTCCACGGCGGCTTTGTAAGCATCAGCATAAAACTGTCTTGCAAATTCATAGCCGCCATGGTTGTAGAAGTAAGCGGAGTTCACATCAAAAACCAACTCGCCGTATTTGACGGCATCCGGTTTCAGACCTCTGGTGGAGATCACGCCATCCTGTTCCATCTGCTCAAACATTTTCACATAATCGTCCGTGGGTGCTTTGAAATGAACGTTCAGAGAGGTGCGTTCCGGCACGATGTCCTGATTGCTGTAACTGTTCTTTTCACGCTCATTGTGTTCCTGTATTTTTGCCACATCATCCGGTGTCGGTAAGTCCTGATTCCGGGCTACGGTGCGGTCTATTCCATCATTTCTTGCCATAGATTTTTTGTCCTTTCTTTGAGATTTACAGACAGCGGGGAGCTACGGAGAGGCACTTTTTCAAAGTGTAATAACCCACTATAACACTTTCATCCATACTGGCTGCAAAGTGCCGTGGGCTCTCCGAGGGCTCCTCCGGAGGGGGGATGCGGTCGCTGAGGCGACCTTTGCTGACCAAGGTGAAATGTCTGCAACTTTTCTCATGGTCAGCCCGTCTGCATTGAGCCGTTTTGCGAAACTTACTCTTGCAGACGGTGGCAGTGAAAACCGTATCTTTCACTGCCATAGAAACAGCCCAAATAAAGGAAATGAGCTGTTTCTATCAAGAGCGTTTCACGATCTGTTGCTGTGTACATACGTACCAGCAATCGGTTTTACTCGACCCTCCGCCATTCCTCCGGAATGTCATCCGGTACGTACGTACACGGCGAATTTCCGTAGAACCCATTTATATGAGGTCTTGCCACAGCTTCCACACCCATAAATCCCCATACCCGCCGTCCGGCAGAATTGGTGATGTTGTTGCAATGCTCCAAATTAAATTTCTTCGCATTGGTAACCATGGCATCGCTGAAGCTGCGGGCTTTCAGCGGTGCAAGAGAGTTTTCCACGCACCACATCCGATAGATTTCATAGAAATCCTTGGAGCTGATGGACGCATCCGCTTTACGCAGGATGTATCCATCGGAATCCATGAAGTCAAAAATCTGTCTCTTATACACATCTGACGCTGCCGACGACTTAATAGGTGCAGATCTCG
>OWJE01000653.1_pt1 | contig 10672 bp, 9 predicted proteins | sample 1732931 | NCBI WGS metagenome assembly OWJE01 (sample SAMN05065769, study PRJEB22554) | human gut metagenome | biome: ENVO:2100002; feature: ENVO:00000062; material: ENVO:00002003 | host: Homo sapiens | place: USA | reverse complement strand
AGAGTAGCGAGTCTCTCGTGGGCTCGGAGATGTGTATAAGAGACAGTGTTATTTCTCATTTACTACTACATCACCGCATGGTTGAATGATTCTCAATTACATATCCGATGGTGAAATAACAAACGGATAGTGCTTAGTGAGCAACAAGAAACAATTTTCACTCACGACAATCCGTGAGTTTTTGGGATAACAGACTAAATGGCTAAGTTCACACCTTCATTCTCAGGAATCAAAGGTCGGGCGCTCTTTTCACTGCTCTTTGCAGCACCAATGATTCATGCAACCGACACTGCAACGACCAAAGATGGCGAAACAATCACTGTTACAGCAGATGCAAATACCGCAACTGAGGCGACCGATGGTTATCAACCTCTGAGCACTTCCACGGCGACATTAACCGATATGCCGATGCTGGATATCCCGCAGGTGGTCAATACGGTTAGCGATCAGGTTCTGGAAAATCAGAATGCGACGACGCTGGATGAAGCGCTTTATAACGTCAGTAACGTGGTACAGACCAATACATTAGGCGGAACTCAGGACGCCTTTGTACGTCGTGGGTTTGGTGCTAACCGGGATGGCTCCATCATGACCAACGGCCTGCGAACTGTACTTCCTCGCAGTTTCAACGCCGCCACAGAACGTGTGGAAGTGCTAAAAGGTCCGGCCTCCACGCTGTATGGCATTCTCGATCCTGGTGGATTGATTAACGTCGTGACCAAGCGCCCGGAAAAAACATTCCATGGTTCTGTCTCAGCCACGTCCTCCAGTTTTGGCGGAGGCACTGGGCAACTTGATATCACAGGTCCCATTGAAGGCACTCAGCTGGCATACCGCCTGACGGGGGAAGTGCAGGATGAAGATTACTGGCGAAACTTCGGTAAAGAGCGCAGTACATTTATTGCCCCGTCACTCACCTGGTTTGGTGATAATGCAACAGTAACCATGCTCTATTCCCATCGGGACTATAAAACTCCGTTCGATCGTGGAACGATTTTCGACCTTACGACGAAACAGCCCGTAAACGTTGATCGAAAAATACGTTTTGACGAACCGTTTAATATTACAGATGGTCAGTCCGATCTGGCGCAACTCAACGCAGAATATCATCTCAATAGCCAGTGGACAGCGCGCTTTGATTACAGCTACAGCCAGGATAAATACAGCGACAATCAGGCTCGCGTTACCGCGTATGATGCAACGACAGGAACGCTGACACGGCGTGTTGATGCAACTCAGGGATCTACCCAGCGTATGCATTCTACTCGTGCGGATCTGCAAGGGAATGTTGATATTGCTGGGTTCTATAATGAGATTCTGGGTGGGGTGTCATATGAATATTATGATCTTCTGCGCACAGATATGATTCGCTGTAAAAACGCTAAAGATTTCAATATCTACAACCCTGTTTACGGCAATACCAGCAAATGCACAACTGTCTCGGCGTCGGACAGCGATCAGACGATCAAACAGGAGAGCTACTCAGCTTATGCACAGGACGCGCTCTATCTGACCGATAACTGGATTGCCGTCGCCGGGATCCGCTATCAGTATTACACGCAGTATGCGGGTAAAGGCCGTCCTTTTAATGTCAATACTGACAGCCGCGATGAACAATGGACGCCCAAACTGGGGTTAGTCTACAAACTGACGCCATCGGTATCCTTATTTGCTAATTATTCGCAAACATTTATGCCGCAATCGTCAATTGCCAGCTACATCGGAGATCTTCCACCGGAATCATCTAATGCTTACGAAGTCGGGGCAAAATTCGAGCTGTTCGATGGTATAACCGCAGATATTGCGCTGTTTGATATCCATAAACGTAACGTGTTGTATACCGAAAGTATTGGTGATGAAACCATCGCCAAAACGGCAGGCCGCGTTCGTTCAAGAGGGGTAGAAGTCGACCTTGCGGGAGCATTAACTGAAAACATTAATATCATTGCCAGCTACGGCTATACCGATGCTAAGGTTCTGGAGGATCCTGATTATGCAGGGAAACCATTGCCGAATGTTCCTCGTCATACCGGTTCGCTATTCCTGACCTATGACATTCATAACATGCCAGGCAATAACACACTGACGTTTGGCGGTGGTGGACATGGCGTAAGCCGTCGTTCGGCAACCAATGGGGCTGACTATTATCTGCCAGGCTATTTCGTTGCCGATGCCTTCGCCGCATACAAAATGAAATTGCAGTATCCGGTCACACTGCAATTAAACGTCAAAAACCTGTTTGATAAAACGTATTACACCTCTTCCATCGCCACAAATAATCTGGGGAATCAGATTGGCGATCCGCGTGAAGTGCAATTCACGGTGAAAATGGAATTTTGATCAAAAAAGCCCGGTATACACTTGTATACCGGGCTATGTTTTATTCTTCTGGCGGGAGGATTATCAGACCTCAATCTCCGCCATGTCGCCTTTCTCTTGCAACCAGTTGCGGCGATCTTCCGAGCGTTTCTTCGCCAGCAGCATATCCATCATCGCGTCAGTACGCTGCTCGTCTTCATCATCGATGGTCAACTGCACCAGACGGCGAGTGTTCGGATCAAGCGTGGTTTCGCGCAATTGCATCGGGTTCATTTCCCCCAGACCTTTAAAACGCTGAACGTTCGGCTTGCCTTTCTTGCGTTTTAATTGCTCAAGTACGCCCTCTTTCTCTTCTTCCGTCAGCGCGTAATAAACCTCTTTCCCGAGATCAATACGGTAGAGCGGTGGCAGTGCGACGTAAACGTGACCGTATTTCACCAACGCGCGGAAGTGTTTTACGAACAAAGCGCAGAGCAGCGTGGCAATGTGCAGACCATCAGAGTCCGCATCTGCGAGGATACAGATTTTGCCATAACGAAGCTGGCTCAGATCGTCGCTGTCTGGATCGATACCGATCGCTACCGAAATATCGTGCACTTCCTGTGAAGCCAGCACTTCGTCGGAGGAGACTTCCCAGGTGTTAAGGATCTTACCTTTCAGTGGCATGATAGCCTGATATTCGCGATCGCGCGCCTGCTTGGCAGATCCGCCTGCGGAGTCACCTTCCACAAGGAACAGCTCGGTACGGTTAAGGTCCTGCGCGGTACAGTCAGCCAGTTTGCCAGGCAGCGCCGGACCGCTGGTCAGCTTTTTACGCACCACTTTTTTGGCCGCACGCATACGGCGCTGGGCGCTGGAAATCGCCATCTCCGCCAGCAGCTCCGCCGCCTGAACGTTCTGGTTCAGCCACAGGATGAAGGCATCTTTCACCACGCCAGAAACAAATGCCGCGCACTGACGCGAAGAGAGACGTTCTTTGGTCTGCCCGGCAAACTGCGGATCCTGCATTTTTACTGACAGCACATAGGCGCAGCGATCCCAGATATCTTCCGCCGACAGCTTCACGCCGCGCGGCAGAATGTTGCGATATTCACAGAACTCGCGCATCGCATCCAGCAGGCCCTGACGCAGGCCATTAACGTGCGTACCACCCTGCATCGTTGGGATCAGGTTGACGTAGCTTTCGGTCAGCAGTTCACCGCCTTCCGGCAGCCACAGTAGCGCCCAGTCCACCGCTTCAGTATCGCCAGCGAAATTACCGATAAACGGTTTTTCTGGCAGCGTCGGTAAACCGTTTACCGCTTCCGCCAGGTAATCATTCAGACCGTCCTGATAGCACCAGCGCTGTTCGGTGTTGTTGATCTCATCTTTAAAGGTGATCTCAACACCAGGGCACAGTACCGCTTTGGCTTTCAGCACATGTGTCAGGCGTGAAACAGAAAAACGCGGGCTGTCAAAGAAGGTTTCATCCGGCCAGAAGTGCACGCTGGTACCGGTATTGCGCTTACCGCAAGTGCCGACAACCTGTAAATCCTGCACCTTTTCGCCATTTTCAAAGGCGATGTTATAAACCTGACCATCGCGGCGTACGTTAACTTCTACGCGCTTCGACAGGGCGTTAACTACCGAAATCCCCACGCCATGCAGGCCGCCAGAGAACTGGTAGTTTTTGTTAGAGAATTTACCGCCTGCATGCAGACGGCAAAGAATCAGTTCAACCGCCGGTACACCCTCTTCCGGGTGAATATCCACCGGCATCCCGCGCCCATCGTCAATCACTTCTAACGACTGGTCAGCATGTAAGATTACATCCACGCGTTTTGCGTGACCCGCCAGTGCTTCATCGACACTGTTATCAATAACTTCTTGCCCCAAATGGTTAGGGCGAGTGGTATCGGTATACATCCCCGGACGGCGGCGAACCGGCTCAAGCCCGGTGAGTACCTCAATGGCATCAGCGTTATAAGTTTGCGTCATGGTTTAAGTTAGCAATTCGAGTTGATCGTCAGAGATGGTGCAGACCAAGAAAATCGACGATCGGGTTGAAATAATCTTCGAAGCCCGTGAATGCGTGGTTGCCGCCTTCTATGACAGTCTGGCGGCAGGAAGCGTAGTACGCCACCGCCTGGCGGTAATCCAGCACTTCATCTCCCGTCTGTTGCAGCAGCCAGATCAAATCCGGCGCTTCCAGCGGGTCAATCTGCATGACTTTGAGATCGTAAATATGGCGTGACTCTAGCACATATTGCTGCCCGGTGTAGGGGTTCTCGTTCTGACCGAGATAGTCCGTCAGCAGTTCAAACGGGCGTACCGCCGGGTTTACCACCACTGCGGGCAGCATAAAACATTGCGACAACCAGGTGGCGTAATATCCCCCCAGTGACGAACCGACAATACCCAGCGAATCGCCGCCATGTTCCAGGACAATGGATTCCAGCAGTTCTGCCGCATCGGAAGGATACGGCGGCAACTGCGGAATGATCATCTCTACGTCAGGGTGATGTTCCGCCAACCAGTTTTTTAACAAGCTCGCTTTTGCAGAGCGCGGCGAGCTGTTGAAACCGTGTAAATAAAGAAGCGTAGACATCAGTAGCCTTCTGAAGCGGTATCAGGTTGGAAACGTGTGTCCGCCAGGCGATGCACCTCGGTGGTCAGCGTGCCATCAGCATGTAACTCGAGAGTACGCCAGCCGGGCGCGATGGTGTCCAGCGTAAAGTTGGAACAGTGCGGCTTAAACTGCACACAGGTCGACGGCGTTGCCAGCAGGCGGCGACCGTTCCAGTCGAGATCCAGCTCCTGATGAATATGACCGCACAGCAAGTATTTGACGTGCGGAAACTTCGCCAGCACGGTATCCAGTTCGCCCGCGTTACGCAGGCTGTGTTGATCAAGCCAACTACAACCCGCAGGTAGCGGATGATGATGTAGCAGCAGCAACGTATGGCGTTCTGGCGCATCGGCCAGTTTACGTTCCAGCCACTCAAGCTGAAACTCGCTCAGCTCACCGTGCGGCACGCCAAACACCTGGCTATCCAACAACAGGATTTGCCATTGCTCACCAATAAACACCCGCTTCGCCGGGGAGATACCCGCATCCTGTAACGCGCTGTACATCGCGGGCTGGAAATCGTGGTTGCCCGGCAGCCAGACGCAGGGCGCACGAAAACTTGCGATGCCTTCAGCGAAATGCTGATAGGCCGCAGAGGATTGATCCTGCGCTAAATCACCTGTCGCGACAATCAGGTCGAATTCGTGCTGGTGTGGCCGAATCGCCTCCAGCACCGCCTGGTAGCTTTCCCAGGTGTTTACCCCCAACAGGGCTTCGTGCTTTTGCGCAAACAGGTGAGTGTCGGTAATTTGTAAAATCCTGACTCTGGCCTCACCAGCCAGAGGAAGGGTTAACAGGCTTTCCAAATGGTGTCCTTAGGTTTCACGACGCTAATAAACCGGAATCGCCATCGCTCCATGTGCTAAACAGTATCGCAACCAGTCCGCTAAAAACTGATTAATTTGATGCTTTTCGTCGCGTTGATGCAACTTTTTATTAGGATAATCATACCGCGCTTTGAAGCGAAAAATCTGCTGGCTTGAACACACTTCAGCCACCATCGCGTCATGATACAGACGCACCGTCATTGACGGAAGGCTCCAGTAACTGATCGCGGGCGCAGTCTGTTCTATTGTCACCAGGGTAGTGTATCGGGTCGATTCCACAATCGTCAGCCGATATTGTGCGTTTGCCACCTGATAGCTTACAGTTTCGCCGGGTGCGTCATTGCGCGGTAACAAACGGCGCAATTGTGAAAAGTTCATCTCGCACAGGCGCATCATTTCAGGAAAGTCAGGTGTGTAACGCTTCATTTATGCCCACTCATTTTTTAACGCTTGATGATGCAGCTGCAGCCATTGCAAAGCGATGACCGACGCTGCGTTGTCGATTTTCCCCTCTTCTACCCACTGGTATGCCTGTTCCCGGCTTACCACATGAACGCGAATATCTTCGTTTTCATCAGCCAGACCGTGAATACCGCTTGCGGTCGTGGCGTCCACTTCGCCCACCATAATTGACGAACGCTCACTGGTGCCCCCCGGGCTTGCCAGGAAACTTAACACCGGTTTGGTCCGTTTGACTATCAGTCCCGCCTCTTCAATCGCTTCGCGACGGGCAACATCTTCCACACTTTCACCCTCTTCAATCATCCCGGCAACCATCTCCAGTAGCCAGGGGGTTTCGCTGGTGTCGTACGCGGCAATCCGAATCTGCTCAATCAGCACAACTTCATCACGCACTGGGTCAAAGGGTAGCAAGACTGCGGCGTGACCGCGCTCAAAAATTTCCCGCCGTACCTCATGACTCATTTGCCCGTTGAATAGACGATGACGAAATCTATAAAGATCTAATGAAAAAAAGCCGCGATAAAGTGTTTCTCGTGCAATAATTTCTACATCGTTTTTGCCAAATGTAACGGGCAGGTTGTCTGGCTTAAGCATTGTTAATGTCCTGGCACTAATAGTGAATTAAATGTGAATTTCAGCGACGTTTGACTGCCGTTTGAGCAGTCATGTGTTAAATTGAGGCACATTAACGCCCTATGGCACGTAACGCCAACCTTTTGCGGTAGCGGCTTCTGCTAGAATCCGCAATAATTTTACAGTTTGATCGCGCTAAATACTGCTTCACCACAAGGAATGCAAATGAAGAAATTGCTCCCCATTCTTATCGGCCTGAGCCTCTCTGGGTTCAGTTCGTTGAGCCAGGCCGAGAACCTGATGCAAGTTTATCAGCAAGCACGCCTTAGTAACCCGGAATTGCGTAAGTCTGCCGCCGATCGTGATGCTGCCTTTGAAAAAATTAATGAAGCGCGCAGTCCATTACTGCCACAGCTAGGTTTAGGTGCAGATTACACCTATAGCAACGGCTACCGCGACGCGAACGGCATCAACTCTAACGCGACCAGTGCGTCCCTGCAGTTAACTCAATCCATTTTTGATATGTCGAAATGGCGTGCGTTAACGCTGCAGGAAAAAGCAGCTGGGATTCAGGACGTCACGTATCAGACCGATCAACAAACCTTGATCCTCAACACCGCGACCGCTTATTTCAACGTGTTGAATGCTATTGACGTTCTTTCCTATACACAGGCGCAAAAAGAAGCGATCTACCGTCAATTAGATCAAACCACCCAACGTTTTAACGTGGGCCTGGTAGCGATCACTGACGTGCAGAACGCCCGCGCACAGTACGATACCGTGCTGGCGAACGAAGTGACCGCACGTAATAACCTTGATAACGCGGTAGAGCAGCTGCGCCAGATCACCGGTAACTACTATCCGGAACTGGCGGCGCTGAATGTCGAAAACTTTAAAACCGACAAACCACAGCCGGTTAACGCGCTGCTGAAAGAAGCCGAAAAACGCAACCTGTCGCTGTTACAGGCACGCTTGAGCCAGGACCTGGCGCGCGAGCAAATTCGCCAGGCGCAGGATGGTCACTTACCGACTCTGGATTTAACGGCTTCTACCGGGATTTCTGACACCTCATATAGCGGTTCGAAAACCCGAGGTGCCGCTGGTACCCAGTATGACGATAGCAATATGGGCCAGAACAAAGTTGGCCTGAGCTTCTCGCTGCCGATTTATCAGGGCGGAATGGTTAACTCGCAGGTGAAACAGGCCCAGTACAACTTTGTTGGTGCCAGTGAGCAACTGGAAAGCGCCCATCGTAGCGTCGTGCAAACCGTACGTTCCTCCTTCAACAACATTAATGCTTCTATCAGTAGCATTAACGCCTACAAACAAGCCGTAGTTTCCGCTCAAAGCTCATTAGATGCGATGGAAGCGGGCTATTCGGTCGGTACGCGTACCATTGTTGATGTGTTGGATGCGACCACCACGCTGTACAACGCCAAGCAAGAGCTGGCGAATGCGCGTTATAACTACCTGATTAATCAGCTGAATATTAAGTCAGCCCTGGGTACGTTGAACGAGCAGGATCTGCTGGCACTGAACAATGCGCTGAGCAAACCGGTTTCCACTAATCCGGAAAACGTTGCCCCGCAAACGCCGGAACAGAATGCTATTGCTGATGGTTATGCGCCTGATAGCCCGGCACCCGTCGTTCAGCAAACATCCGCACGCACTACCACCAGTAACGGTCATAACCCTTTCCGTAACTGACGACGACGACGGGGCTTCGGCCCCGTCTGAACGTAAGGCAACGTAAAGATACGGGTTATCTGCCGCATTCTTCCCCCTTCTCGCTTCAATTTCGACCAGCCATCCTCTATTCTGATGGGTATTTACCACTGGTCCCGGAAGACAAAAATGAAACGGACAAAATCCATACGCCACGCATCGTTCCGCAAAAACTGGAGCGCACGCCATCTGACACCAGTCGCTCTCGCGGTTGCCACTGTTTTTATGCTGGCTGGCTGTGAAAAGAGTGATGAAACAGTGTCTCTCTATCAAAATGCTGACGACTGTTCAGCTGCAAACCCAGGCAAAAGCGCCGAATGTACCACCGCGTACAACAATGCGCTGAAAGAAGCCGAACGTACTGCGCCGAAATACGCCACCCGTGAAGACTGTGTTGCTGAATTTGGTGAAGGTCAGTGCCAGCAGGCACCAGCCCAGGCTGGCATGGCACCAGAAAACCAGGCGCAGGCCCAGCAATCCAGCGGGAGTTTCTGGATGCCGCTGATGGCCGGTTACATGATGGGTCGTCTGATGGGCGGCGGCGCGGGATTTGCACAGCAGCCGCTGTTCTCCTCGAAAAACCCGGCCAGCCCGGCTTACGGTAAATATACCGACGCGACCGGTAAAAACTATGGCGCAGCCCAGCCAGGCCGCACCATGACCGTACCGAAGACGGCAATGGCACCAAAACCGGCAACCACCACCACCGTTACTCGTGGCGGTTTTGGTGAATCTGTTGCCAAACAAAGCACTATGCAGCGTAGCGCAACCGGCACCTCTTCTCGTTCAATGGGTGGCTGATACCGATGGAAAGAGTCAGTATTACCGAGCGCCCGGACTGGCGCGAAAAAGCCCACGAATACGGTTTCAATTTTCACACCATGTACGGCGAACCGTACTGGTGTGAAGATGCTTACTACAAGTTGACCCTCGCCCAGGTTGAAAAGCTGGAAGAAGTCACCGCCGAACTGCACCAGATGTGCCTGAAAGTGGTTGAAAAAGTGATCGCCAGCGATGAGCTGATGACCAAATTCCGCATTCCAAAACACACCTGGAGTTTTGTGCGCCAGTCATGGCTGACTCACCAGCCATCGCTTTATTCGCGTCTTGATCTGGCGTGGGATGGTACTGGCGAACCTAAACTTCTGGAAAATAACGCCGATACGCCAACGTCACTGTATGAAGCCGCATTCTTTCAGTGGATCTGGCTGGAAGATCAGCTTAACGCCGGTAACCTGCCGGAAGGCAGCGACCAGTTTAACAGTCTGCAAGAAAAGCTAATCGATCGCTTTGTCGAGTTGCGTGAACAGTATGGCTTCCAGTTGCTGCATCTCACCTGCTGTCGCGACACGGTGGAAGATCGCGGAACCATCCAGTATTTGCAGGACTGCGCGACAGAAGCTGAAATCGCTACTGAATTCCTCTACATCGACGATATCGGTTTAGGCGAAAAAGGTCAGTTCACGGATTTACAAGATCAGGTGATTTCTAACCTGTTCAAGCTGTATCCGTGGGAATTTATGCTGCGTGAGATGTTCTCCACCAAGCTGGAGGATGCAGGCGTACGCTGGCTGGAACCGGCGTGGAAGAGCATTATCTCCAACAAAGCGCTTCTACCGCTACTGTGGGAGATGTTCCCGAATCACCCGAACCTGCTGCCCGCTTATTTTGCGGAAGATGATCATCCGCAAATGGAAAAATATGTGGTTAAACCGATCTTCTCCCGTGAAGGCGCAAACGTGTCGATCATTGAGAACGGCAAAACCATTGAAGCAGCGGAAGGTCCGTATGGCGAAGAAGGGATGATTGTTCAGCAATTCCACCCGTTACCGAAATTCGGCGACAGCTATATGCTGATTGGTAGCTGGCTGGTTAACGATCAACCTGCCGGAATTGGCATTCGTGAAGACCGTGCATTGATCACCCAGGATATGTCTCGGTTTTATCCACATATTTTTGTTGAGTAATACTGTTCAATATTGCCCCGTTTACCGGGGCAATTTATTATACTTCGCAAATCATCACCCCCATCTATATATAATCAATCACATCCATCACTTTTATTTAACATTAATTCCTAATTTAATATTAAATCGTCATATGTAAGCGATACTGCTGTCTCTTATACACATCTGACGCTGCCGACGACTTAATAGGT
>OWJE01000647.1_pt1 | contig 10937 bp, 10 predicted proteins | sample 1732931 | NCBI WGS metagenome assembly OWJE01 (sample SAMN05065769, study PRJEB22554) | human gut metagenome | biome: ENVO:2100002; feature: ENVO:00000062; material: ENVO:00002003 | host: Homo sapiens | place: USA | reverse complement strand
GTGGGCTCGGAGATGTGTATAAGAGACAGATCCGTAACCACTAATCCGTAAGACGTTGGGGAGACTAAGGCAGCCAGATGGCTGCCTTTTTTACAGGTGTTATTCAGAATTGATACGTGCCGGTAATGCTGAAATTACGCGGTGCGCCGTAGACGATAGAACCTTCCACGTTGGTATCATAGGTTTTGTCGAACAGGTTATTGACGTTCCCCTGTAACGAGAAGTTTTTCGTCACCTGGTAGCGGGTGAAGAGATCCACCAGCGCGTAGCTACCTTGCTCGGCGCGGAAGGTGCCATACGGTGTCACGGTGTCGGTATACACGCGATTTTGCCAGTTAACACCACCGCCGACCGTCAACTCTGGCATGACAGGCAACCGATAGCTGGTGAACATTTTAACCGTGGTGCGTGGCAGATTAGGATTAACGGCGTTTCCTTCGTTATCTTCTGCAATATAGCGCGTTGCGCCAAACGTCAGCTGCCAGTTGTCGGTAATTGCGCCGTTAAGTTCAAATTCCACACCTTTACTGACTGTCCCATCCACCGCTTTATAGGCGGTTTCGCCGTTGCTGCCGGGGATAGGTGTACCGGTGGACTGAGCGACATTATCCTGCTCAATACGGAAGATGGCTAACGTGGTGGTCAGACGGCTATTCATCCAGTCCGATTTCAGACCCAGCTCGTAGTTGTTACCGGTGATTGGAGCCAGATATTTGCCTGAACTGTCACGATCATTTTGCGGCTGGAAAATAGAGGTATAGCTGGCGTAGGTCGACCAGTTGTCATTGATGTCAAACACCAGACCAGCATAAGGCGTGGTGTGGTTTTTCTCCATGCTGTAAGTCAGCGTATCAACCCGCCAGTTGGTATAACGAGCGCCGAGGATCAGATGCAGCGGATCGGCAAGGGTGACACGAGTGGCAGCATATAACGATTTCATATGTGTGGTATCGTCCTGCGCCAGGCTCTGTGGTGACCAGTCGGTTTGTGGGAAATTGCCATTAAAGTTGTAGAAACTGCCAATTTCATCCGGGAAGATGTTGGCCCATGAACTGAAGTAACGATTGTTTTGTTTGCTGTAACTGCCACCAAACATTAGATTGTGCTGACGACCAAACAATTCATAACTACCGTCAGCGAACAAATCCAGCGCATCAACTTTACGTTTGCCGCTGTTCCAACCGGTGCCGCCGACATAATCAAAGCCAGGTCCATAATTACTGTATGGCCCAACCAGCATACCATCCGCTTTGTTTACATAGGCATCGACATACATCATTTTGCTGTCAAATTCGACTTCGGAGTGGGTGGCATTCAGTGTCGCTTGCCAGGTATCAGCAAACCGCTGCTTCAGGGTCATAAAGACCTTGTTGATCTCTTTATCGTTGTACGCCCAGTCAGGTGCGGTACTGCGTGCGCGATCGTAACTGTTGCTGCTGCCATCAGTATTCCAGCGCGGTAAACCGCCCCACGTTGGGCTATTAACATCAATGCGCTGATATTCGTAACCGGCTGAAAGCGTCGTAAGATCGCCTAAATCAGCATCAACAATGCCGGAGAAGAAGGTCTTTTCACTGTTGTAGCGGTCCAGCCATGAGTCGTTATTCTGGTAGCCGCCGACAATTCGCGCGCGGATTTTACCATCTTCGGTGAGTGGGCTTTGTAAATCCGCCACATACCGTTCTTTGTTCCAGCTACCGTATTCCGCCGAGACATCGCCTTTAAATTCACGACTGGTCGCGTGTTTTCGAACCATATTAATTGCCGCAGATGGATTACCCGTCCCGGTCATGAGTCCTGTCGCGCCACGCACTACTTCTACGCGTTCAAACAGTGCCATATCAGAAAGTGCGTCGCCCAGATTCCAGCGCGATTCAAAATAGGTGGGGATACCATCAACCATATAGTTATCAATCTGGAATCCGCGGGAATAATAAAGAGCACGATCGGAATCCGCCTGACTTTTGCTGATCCCCAGTGTGTTTTCCATCACTTCGCCCAGCGTTTGTAACTGCTGATCTTCCATCCGCTGCTGGCTAACAATAGTGACCGACTGAGGTATATCACGTTGAGTCATCTGCATTTTGGTACCCGCAGAGGTAGACGTTACGCTGTAATCATTTTCGTCATCAACTGGAGTAGTGGCTGAACCCTCAACAATCACCGTTTCTTCAGTGGCTGGTGCAGCAAAAGCGGCGGAAGGTAAGAGTGCCAGTGCTATGCAGGCGGCAAGCAGTGACGGTTTGGAGGTGGTTTGATGTTGATTATCCCTGTTAAATTGTGTTGAAAGCATCTGAAATCTCTTGGTTTATGTTGTCGTCAGGCTCATGCCGGAGGAGGGTGATGAGCGGTTATATTTAGTGTGCGAATAATTTTGCATGTAAATGCAAATGAGAAATATACGCATTCATATTTGACGTGTAAACCAAACAGAGAATGTCTTTTCAGCGCATTCGCAGGCAGAAATGGGAATAATGGCGATATATACGGCAGCAAAACGATTTTTTGCTTAAGAAATCGTGAGTTAAGGTTGAAAGAGCAGGTTTAACTCGACCATACTCTATACTCGCAGTGTGGCGCGGCGTAGCATGGCGCAACGCATGGCTATTTGAAAAAGGAAAATGTCGTGGCAGAAGAAACTATATTTAGCAAAATTATTCGTCGTGAGATCCCCTCCGATATCGTCTACCAGGATGATCTGGTAACGGCGTTTCGCGATATTTCGCCGCAAGCGCCAACGCATATTCTGATCATTCCAAATATCCTCATTCCAACTGTGAACGACGTGTCTGCTGAGCATGAGCAGGCGCTGGGACGCATGATCACCGTAGCGGCAAAAATTGCTGAGCAAGAAGGTATTGCCGAAGATGGCTATCGTCTGATCATGAACACCAACCGCCACGGCGGACAAGAGGTTTACCACATCCATATGCACTTGTTGGGTGGCCGTCCGCTGGGACCAATGCTGGCGCATAAAGGTCTGTAACGATGAGAAAAGGATGCTTTGGGCTGGTGTCTCTGGCGTTGTTAGTGCTGGTGGGCTGTCGTTCACATCCGGAAATTCCGGTGAATGATGAGCAATCGCTGGTGATGGAGTCATCTTTATTGGCTGCGGGCATCAGTGCAGAAAAGCCCGTCCTTTCGGCGTCTGATATTCAACCTTCAGCATCCTCAACGCTTTATAACGAAAGGCAAGAACCCGTTACCGTTCATTATCGTTTTTACTGGTATGACGCCAGAGGGCTGGAGATGCATCCTCTGGAAAGGCCACGCAGCGTTACCATTCCCGCGCATTCGGCGGTAACGCTGTACGGCAGCGCCAATTTTCTGGGGGCGCACAAAGTCAGACTTTATCTATATTTGTAAGGGGTGAATCTTGATGACAAAAATGAGTCGCTACGCCTTGATTACCGCGCTGGCGATGTTTCTCGCCGGGTGTGTGGGGCAACGTGAACCTGCGCCGGTAGAAGAAGTGAAACCAGCGCCGGAACAACCAGCCGAGCCGCAACAGCCTGTCCCCACAGTGCCATCGGTGCCGACGATACCGCAGCAGCCAGGCCCAATTGAGCACGAAGATCAAACGGCGCCGCCTGCGCCGCATATTCGCCATTATGACTGGAATGGCGCAATGCAGCCGATGGTCAGTAAGATGCTTGGGGCTGACGGCGTGACTGCGGGTAGCGTCCTGCTGGTTGATAGCGTTAACAACCGTACTAACGGTTCGCTGAATGCCGCAGAAGCGACCGAAACGCTGCGAAATGCGCTGGCTAATAACGGTAAATTTACCCTGGTTTCCGCCCAGCAGCTGTCGATGGCAAAGCAACAGTTAGGTTTGTCGCCGCAGGACAGTTTAGGCACCCGTAGTAAAGCCATAGGCATTGCCCGCAATGTCGGCGCTCATTACGTGCTGTACTCCAGCGCCTCTGGCAACGTTAACGCTCCGACCCTACAAATGCAGCTGATGCTGGTGCAGACGGGCGAAATTATCTGGTCAGGTAAAGGTGCCGTTTCGCAGCAATAATCCCATCACGCGCGACGAATTGCTGTCGCGCTTTTTCCCGCAGTTTCATCCCGTCACGACGTTTAATAGTGGGCTTAGTGGCGGGAGTTTTCTCATTGAACATCAGGGCCAGCGTTTTGTTGTGCGTCAGCCGCACGATCCTGATGCGCCGCAGTCCGCGTTCTTGCGCCAGTATCGGGCTTTATCACAACTACCCGCATGCATTGCACCGAAGCCGCATTTATATCTCCGTGACTGGATGGTGGTCGACTATCTGCCCGGCGAGGTAAAAACGTATTTGCCGGATACCAACGAACTGGCAGGCTTGCTGTATTATCTACATCAACAACCGCGTTTTGGCTGGCGAATAACGCTGTTGCCGTTACTGGAACTGTACTGGCAGCAAAGCGATCCGGCTCGGCGGACAGTGGGTTGGCTGCGAAGGTTAAAACGTCTGCGCAAAGCGCGGGAACCACGGCCTTTACGCTTAAGTCCATTGCATATGGATGTCCACGCCGGAAATTTAGTGCATAGCGCGTCAGGGTTAAAACTCATCGACTGGGAGTATGCCGGAGATGGTGATATCGCGCTGGAACTGGCGGCGGTGTGGGTGGAAAATACTGACCAGCACCGGCAATTGGTCAATGACTATGCCACTCGCGCGAAGATTTATCCGGCGCAATTATGGCGTCAGGTCAGGCGATGGTTTCCCTGGCTGCTGATGCTCAAAGCAGGGTGGTTTGAGTACCGCTGGCGACAAACCGGCGATCAACAATTTATCAGGCTGGCCGATGACACCTGGCGGCAGCTATTAATAAAACAATAAGGAGAGCAGTGTGGGTCCAGTAATGTTGGATGTCGAAGGTTACGAACTGGACGCGGAAGAGCGTGAAATACTGGCGCATCCGCTGGTGGGAGGGCTGATTCTCTTTACGCGTAACTATCATGATCCTGCCCAGTTACGTGAACTGGTGCGCCAGATCCGCGCAGCTTCGCGCAATCATCTGGTGGTGGCGGTTGATCAGGAAGGTGGACGCGTGCAGCGTTTTCGTGAAGGTTTTACCCGCTTGCCAGCGGCACAATCATTTGCTGCGCTGTTGGGAATGGAAGAGGGTGGCAAACTGGCGCAGGAGGCAGGTTGGTTGATGGCCAGCGAAATGATTGCTATGGATATTGATATCAGCTTTGCGCCAGTGCTGGACGTCGGGCATATCAGCGCGGCGATTGGCGAGCGTTCTTATCATGCCGATCCCGAAAAAGCCCTGGCAATTGCCAGCCGGTTTATTGATGGTATGCATGAAGCCGGAATGAAAACTACCGGGAAACACTTCCCAGGACACGGTGCAGTAACGGCAGACTCACACAAAGAAACACCGTGTGACCCACGTCCGCAAGCGGAGATTCGCGCTAAAGATATGTCGGTCTTCAGTTCCTTAATCCGCGAAAATAAACTCGACGCCATTATGCCTGCGCATGTGATCTACAGTGATGTCGATCCGCGTCCGGCGAGCGGTTCTCCCTACTGGCTGAAAACCGTTTTGCGTCAGGAACTGGGTTTTGATGGCGTGATTTTCTCTGACGATTTATCGATGGAAGGTGCCGCAATTATGGGCAGTTATGCCGAACGCGGGCAGGCATCACTGGACGCGGGTTGCGATATGATCCTGGTCTGCAATAATCGTAAAGGGGCCGTCAGCGTGTTAGATAATCTGTCACCGATCAAGGCAGAACGTGTTACACGTTTGTATCATAAAGGTTCATTTTCGCGACAGGAACTGATGGACTCGGCTCGCTGGAAAGCGATCAGCGCCCGTCTGAATCAGTTACATGAACGCTGGCAGGAAGAGAAAGCAGGTCACTAACCCTGGCTTATGTGAGGAAGCGATGATTATCTATTTACACGGTTTTGACTCTAACAGTCCGGGTAACCACGAGAAAGTCTTACAATTGCAGTTTATTGACCCGGATGTACGCTTGATAAGCTACAGTACGCGGCATCCGAAACATGATATGCAGCATCTGCTCAAAGAAGTGGACAAAATGTTGCAACTGAACGTCGACGAGCGTCCGCTGATTTGCGGCGTTGGTCTGGGCGGATACTGGGCGGAACGGATTGGTTTTCTTTGCGATATCCGCCAGGTGATCTTCAACCCTAATTTGTTCCCTTATGAGAACATGGAAGGCAAGATTGATCGCCCGGAAGAGTATGCTGATATTGCCACTAAGTGTGTGACCAACTTCCGCGAAAAGAATCGCGATCGTTGCCTGGTGATTTTGTCGCGTAATGATGAAGCGCTTAACAGCCAGCGGACATCTGAAGAGCTGCATCATTATTACGAGATTGTCTGGGACGAAGAGCAGACGCACAAATTCAAGAATATCTCCCCGCATTTACAGCGCATTAAAGCGTTCAAAACCCTCGGGTAAATGCCCTCGTCGCATCAGGTAACCTTGCCGGTACCTGATGCGCATTTTATCAGGCCTTGTATTATCCCTCCTGTGCAGAGAAAATCGGCCAGTTTTCTCTGCCTGCAGTCCGCATGCCGTATCGGGCCTTAGGTTTTCAACCTGTTGCGTAGATTTATGCAGCGGACTGCCTTTCTCCCAAAGTGATAAACCGGACAGTATCATGGACCGGTTTTCCCGGTAATCCGTATTTGCAAGGTTGGTTTCACTATGGAACATGAACTTCATTATATCGGTATCGACACCGCTAAAGAGAAACTGGATGTCGATGTGTTGCGTCCTGATGGTCGTCATCGCACCAAAAAATTCGCTAACACCACTAAAGGGCACGATGAGCTGGTGAGCTGGCTGAAAGGTCACAAGATTGACCATGCGCATATCTGCATCGAAGCGACCGGCACCTATATGAAACCTGTCGCAGAGTGCCTTTACGATGCAGGCTACATAGTATCAGTCATTAATCCTGCGCTGGGTAAAGCTTTCGCTCAGAGTGAAGGACTGCGTAACAAGACCGATACCGTGGATGCGCGTATGCTGGCAGAGTTCTGTCGTCAGAAGCGCCCTGCAGCCTGGGAAGCGCCTCACCCGCTTGAACGCGCGTTGCGTGCCCTGGTAGTACGCCACCAGGCGCTGACAGATATGCACACGCAGGAACTGAATCGCACTGAAACGGCGCGGGAAGTCCAGAGGCCGAGCATTGATGCTCACCTTCTGTGGCTTGAAGCAGAGCTGAAGCGTCTTGAGAAACAGATAAAAGACCTGACAGACGATGATCCGGATATGAAACACCGCAGAAAACTGCTGGAAAGTATCCCGGGTATCGGAGAGAAAACATCTGCGGTATTGCTGGCTTATATCGGTCTGAAAGACCGCTTCGCCCATGCCAGACAGTTCGCTGCTTTTGCGGGTCTGACACCACGACGTTATGAATCAGGCAGTAGTGTGAGAGGGACAAGCCGGTTGAGTAAAGCCGGACATGTGTCGCTTCGCAGGGCGTTGTATATGCCTGCAATGGTAGCCACCAGTAAGACTGAGTGGGGACGGGTGTTCCGCGACCGTCTGGCGGCTAATGGCAAGAAAGGAAAAGTGATTCTCGGCGCGATGATGCGCAAGCTGGCCCAGGTGGCGTATGGAGTGCTGAAGTCAGGCGTGCCGTTCGATGCGGCACGGCATAATCCAGTAGCGGCGTAAAAATCGCGGAAGGGATGAAAAAAACAGCGCCTGACGGCGCTGTGTCTGGTATGCCTGCAATCCGGGAAACCGGACCAGGAAAAAACTTGCAGGCCATAACAGTATCTACCAAACGTCCTCCATACACCCCTTACGCTATACCACCCTCATAAATTCGCTCAAATAATAAACAACAAATTCTGTTTTTTGATCTCGCCCGGTAAAGTCGCCTATCTTTTCAGCAACAAAACTTGATTAACATCAATTTTGGTATGACCAATGCACCATTCATGTTATTCTCATTAGCGAAGAACATTTTCATTGCTGTAACCTGTTGTTAATTAAGAGCTATGTTAATAACCATTAATTAACAATTGGTTAATAAATTTAAGGGGGTCACGTTGACTACGCCATTGAAAAAAATTGTGATTGTCGGCGGCGGTGCTGGTGGGCTGGAAATGGCAACACAGCTGGGGCATAAGCTGGGACGCAAGAAAAAAGCCAAAATTACGCTGGTCGATCGTAACCACAGCCACCTGTGGAAACCGCTGCTGCACGAAGTGGCGACTGGCTCGCTTGATGAAGGCGTCGATGCGTTGAGCTATCTGGCCCATGCGCGCAATCATGGTTTCCAGTTCCAGCTGGGTTCCGTCATTGATATTGATCGTGAAGCGAAAACAATCACTATTGCAGAACTGCGCGATGAGAAAGGTGAACTGCTGGTTCCGGAACGTAAAATCGCCTATGACACCCTGGTAATGGCGCTGGGTAGCACCTCCAACGATTTCAATACGCCAGGTGTCAAAGAGAACTGCATTTTCCTCGATAACCCGCACCAGGCGCGTCGCTTCCACCAGGAGATGCTGAATCTGTTCCTGAAATACTCCGCCAACCTGGGCGCGAATGGCAAAGTGAACATTGCGATAGTCGGCGGCGGCGCGACGGGTGTAGAACTCTCCGCTGAATTGCACAACGCGGTCAAGCAACTGCACAGCTACGGTTATAAAGGTCTGACCAACGAAGCCCTGAACGTAACGCTGGTAGAAGCGGGCGAACGTATTTTGCCTGCATTACCGCCACGTATCTCTGCTGCGGCCCATAATGAGTTAACGAAACTTGGCGTTCGCGTGCTGACGCAAACCATGGTCACCAGTGCTGATGAAGGCGGCCTGCATACTAAAGATGGCGAATATATTGAGGCTGATCTGATGGTGTGGGCAGCCGGGATCAAAGCGCCAGACTTCCTGAAAGATATCGGTGGTCTTGAAACTAACCGTATCAACCAGCTGGTGGTGGAACCGACGCTGCAAACCACCCGCGATCCAGACATTTACGCTATTGGCGACTGCGCGTCATGCCCGCGTCCGGAAGGGGGCTTTGTTCCGCCGCGTGCGCAGGCCGCACACCAGATGGCAACCTGCGCAATGAACAACATTCTGGCGCAGATGAACGGTAAGCCGCTGAAAAATTATCAGTATAAAGATCACGGTTCTCTGGTATCGCTGTCGAACTTCTCCACCGTCGGTAGCCTGATGGGTAACCTGACGCGCGGCTCAATGATGATTGAAGGACGAATTGCGCGCTTTGTATATATCTCTCTATACAGAATGCATCAGATTGCGCTGCATGGTTACTTTAAAACCGGATTAATGATGCTGGTGGGGAGTATTAACCGCGTTATCCGTCCACGTTTGAAGTTGCATTAATCGGCTTGTACTGGCGGATGCGGCGTAAACGCCTTATCCGCCCTGGACAAATGTTACAAGCGGTAGGCCTGATAAGACGCGTTAAGCGTCGCATCAGGCATTCCTTCAGACTCCTCCGAATCCTTAAGTATTTCCAGCCATTCCCGCGCTTTTCATCTTCTGTCTGATAGCTGCTTTTCTCCTTCGCTTGCATGATTGGCATAACTGCAAAGAAGGAGGTGTTCCCGTGAATAAATCAATGTTGGCGGGTATCGGGATTGGTGTCGCAGCTGCGCTGGGCGTAGCGGCAGTGGCCAGTCTGAACGTGTTTGAACGGGGCCCGCAATACGCTCAGGTTGTTTCTGCAACCCCAATCAAGGAAACGGTTAAAACACCGCGTCAGGAGTGTCACAACGTCACAGTGACCCATCGTCGACCGGTGCAGGATGAAAATCGCATTACCGGGTCGGTGCTCGGCGCTGTTGCTGGCGGCGTGATAGGGCATCAGTTTGGCGGTGGTCGCGGTAAAGATGTCGCCACTGTTGTGGGGGCGCTGGGAGGTGGCTATGCCGGTAACCAGATCCAGGGCTCTCTCCAGGAAAGCGATACTTACACGACTACGCAACAGCGTTGTAAAACGGTGTATGACAAATCAGAAAAAATGCTCGGTTATGATGTGACCTATAAGATTGGCGATCAGCAGGGCAAAATCCGCATGGACCGCGATCCGGGTACGCAGATCCCGCTAGATAGTAACGGGCAACTGATTTTGAATAACAAAGTATAACAAGGCTGTACTCTGCAATTTGGCCCCTCATTCGCTCAGGCTGAGGGGCTTTTTTTGCGACTTATTTCACCAGTTCGGGCCATAAACGCAAAGTCGTTCGGGCAATCTCCATCAGTTTTTCCAGCGATGCACCTTCGCGTGCGCTGATCGACATCCCCTGAATAATACAATTAAGGAATTCAGCCAGATGCGTCACGTCACAGTGGGTCGGGATTTCCCCGCGCGCTTGTCGTTGACATAAAAACTGCTGCAAAGTGCGCTCTTGCATCGCATGGCGTGATTTCAGCGTATTGGCGATATCTCCTGAATCTGGGGAGAGGGTGGTGCAGTTGTTGATCATGAAGCAGCCTGCCGGGGTGTCTTTGCTGGTAAAGCAGTTGGCGATGGCAGCAAAATAGTCAGCCAGCGCAGACTCCACGCTTTTCTCTTCACAAAACAGCTGTGCTTCATGCTTAGCGGCAAAACGATCGATATAGCGGTCGAGAACGGCGCGAAATAACCCCTCTTTGTTGGTAAATTCCGCGTATAGCGTTGGCGCTTTGGCTCCGGTCGCTTCGACGAGGTCCGCAAGAGAAGTCGCTTCATAACCGTGCTGCCAGAACAATTTCATGGCCTTATCAAGCGCGGCATCCCTGTCGAACACTTTTGGGCGGCCACGGCTTTTTTTTACACATTGTGTTGAGTCAGTTGCCATGATGCCGTTGTACCTGGTGACTGTGAATGAAAGGGTATTATAAAAATAATCACCTCCGTTCACCAGTCCACAAACCATAAAAATAATTGCTTTCTATTTAACCTGTCTCTTATACACATCTCCGAGCCCACGAGA
>OWJE01000641.1_pt1 | contig 11050 bp, 9 predicted proteins | sample 1732931 | NCBI WGS metagenome assembly OWJE01 (sample SAMN05065769, study PRJEB22554) | human gut metagenome | biome: ENVO:2100002; feature: ENVO:00000062; material: ENVO:00002003 | host: Homo sapiens | place: USA | reverse complement strand
TTCTATGCGGGGAGAGAAAAAGGGAACCCGCCCGTATCGGCCCGAACACGGGCGATGGGGCGGGTTTTGGAATCGGGCGGCGGCTGACAGACAGTTTTTCCGCCTCACGCTGCGTTTTATTTTAATTTTACCTTTGCCACCAGGCGCTGCACCGGCCCAGGCTGTCCCAGCGCCACACGGGGAGCGTGGAGGTCCTGGGGCCAGACGATGTAGAAGGTACCCGGCCGGATGGTGAGCGTGTCCCACTCAGCCGTATAAAACTGGATGTCTCCCTTTGAGTCGTACTCACTCAGCGCGCGAAGCTCCGCGTCGGGCAGGGCATAGCCCACACCCTCCATGCCGGAGAGCAAATATTGAATATCCGCATAGTTCTGGTGGCACTCCAGCTTGCACGCCTCAGGCGGCAGCGTGTCCACCTCAAAGAGCGTTGCAAACACATTGTCCCCGTCGATGTCCACCCGCTGGCCAGGCGTCAATGCGCCAACGTCCGCCGAAGCCAGCCACTCCAATGCCGTTTGAAACCGTTTCCCCAGACCATAGTAGAGGGACGCATGCTCGATTTTGTCAACGACCATAGAAAGCACCTCCATTGTTTCCTGTCTTTATCCTATCGCGTCTGCACGCAAAAGGCAACAAAAATCTGTAAGGTGTGTTATAATAAAAAATATCCTCTCATACCGTGTCTGAGAGGGGGCGTTTGATATGCAGAAAATTGGAAGCTGGGTCCTGCTGGCCGCGTTGGCCGTCGGTACAGTCTATTTTTTCTGGTTCTGGCCGGGCCGGGCTGCTTTGGCGGCCTTTTCTCCCATCCGCAGCGGTGGACAGACCCTGGTTCTGGATGCAGGTCACGGCGGGGAGGATGGAGGCGCGGTCTCGCTCTCCGGGGTACCGGAGAGCGGAATCAATCTGGCCATTGTGCAGAAGCTGGATCAGCTTCTGGGGTTGTATGGCGAGGCACCGCTTCTGCTGCGCAGTGAGGATATCTCCCTCCATGATGACAGTGCGCAAACCCTCCGGGAGAAAAAAGTCTCCGACCTCCACAACCGTGTGGCCCGGATCGAGGAGACGGAGCATGCTGTCCTGCTCAGCGTACACCAGAATACCTTTCCGGACGGGAAGTACCACGGCGCTCAGGTGTTCTATTCCAATGGAGAGCTCAGTCAACCTCTGGCACAACTCACACAGGAGACACTGCGGGCCGCACTGGACCCGGGCAACACCCGTGAGGCAAAGCCCATCCCGGACAGCGTCTATCTGATGAACCACATCACCTGTCCGGCGATCCTGGTGGAATGCGGCTTCCTGTCCAATGCAGAGGAAGATCTGCTGCTGCAATCCGGCGCCTATCAGACCAAGCTGGCCTCCGCCTTGGCCGCCTCCTGGCTGCAATGGCTGGACGAGGAGGGGAGAGGGGAAGGCTTTTCACTACAAAAGGGAGGCGTCGCCTCAGAATGAAAGCAAAAACACTGTTTTATTGTACCGAGTGCGGAAATGAAACCCCAAAGTGGTCCGGCCAATGTCCCGCCTGCCGGGCATGGAATACCCTTGTGGAGCGGCCGGCAGAGCCGAAAAAAAGGAGTGCGGCCGCCGCCTCTGTCGCTGGGGGCGGCCTGCGGGGAACCGGCAACCGGCCCAGGCCCATGCGCGAGGTGGAAACCACCCACGAGCTCCGCTTTGAAACCGGGATGAATGAGCTGGACCGGGTGCTGGGCGGGGGAGCGGTGAAGGGCTCTCTGGTGCTGGTAGGGGGTGCCCCCGGCATCGGCAAGTCCACCCTGATGCTCCAGATCTGCGACAACCTGTGCCGTTTTGCCTCTGTGCTCTATGTCTCCGGGGAGGAGTCGGAGCGGCAGATCAAGCTGCGGGCGGAGCGGCTTCATGTCCGTGGAGAGGGAATGTACCTTCTGGCCGAGACCAACCTGGAGGATGTGCTGGAGTCGGTCAACGAGCTGAAGCCAGACGTGCTAATTGTGGACTCCATCCAGACCCTCTACAACGGGGATCTGACCACCGCGCCCGGCAGCGTGGGACAGGTAAAGGACTGTACCATGGCGCTGATGCAGTTGGCGAAGGGGCAGGGGATCACCGTCTTTGTCATCGGACACGTCAATAAGGAGGGGTCTATCGCGGGCCCCAAGGTGCTGGAGCACATGGTGGACTGCGTGCTCTATTTCGAAGGGGAGCAGCAGAACTCCTACCGCATTCTGCGCGCGGCAAAGAACCGTTTCGGCGCCACCAATGAGATCGGCGTCTTTGAGATGGAGGACTCCGGCCTGAGCGAAGTGCCCAATCCCTCGGAAATGCTGCTCTCGGGACGGCCTCAGGACACCCCTGGCACCTGCGTCACCTGCGTCATGGAGGGAGTGCGGCCTGTTTTGGCCGAGGTACAGGCCCTGTTGGCGCCCACCAGCTTCAATGTACCGCGCAGGACCGCCAACGGCTTCGACTTCAACCGGGCAAATCTGCTGCTGGCTGTTCTGGAAAAGCGGGGCGGACTGATGGTCAGCTCGTGCGACGCCTATATCAACGTCATCGGCGGCTTGTTTTTGGACGAGCCTGCCGCCGATCTGGCCATGATCGTCGCCCTGGCTTCCAGCTTCCGGGACAAACCTGTGCCTGGAGATCTGGCCGCCATCGGCGAGGTTGGCCTGACCGGAGAGCTGCGCTCAGTCAATGCGTTGGGCCAGCGGCTGAGCGAGGTGCGCCGTCTGGGGTTCACAAAGTGCCTGATCCCAGCCCGTACCGGCGGAAAGCTGGACGCCCCGGATGGCCTGCAGCTCATTCCGGTCCGCAACATCCGCGAGGCGCTGGCCGCGCTTTTGTAGGCGTCGCTGTTGTACCGCAGTTCCGCCGCGGCACAAAATTGACGCAAGGAGATTCCGCACAGGGCACGCCGCAGGAGGATGCGCGCTCCAATCTGCAGTATCCGTCCTGTTGATAGACACACGCACTGGTGCAGGCTATCAGGCTCACCGGTATCACTCCAATCGAGAGGGGGTATATCTCCAACTCAACAAAATAAAAATTTTGTTGAGTTGGAGGGGGGATTTGAATACAAATGACTACCGTCTGACTGCTCCGCCGGTTCTGCGGGACTTTCTCGTGTATCATGAGACCATTCAGGGTCACTCCAGAAAAACGGTGGATGAATACTACCTGGATCTGCGCAACTTCTTCCGCTATGTGAAAATCGAAAAAGGCAAAGCACCACGTACCGCCGAGCTGGATGAAATTCCGATTGACGACGTGGATCTGGACCTGGCCAGGTCTGTCACGCTGAGCGATGTCTACTCCTACATGAATTACCTGAGCCGTGACCGGGCCAAGCACGCCAACAGCCCCTCCACCGGCTATGGTTTGGAGGCTACCGCCCGGGCCCGAAAAATCGCCGCCATCCGCTCGTTCTATAAGTATCTCACCAGCAAGGCAAAATTAATCAGCGAAAATCCCATGCAGGACCTGGACTCCCCCCGGCTGAAAAAATCGCTGCCCCGCTACCTCAGCCTGGATGAGAGCATCCAGCTTCTGGAGGCCGTGGACGAGCCCAATCAGGCGCGGGACTACTGCATTTTGACTCTGTTTCTCAACTGTGGGTTGCGAATTTCGGAGTTAGTCTCCCTTAATATAACAGATGTTCGAGAGGAACAGCTCCGTGTTCTGGGCAAGGGCAACAAGGAGCGCATGATCTTCCTCAACGAGGCCTGCCGCGCGGCGCTGGATGACTGGCTGGAGGAGCGCAGCCGTCAGGCTGCGGCCGACCCGAACGCCCTGTTCCTGACCCGCACCCATACCCGTATGACCAAGGATGCGGTGCACTATATGGTCAAACAGCGCCTCAAAAAAGCCGGGTTGGATGCCTCTCTCTATTCCAGCCATAAGCTGCGGCACACCGCGGCCACTCTTATGCTGCAGAACGGGGTGGATGTGCGCACGCTTCAGGAGGTGTTGGGACACGAAAACCTGAACACAACCCAGATCTATACTCATGTGGACAACGAAAATCTGCGCTCGGCGGCGAAGGCAAACCCGCTGGGACGAATGAAAAAGAAATCCATCCCCATTCCCCCTGGAAAATAGAAATAGGAGGCCGCTCTCTTTGAGAGCGGCCTCCTATTTCTATTCCTCACCTGTCCTCTTCCATGTCCCCTGTCCAATCAGTAAAAGCATGGGTATCATCGAGTAGTGGTAACGCCCCGCCACCTCGACCAGCATCTGTGCCAGGGTCAGCCCTAAGATATAGAGTGGTGCCAGCAATAGTAATCCTCTCTCTCTACTCCGCCACACCTGGACAGCACCACCGGTTGCCAGGAGAAATGCCGCATAATAGAAGCCATTGCAGAGCAGGGAGAAAAACTCCGTATGCCGCAGAACCGAGGCCGAATATCCCACGCAGGCATCGTCTGATCCCAGAAACGTGCGCAGTTTTTGCTTTAGGAGCTTTGAAAAGTCAATTTCTCCAGATAAAATTCGGGCCTTTGCATCGGCCAGAAGCTGTTCCTGTGTCCATTGAGCCGTTGCCCCAGGCTGGTCGCTGTATCCATACAGGCGGTCGCTGTCCTCCTGATTCCAGCGTCCTCCGGAGTCGGGATTGAAGCCAACCAATAGGCTGTACCCCGGCGTATGGGACGGCTCCTCCCCTATCCGTACCGAGAGCCGGGCATTCCAGACCGGCCCCAGAAGGACATATGCCCCCAGCACACCGGCCATGCAGAGCCCCCACCATCTTCTCCAGTTCCGGGCAGCCAGCCGGTTCAGGTTCAACAGAGAGAGCCACAGAAGGAGCGCGATCAGCAGTATGGCCGCAATGGGACGCACCCCGTTGACCCATCGCAGAAGAACGCCGCCCGCCGTGCCGGAGAGAACCCCCATCCAAAGCGGATACCCCTTTAGGGCGGCAAACCGCTCCGTCTCCGTCAAAAGGGACAGCACACCGAGAATAAGGGCAGTATAGAGAGGCTCCGATAGCACAAGGCTGTTATAGATGGTCTGAGATGGACATAGAGAGTCCAGAGCAGATAAACCAGCGTAGCGGCCGGCAAGTGGAACCAGCGCAGGCACAGATGATACAAAAAACTGCCGGAGCAGACCGTCAGCAGTACATTAAGCACCGGAGCAAGCATGGGCTGTGGCCCCGACAGGCGAATAAACCAGCTCAGAAAATCGGCATATCCGAAAATATGGGGAAACAGGGCCATATACCGCCCGCCGTATACCGTTGTGCGCTCCGAAAGCGCATTGGCATATCCCCAAAAGACCGAGTAATCCCCCGCCAGGGGAACCCGTACCCTCCAGATCCAAAATACTTTGATTGCGACGCAAAGTATGGTGAGAAGCAGCCAAAGCCGCAACGGCCCCAAATGTTCCAATCGTTTCGCGGCAGGTACACACAGGGCAGTATACAGAAAAAGCCCCAGCAGCGCCAGGGCAAATGCCTGGAGATACCGTTCCCCCTGAGATATGCCAACTGCCAGCGCCGAGACTGCCAGTATAAAAAAGGCCGTCAGCAACAGCCTCTGCATGAGGTGTGCGGTACAGTTCAAGCGCAGGTTTTGTCCCATTCCAATCACGGTCCTTTCTGCCTGCTTACGATTTTTCATAGCACTTTGAAATAGTACAGGTTTTTAAATAGCCTTTTTTATTGCGTTTTCCAGGGGATATGATAGAATAGAGGATGAAATTCCCCGGATTCCGGTTGTTCAAAAACCTGTACTTTTTCAAACAAGCCCGAAAAACTCCCCTGTCCACAATTGGACAGGGGAGCGGCTTTTACATGCTTGGAAGAACCTCTTCTCCGCGAATCTCCCGGTAGGCCCCCTGTATGTGCAGGAAGCGGATCTCCTGAAAATAATAAGTGCTCAGCGGCCGCCAGTCGGCATCATAGGAGTGGGCGGCAATCAGGGTGTTTTGCAAAGTGGCTGGACGCCCGATCTCCACCACCACCGGAGTATGTCCAAATACATCCTTATTGAAGCGGAACTGGACAAAGTCTCCCGGCTCCAGCTCACTCAGCGTGGTAGAAATCCCAAAGGGTCCCGGGCTCGGCGTCTGACGGGTGATAAAGTCAAAAAAATACTCCACACCGGTCCAGGCCGGGGCCTTGTCGTTGGGATCCCGGTAAAACCAGCCGTAGACTGGGTCGAAGTTCATCACGCCCGTTCCGGCGTACAGGCACTGGGAGGCAAAATTGGTACAGTCGCCGCCGATCTCCTCATAGTCATAGAAATCCGGATTTCGTCCGTAGGCCCACTGATGGGCATAGGCCACAGCGGCACGGCGGTCATAGGGTATCCGTTCCAGCATAGCGCTCTCCCCTTTCCACGCATCCTATGCAGCAGAACACAAAAAGGGCACCGGCTCTCCTTGAGAACCGGTGCCCCTTTTTATAATTGATCCGAATCGAGCCTGCTGCCAAGCATGGTAAGGAATTCCTCCTCGGTGAGCACCGGGATGCCCAGCTCCTGGGCCTTGCGCAGCTTGGAGCCCGCCGCCTCTCCGGCCACCACATAGGAGGTCTTCTTGGAAACAGAGCCGGACACTTTGCCGCCCTGAGCCTCGATCATCGCTCCGGCCTCGTCCCGGGTAAACCGCTCCAGCGTACCTGTCAACACAAAGATCTTCCCCGCCAGTTGGTCGCCCACCGGCTCCTCATGGCTTTCCAGATTCACCCCTGCTTCCCGCAGCGTGTCAATGAGGTGAATGCTCTGGGGGCTCTGGAACCACTGGAGCAGGCTTCGGGCCGTGATTCCGCCGATGTCGGGTACCGCAGTCAGTTCCTCTTCCGAGGCCGCTATCAGCGCATCCAGTGTGCCAAAGCGGGCGGCCAGCACCTTCCCCGCCTTCTGCCCCACCTGGCGGATGCCGAAGGCAAACAGCAGCCGGGACAGGTCATTGCCCTTGGACCGTTCAATGGCTGCGACGAGGTTTTCCGCGCTCTTTTTGCCCATGCGCTCTAACTGGGCCACCTCCTCCGCATTGAGGTGGTACAGGTCGCCGGGCCCCTTGACCAGACCGGCGCCCACCAGATTCTCCACCACCGCGGGGCCCAGGCCCTCGATGTCCATGGCGTCCCGACTGGCGAAGTGGACCAAATGGCGCAGGAGCTGGGCAGGGCACTCTGCGCCGGTGCAGCGGATGTGGGCCCCATCCTCGTCGCGGGCCACCGGCGCGCCGCACACCGGGCACTGCTCCGGCAGGTGGTAGGGCTGCGCCCCCTCCGGGCGCTTCTCCTTCAGCACCTCCACAATCTCCGGAATGATCTCTCCCGCCTTCTGTACCAGCACAGTATCTCCGATGCGGATGTCCTTTTCCGCGATGAAATCCTGATTGTGAAGGGTGGCGCTTGTGACGGTGGTGCCGGCCAGACGCACCGGCTCCACTACGGCCTTCGGTGTCAGCACGCCGGTACGCCCCACTTGAACCACAATGTCCACCACCCGGGACGGCTTCTGTTCCGGCGGATATTTGTAGGCCGCCGCCCAGCGGGGAAATTTCGCCGTACTGCCCAGGGTTTCACGTTCTGCAAGGCTATTCACCTTTACAACCGCACCATCAATGTCAAAGGGGTAAGCCTCTCTGCCCTCCCCCATGGCCTGGATACGCTCTGCCGCCTCGGCAATCGTTTTACAGGTGTCATGTGGAATTACTTTAAAGTGCTGTTTCCGCAGGTATTCCAGGGTTTCTGAATGGGTCTGAAAGGTTTTTCCCTCTGCCCACTGGATGTTAAAAACCCGGATATCCAGTCCCCGGGAGGCCGCGATTTTAGGGTCTAGCTGCCGCAGGGAGCCGGCCGCGGCATTCCGAGGATTGGCGAACAGGCTCTCCCCTCTCAGTTCCCGCTCCTCGTTGAGCCGTTCAAAGCTCTTTTTGGGCATAAACACCTCGCCCCGCACAATCAGGGCGGGCAGGGCCTCCGGCAGGCGCAGAGGGATGGAAGGGATGGTCCTCAGATTCTCTGTCACATCCTCTCCCACCTGGCCATCGCCGCGGGTGGCGCCGCGCACAAAGAGGCCGTTTTCATACTCCAGCGCCACAGACAGGCCGTCCACCTTGGGCTCCACATCGTATTCAACGCCCTCCGGCAGGGCCTCCTGCATCCGCTGATCGAACTCCTCCAGCTCCTCCACGGAGAACACGTCCTGAAGGCTCTCCAGCGGTATCCGGTGGCGCACCTCCTGGAAGCCGTCGGCCACCTTGCCCCCCACCCGCTGAGTGGGAGAATCGGGGGTAACCAGCTCCGGGTGGGCCGCCTCCAGCTCCTCCAGGCGGCGGAGCTTGTGGTCAAAATCGTAGTCGGACATACTGGGGTTGTCCAGCACATAGTATTCATAGTTCGCCTGCTCCAGCTCCCGGCGCAGGCTCTGTATCTCCTGTTTCTCGTCCATATCGGACCTCCACTTGGAATCGTCGGGTGAATCGGGGGGCCAAATGGGCGAAAATCAGGCACAAAAGCCCGCCCAAGCATCCCCCCAAAGTATTAAGAATCAAATCATCGATGTCAGTGGCCCGCCCCACAAACAGTTGTAGGAACTCCACACAAAAGGACGTACAAAAGCCGGTGAGAAGGCCCCGCATACAGCGATTCCCCCTCCACAGCAAAGCCGAAAAAAAGCCGACCGGGCAAAAGATAAGCAGATTGGCGATGGCCATGTATCCGCCCCAGCCGCCTTCCCGCAGATTTTGAAGGACCGTAGGGGTCCACTGAATCTCCTGTATCGACTCAGAGAGCGGAGTCAGCGGAAAAAATACCTCATGCCCGGCCAGCGCTTCCTGCCAGTGGTACGCCGTCCAGAAATAAGCGGGAAAGACGGTCAGCGCGGCCAGTCCGGCGCAAAACATCACAAAGAACAGCAGCGCGGCCTCGCGGAGTCCCCCACTGGCCATACCTTGCCGGGCTAACCGTTTTTTTCGCCAAGGCCGCATAAGGAAAAATACAAGGGCGGCCAACAGCATGCAGGGCAGCATCTGGGCCACATAGTCCCAGGAGATCGCCCAGTACCACAGCAGTGTATCCATTTCGGTTCCCTCCTACTGGTATCGTCCCGATTCTACCATAGAGGGAATGCCGGTTTCGTTACAAATTCCTTACGGATTTCTTACAAACCTCCGGGCAGCTCCAGATAGGTATCTGGCACCTGCCCCACCAGCAGCGTCTCAGCCGCACACACTTGTGCCTCCACGACCGTGTCCACCGCGCCGCCGGGGATCAGCAGGGTACACTCCACCTGAACATTCAGCATGACCTGATGAAGGGTCTGGTTGATCCCGGATGAGGTAAATACATGTTCAAATGCAGCGGTCGGTGTGGCCGCAGTCAACACCCGTACCGGCAGTACCGGCCCCAAATCCGACGCGGTGGCAAAGCCGGTCAGGCTTCCCAGAGGGATCCCCAGCTCCTGGCTGTCAAGCTGTTCCACCTGCTCCAATATCCGGCCCAAAATCTCCGTGCGAAGTGCGTTCAACTGGGCTGTATTGGCGGCCAACACTGTCACCTGCCCAGCGGTGTCCTTCCCCAACGTCACCAGATCGCCGTAGGATATGGCTTCGCTGGACAGAGTCTCATTGACTGCGTCGTTTATGATGCTGGTTACGGCATTTTTTACCTTGGCCTTTGCCAGCTCTGTAACTGTGGGCCGGAGTGCGGCGTCGATCAAAACAATGACCGCCACCGCCAGACCGATCCCGATCAGCACGGGGAGCAGAATCCCCCCTTTTGGCCGCGCAGCGGCGGGCCGCCGCCGGCGAGGCACCCTCAGCCAGGGGCGTATCGGTCTGCGCACGGGCCTCACCTCCCGGATCAGCCTATGCGCGAACCGGCTTGCCCTATTCGCCCCGCAGCAGCTCTTCCACTGCCAGAAGGACACCGGCCTTGCCGCTCTCATAGGTCAGGCCGCCCTGGAGATAGGCCGTATAGGGCTCACGCATGGGGGCGTCGCAGGACAGCTCGATGGACGCCCCCTGAATAAAGGCCCCGGCGGCCATGATCACCGGGCAGTCATAACCCGGCATGTCCCAGGGCTCCGGCGTTACGAAGGAGTCCACCGGCGCGCCGAACTGGATGCCTTTGCAGAATTTTTTGAGGGGCTCCGGCGCGCCGAAGTGGATCATCTGAATGATGTCGTGGCGTACCGTATCGGAGGTGGGCTCCGTCCGGTAGCCCAGCAGCTCCATCATCCGGGCGGCAAACACCGCCGTCTTGACTGCCTGGGCCGTGGTATGGGGGGCAAGGAAAAGTCCTTGATAGAGGCTGCGGTTGGCCCCAAAGGTGGAGCCGCACTCCTTTCCGATACCGGGGGTGGTCAGCCGCATGGCGGCCCCCTCCACCAAATCCCGCCGTCCGGCAATATAGCCGCCGGTGGGAGCCAGTCCGCCGCCGGGGTTTTTGATCAGGGAACCCACCACCAGGTCGGCCCCGGCCTGGGTGGGCTCCAATGTCTCCACAAATTCGCCGTAGCAGTTGTCCACCAGAATGGCGGCCTCCGGGTTGTTGGCCCGCACCACCTGGCGCAGCGCCCCGATCTCCGCCACGGAGAGGGACGAACGGGTGGAGTAGCCCTTGGAGCGTTGGATCAGCACCGCCTTGACGCGGGGGTCCCGCACCGCCCGGGCCAGTCCCTCCGGGTCCGGCGCATCGTCAAGCAAATCTACTTGCCGATATTCGATTCCGTAACTTTTCAGGGAACCGGGGCCCTTGTCCACCACGCCGATCACCCCCAGCATGGTGTCGTAGGGGGCACCCACGGCGGACACCAGAATGTCGCCGGGCTTCAACGCGCCAAAGAGGGCGCAGGAGATGGCATGGGTGCCGTTGACAAACTGCACCCGTACTAGGGCATCCTCGGTGCCGAACAGCTCCGCGAAGATCCCATCCAGCTTGTCCCGGCCGAGATCGTCATAGCCGTAGCCGGTGGTCCCGGCAAAATAGGCCTCCGCCACCCGGTGCTTCTGAAAAGCGGCCAGGACCTTGCGGGTGTTCTCCTCCGCGATGGAATCAATGCGGTCGAATTGGTCCCGCAGCCCGGCCTGCGCCTGGGCTGCCAGGGCCATTACTTTT
>OWJE01000636.1_pt1 | contig 11091 bp, 23 predicted proteins | sample 1732931 | NCBI WGS metagenome assembly OWJE01 (sample SAMN05065769, study PRJEB22554) | human gut metagenome | biome: ENVO:2100002; feature: ENVO:00000062; material: ENVO:00002003 | host: Homo sapiens | place: USA | reverse complement strand
ACGAGATTAGCGAGTGTCTCGTGGGCTCGGAGATGTGTATAAGAGACAGGCCTGCTGATGTGCGGGAAGTGTGGAGAAGCAAAACAGCGGATCATGGATTTTGCCGATCCGACACCAGAAAACCCGGAGCACACCAGACAGCTCAAGGTCGCTACGATGTGCCGCTGCGAACGGGAGATTGAGGAGCAGCAGAAGAGAGAGGAGCAGGCGGCCGAGGACATGGAGCGAATCCGAAAACTGAAAAAGGCAAGCCTCATGGATGAAAAGTTCTCCTACGCCACCTTTGAGCACTTCAAGCCCACCAAGTACAACGAGAGGAACCTGAAGCTCTGCCTGCGGTATGCGGAGAAGTTCGACCTCATGCTGGAGAAGAACCAGGGGCTTCTGTTTTGGGGCAACGTAGGGACCGGGAAGAGCTACGCGGCGGCCTGCATTGCAAACCACCTGCTCGACCGTAAGGTCCCGGTCATTATGACCTCGTTCGTGAAACTGCTGGAAGTCATTCAGGCCAGCAGGGAGGAGGAACCGGCGATCCTGTCCAGACTCGGATATGCCAGACTCGTTATCTTCGATGACCTGGGGGCCGAACGGGGTACAGATTATGCTCTGGAGAAGGTCTACAACATCATTGACAGCCGGTATCGCAAGGGGCTGCCCATGATCTTGACAACCAACCTCAGCCTCGATGAGATGAAGCGGGAGGTTGATGCTCGGTATAGCAGGATCTACGACCGTATCTTTGAGAACTGCTATCCGATGCAGTTCACCGGGCCGAGCTGGAGAAAGGTCGAGGCGAGTCGCAGATTCAAGGATATGGAGAAGTTGCTGGAGGAGGATTGATACCCAATGGGGGAAGTCGGTGAAAGAGGATACCTGAAAATCGGGAATGAGGCCGACCGGGTGGCCGTAGCCTCTATCCTGTATAAGAACGGCTACACCGTGAGGCCGGTCCGACGGAAAAAGAACGGGAAGAGCTATGAATACTTCCTGTTCTACCAGATGAACAGCATGGACGAGGAGGCTGGCGGCGATGAAGGTTAAATTCACCATCCTCGGAGAGCCGGCCGGGAAAGGGCGGCCCCGGTTCAGGAGCGTCGGCCCTTATGTTAAGACCTATACCCCGGAGAAGACGGCAAGCTACGAAAACCTCGTTAAGCTGGAGTACAGGCGGCAGTGCAATGACTTCAAGTTTGAGGATGGGGTTCCGTTAGATCTTAGAATCACAGCATACTACTCCATACCGAAGAGCACCAGCAAGAAGAAGCGGGTCCTCATGGAGCAGTTCAAGATCCGGCCGATGAAGAAGCCTGACAACGACAATATCGTAAAGGTGGTCCAGGACGCCCTGAACTTGGTGGCCTACCACGATGATGTGCAGGTCGTTGATTGCCAGCTACGGAAATTTTACAGCGAAAATCCCAGGGTAGTTGTCACAATCCAGGAGGCGCCGGATGTTGTCTGTCTATGAGTTGCCGATTGGTAACAAAAAGAGATATTTAAGAAATTGGAGGGAAATAGAATGAAGCGGATTGAGCTGAGAAAAGTCCCCTGTGGCGAGACCTTCACCGTCTTCGGTGAGGAGTATGTGGTGCTGGACCATGTGGACGGCGGTGTCCTGTCCATCCGCAAGGGCATCTGGAAAAAGGCGGTCTTTGACCGGAACGGCAACAGCAATTTGACCCAGGCCGATATGCGAGACACCCTGGCTGAGTACACGGAGCTCCTGAAGTCCAGAGGCATGAAGGATAGCGACTGCCTAGTCCAGCACATCGACCTGAAGGCCACCGATGGCACCCGGGTTTATGGCTACCTCGACTGCACCGTGGCGCTGCTGACACTGGAGCAGTACGGGAAGTACAAAGAAATCATCCCGAAGGCGGATGACTGGTGGTGGCTGGCTACGCCGGTCTGGACTCGGTGGCTCCGCTCCCCGTTCGCCGGCAACACCGACTACGTGTTCCACGTGTACTCCTATGGCGGTTGGGACAACGGCAGCGCCATCAGCTCTTATGGCGTCCGCCCCGTTTTGACCTTCAGCTCTTGCCTCCTGGTCTTTTGGCAGGACGATGAGGAGAACCAGGGTACCTCGGACGAGGAAGTCCAGAAGGGGAAGCGGTGGGGTGCCTACATCGAGTACCTGAACGATTGGGCGGATAACCATTCCAGCTCCGAGTGCTATGGTGCTGCCCCCCTTAGCTTCGATGAGTGGCTGGAAGAAGAGTATGACTGGTCTACTGAGGGTGAAAGTTGCGATGAGCCGAGAACTTGAATTTGATGGATGGTGGGAGGGCAGAGCGGTTTATAGCTGCGACTGCTGCCACAAAACCGAGAGCTTTCGTTTTGACAGCGAAGACATTGATTCCAAGGCCCACCGAAAGGAACTCCGGGAGAAGAAGGGCTGGATCACAACGCAGGTAAACGGCCAGTGGAAGGATTTTTGCTCCGAGGACTGCCGGAACCGTTATATCAGAAATCAGACGATTTGATAGGAGGAACAGAAAATGTTTGCAAATGACCTGAGTTTAAGCCTGAAGAGCGAGACCTTCTCTGCGCTGAAAGAGGATTTCGACAGCATCCTGGCCCGGACCATCGGGAACATGGAGATGAAGGGGGCCGAGGAAGCCACTGTGACCCTGAAGCTGGGCATTTCCCTGGAAAAGAGCAGCGTGAACAGCCCGAGCGGCCTTCAGGAGATCACAAAGCCGTCCTTCAAGCACGACATCAGCTCTGTGATGCAGGTGAAGGACAAGAAATCCGGCGCTCTCACTGGCGATTATGAACTGGTGTGGGATGCCGCAGAGGGGAAGTATGTGATGCGCCGCATTGATAACGGGCAGGTGAGCATCTTCGACAGTGCTCAGACCGCTGGTGACGTGATCGACGCCGATTACACCGCACTCCCAGAAGGCCAGCGTGGACTTCCTGAAGCCTCTCAGAACGACGAAGAGGCGGGGGATACCTCTGATACAGACGAGGCGGAAAACACCGAGCCTGACTCCGCCAACGAATCCGTGAACACCCCCGACGATACCTCCACGCCGTTCGGCTGGCTGAAGCAGTTCGCCGGCATGGATATGCGGGTGACCGAAGCGATGGGCAACTATACTGTCCGCACCGCCGAGAACAAGATCGTGCTGTCCTCTGCCACCAGTGAAACCTCCCCGTTCTACTGCCCGGCCGAGAAACTGGCTCCCCATGTCGGTCACAAGGTATCCTGTGTCGGTTATGGTGACGAGAACGGCGCAATCGTCAATGTCTCTGTGGAGTGCGAGGACTGCAATGAGGTTCTGTTTGAGCTGACCGCCCCGGGCGTGGTGGAGATGACCGATGAGGAGATCGCTGCGTCAGTTAATGAAGAAGGCACTGGGAACTACGATTACGAGGCTCCCGAGAGCGACAAGGAGGCTGAATGATATGAGAAAGCTGCTGCGGAGCATGGCGAAGGCCAAAATGGAGCGGATGGGATACTCCAAGGTGAACCGGCGGATGGCTTATGGTCATTGGCGTGAGGTTCTGGGGAAGGGGGCCTACCCCGGCTTCTATGGGAAGAAGCGCCAGAACAAGGGGAGCCGGCAGCCCATCCTGAAGTATTGAGGGTAGGGGCCATGATGACTGCGTTTAGAGTCATCGTGCTCATCGTCCTTGCGGTCACCGGCCTTGGTGCGGTCGCAGACGGCACGGGTGGCCGCAAGGAATACGTCAGCACGTTTCTGGTATCTGGGGTTCTCTTTTTGGCGTCCATCGCTGTTGAGACCCTTCTGTAAGCAACAGAGCAAGGGGAGAGCTGTATATGAAATCGCCAATCGACATCATCAAGGGGCGGATCGTTGATTACGACCCCAGAACCAGCGAGGTCACCATCAAGGCCCGGTATCCAGACTGGATGATGCTGACAAAGCGGGAGTACCGGGACTGCAACATCCAGCTCATTGACGGGAGGCCCTTGTCCGATAAGCAGCGCCGAACCTGCTATGTGCTTTTGAAAGACATCTCCAAGTTCACTGGCATGGGACTTGACCCCACAAAGGAGTACCTGAAGATCAAGTTCCTGACTGAAGATTTGCAGGAAACGGCAGATCAGATGTTCTCCCTGTCCAACGCTCCGATGAGCCTGGTGTGCGCCTTCCAGCGGTTCCTGGTCCATTTCATGCTGGATTGGGATATTCCATGCAGCATACCCTTGCTCGAATTCGTGGATGATGTCCAGGACTACCTGTATGCCTGCCTGGTAGCGAAGAAGTGCTGTATCTGCGGAAAGCACACCGACCTGCACCATCTGGACCATGTTGGCGCCGGCCGGGATAGAGAGGAGATCATTCACGAAGGAATGGAGGTGCTGCCCCTCTGCCGTGAGCACCACACAGAGGTTCACCAGATCGGGCAGCTCACCTTCAACGACAAGTACCATATCAGCGGCGGTATCATCCTTGACCGGAAAATGTGCAAGCTGTATGGACTGAAGGCAAAGGAGGAAGACGATGCTCAATAAATGGGAGGGCATGGGGCGGCTCACTAAAGACCCGGAACTGCGGAGAACGCCATCCGGCACGGCCGTCGCTACATTCAGTATTGCCGTTGACCGGGACTTCAAAGGCAAGGACGGCGAGCGGGAAACCGACTTCATTGACATTGTTGCCTGGAGGCAGACGGCCGAGTTCGTGAGCAAGCATTTCACAAAGGGCCGAATGGCCGTGGTGGAGGGCCGGCTTCAGATCCGGGATTATACCAATAAGGACGGCCAAAAGCGGCGGGTTGCGGAAATCGTTGCGGACAACATCTACTTCGGCGACAGCAAGCGCGATAACGATGTGGATGGGTCCGCATACAACGATTCGCCGTCTTATGCCGATGGATATGGAGCGGGAAATGACTGGAGAGAAATCGACGAAGGAGACGGAGAATGTCCGTTTTGATAGGAGATAGACATGGAAAACACGAAAATTGAATGGTGCGACAGCTCCTGGAACCCAGTGACGGGGTGCTACAACAACTGTCCGTACTGCTACGCCCGCAGGATTGCCAACCGCCTGAAGGGCTGTGATAATTGCCCAAGTGGAATTCATCCCTCGATGTCCAGGATTATAGAGCTGTCCAACCGGCTCCAAGCCACCAGCAAGGACGGGAAAAAGAGAGCCGCTGCTTACCCCTTCGGGTTTACGCCGACGCTCCATGAATACCGGCTTGATGACCCGCAGAAGAAAGGGTTTGGGAAGACAGTCTTCGTGTGCTCCATGGCGGATATGTTCGGGCCATGGGTCCCTGATGAGTGGATTAAGCGGGTGTTCCAGTCCTGCCTTGACGCTCCGGGCCATCGTTACCTGTTCCTGACGAAGAACCCGATTCGGTATATTGAACTCGCTGAGGCGGGCATCCTGCCGGAGCGGGATGACTTCTGGTACGGTAGCACAGTCACAGGGCCGGAGGCCCCAGCCTTCTATGGCGGCGGATATAAAACCTTCGCCAGCATTGAACCGATCCTGAAGCCCTTCGACGCCCCCGGTAGCGGCGGTATTGCAGATACCATAGATTGGGCCATCTTCGGAGCTGAGACCGGGAACCGGAAGGACATGGTTGTGCCAGAGCGGAACTGGATTGAGGGTGCCGTGAAGGCGTTCAAGGACAGGGGTAAGCCGGTGTTTATGAAGGACAGCATGAAGCCCGTATGGGGCCAAGAGCTATTGACAGAGTTTCCATGGGAGGACTGAGCGCATGAAGATCAAAATCAACACACACGGGAATGAACTGCCGGTCAGCCATGGGGAGTGGGTGGACCTCTACACCGCAGAAGACGTGGAGATGGGGCCACTTGATTTCAAGATTATATCTCTCGGCGTAGCTATGGAGCTACCGGAAGGCTACTACGCCCAGGTGGTACCCCGGTCCTCCACCTGCAAAAACCACGGCATCATCATGGCGAACAGCATTGGTATCATTGAGCATAGCTACTGCGGAAACAACGATGTCTTGGGCTTCCCAGCCGTTGCCATCCGACACACCAAGATCCCGAAAGGCACCCGCATCTGCCAGTTCCAGTTGGTCAAACAGGCGGAGCTGATTGAGTTTGAGCAGGTCGATGACCTCGGCAATCCCGACCGCGGCGGATGGGGCAGCACCGGGAAAAGCTGACTGCGAGGTGGACTATGGCAAAGCAAAGCGGGTATCTCAAGCGCAAGAAGGTAGAGATTGGAGTCTACCGGCAGGCGGAGAAGGAGACTTACATCCAGTTCATGTCTGATATGTTCCAGATTGCCTTGAACGACCCGGATGTAATGGGCAAGGATGTTCTTGGCGAGGCCAGGATAAGGCGCGTGGCAGAGGCCGCCAGTAGAAACTTCGATACCTTCCACGGAGCATTGGAGAATATCCCGGAAGCCGACTACTTCCAGGAAAAGCTCGACTCCAGGCTTGGGAGGATTTTCAAAGAAAAACTGGTGCCCTTTACAGACCGGTATCCCTGGCTCAAGAGGCAGGTCTACTAACCGGCCAGGGGAGAGTGAGGTGAGAGGGCTTCTGACATGGAGGAGAAACGATACGATGTAGCTGCGGTGAAGGAGCGGCTGAACGAATACCGAGAGAAAGAGCGGGATATAGACAACCAGATCGAGCGTTTGGTGCGCCTGGTCACTAAGATGAGCAGCGTCGGGGCCCAGACCATCACTGATATGCCCAGATCCCCGGGGGCGGATGGCGACCGCATTGGGAAGCTCGTTGCAGAAAAGGAGGAGCTGGAGTCCTGCATCCGAAGCGACGAGCAAGACCAGAAAGAGGAGTGGAGTAAGATAGAAGCTATCTTGTCCAAACTCAAGCACTCGGATGAGCGGGCGGTAATCCGCATACGATATCACGACAGGGAGAGCTGGTCTACGGTCGCCGAGGTCATCTTCGGAAATGTGGAGGACTACCTTGACAGGGAGGGGACCTACATCCGGCGGGTGCATAAAATCCATGGCTCCGCCCTTCTGAATATGGCGAAGATCATGGAGGACGGTGAGCCGGATACAGAGGTTCCTGCGGTTATGTAGCCTATATTCCATCATCCAGAAACCTTCCAGCGGTTTTAGGAGCCAATTTGAACAGGGCGGAGCGGTCTGATTGGACTGCTTCGCCCTGTACTTGTTTCCGTTGATATTAGAAAATAATTTCGAAAAATAATCGAAAACATATTGACTTAGGCGGCCGGTGTTGTAAAGTAAAGTTACAATAAATCAACACCAAAAGGCACTGATAGGAGTAGATGAATATGAAAAACGAGTATCTGGAGAAGATTTGTGACCGTATTCAAAACGGGGAGGAAGTCGGAAGAAATCAGCGGGAACTGGCTTGGGCGTACAAGCAGCCGGCCTATCAGAAGTTCGGCCGGATCTGTCTGGACCATCCCATCTACACCGACAAGGATGCGGCGGCCATCGCCCAGGAGCTTTCCCTGGCTGGCATCAATGAGTTGTACATCACCTGCCAGTTCAGCAATCAGCTTGACCAGTGGGCGGTGATGGACGCCTTTGGCCTGAAGCTGCGCGGGATCGGCTTCATCGACAACGCAAATTACATCGTCGATGTTGAGCGATGGGGCAGTAGCGATCTCCCCGAGACGATTGCGGCCCTTCGGTTCAGCTTCAAGGAGGAGACGAAATGAAAGAAATTGCTTGCCCCTACTGTGGAGCAAAGAAGATGCTTGGCTACCTGTGCCCGGAATGTGGCAGGACAGGGAAGCGTGTGTTTGTTGTAGCCTACCGCTCAAGCTACGGCTTTCAGGAAATGGAGGTTGAAGGCTCCGACAATGCTCAGGATCAGGTGGCGTCCATCACCAATGCTGGGTGCTTCCTGGTGGGGATCACGGAGAAGGAGGTCAGGAAATGAGAGAATTGCAGAAGGCCGAGGCTCTGGCTCGAATGAAACTACTCGGCATCTTCTCGGAGGCCATCAAACAATTTGACTGGGATGATGAGGTCAGTATCAGCGAGCCTCCACTTGGGGCACTCTATTGGGCGGAAGGCTGGGATCTCGACCGGATCGAGCAGTTTGAGGAGGACCACGACGCCTTGGTCTACTTGGTGATCCGCAGTTACACAACACACGGGAAAATGGACGACTACCTGTACGTCAGCAAGTACGAGGAGGAGTGGGAACAGGACAGAGGGGATCTGAAGAACGGAATGCCATTGGCATATACCTTCAACTTCGATTACCCGCAGCTCTCCGAAATCGGATATATCGTCATCAAGAAGACAATGGCGGGCGGATTGACCCGCACCTGGTAAGGGGGTATTGGTATGGAATGGATTCGCTGGAGCAGATGGGGTAGCACAGGCCGAATCGAGGGGGGCCAGATGAGATGGCGGGATATTCAACTGAACCTCCAGAAATTTGAGCGGGAGGCCAAGAAGCTGCTGGATGAGACAGGCGCAGACCATGTGGTATACGGAATGAAGCTTTACGAGGATGGGCACTTGAAAGAAGTGCGGTTCTACCTTCAGCCGATGAGCGAAGAGGAGTTCGACAGGGTGGCCCGCCTCCATGGAGCGATGGTATATTCAATTCACGCAAAGAGATAGGAGTAAAAGTGATGGATAAGACTCATAAGCGCATTGTGACTATCAGTAAGCCAGTGGCGGAAACTATCGAAAAATATATTTCCAACGAGGTCCACTTAGATGAAGACGAAACCATCATCTATACCGCCAAATTCCCGGGCGGAATAGAAATGGATATTAAGTGCTGCGGCGTTCAAAATGAAGAAGATGGAGCCTGGACAGAGGCAGTCTTGTTCAAAAACGGATGCGAAGTAGCCGTGTCAGGGGTTGAAGAAGAATTCCTTGGAGAGTGGTCGCTGAAATTTGATGGAGTTGTATATAACACTATCATCGAAATAGAGAAAGGTTCCGCAATTATAAGTTCAGATGAAAGCCAGGAGGAACATTGTGCTCCGAGCGGTTCGATGAAGAAATACAGAGAGAAAAAGGAATGATGGAGGGATTGACGTGAGTGAAGTAAAACTGAAAAAATTGCTCTTTTATAACGGAATGTTTAACCTGGAAGGGCACAAGATGAGGTCTGTTTTTGAACGTGAGGTATCCAATGGCACTGCTGTCTACCGCTTATGGAGGAGCGATGGAAAGCCGGACCTTGATTACCCTCGCGCAGAGAACGATAAGTATATCTTGTATGTAGAAATCAACGGCTACTTGGCTCCTCTCGGCGTAACTGACTTCTACTTGGTAGATAATTGTGGGTTTTCCGCCGCCACAGAAAGCCTTTACGGCGGGCAAGAAGAGAGGGCGCGATATTTTGATACCCTGCGCCAGAATGGAAACACCGGGGACGGGGCTATATTAGCTGCACTGGATCGAGAGAGGGTGGAAATCAAAAGGTTTGGAGAAGATCCCGCCAAGCAGGCTGATTACATCAAGGCTATGCTGGATAGCAGGGTTGAAAAATATCTGGCCTCCAAAGAGAGCGGCGGCGACACATTCCCGGACTTCGTAGGGGCCTTGGCCCTTGGAGAACTTGATGAGTGCGTTAAACTGTCTGCCATTTACCGATCCAAAAAAGAGGCAAAAGATCGGGAGCGGTATGCCCGCATCAAAGCAGAGGAACAGGCCCATTACGAAGAGGAGAACCGCAAGGCAGAGAAAATGGTCACTGATGCAATCGGCATCCTTCGGAGTGAGGGAGTTCTTGAAAATGAATGGGTAAAGTTCTATCAGGAAGACGGTCGTTCCCATACTTACTCCATCATCAACTACCTGATGAGGAGGTATGGGGTGGATGTCCCGCTCCGTACCCAGGGATGGATTAACGAAAAGCTGTCCAGCATCAAGATTAAAGACGGGCGGTGTGAGCAACTGCGATATTTGCGCTCCAAGGGAGGAAGGTGTTCACAAAAGTTCTTTGACTGCATGAATGAATTGATATGTGCGGCTACTCGTGAGAAAAAGGAGAAACCGGAATGAAATATGCGGTGATTGCGACCTATGTGAACGGAACGTCCACCGGGGCCGTAATAAATGCTGTGAGCGACCGAGATGCCTGGATTTCAGCTCTGAGCCTGTTCGACCACGGAAAGTATATTCAGAGCATCCAGGTATCGGCGATTCTCACGGAGGAGTGCGGCGGGGAGTTTGAGGAGGAGCCATGATAACCAAACGTCTAACAGCGGATAGGGTCGGCGTGAGATGCCAAAAGAAGCACCGGTCAAAGCAATATGTCATAGATCCACCGGAAACGGACCCGATTGTGGTGATGGGATCGGGCTGTCCGATTGTGGAGCTTCAACCCGGCGAGGTCGTGGTGAGCCAGGATGGCGAAATTGTCAAGGCTACCGGAAGGTTTTTCAGGACAGCCGAGACTATCGACCCGTTCCACATAGTCTTTGACATCTTCTGAATTGGAGGAAAAACATGAAAGTTGGAGATTTCCTGAAGAAATACTGGATGTGCAGCAACGCAGAGGTATTCATCGAAAGCGTACCGGCCGGAGACTTGAGCAAGCTCAAGCAGGATGAAGTGAGGGATCTTCGCCCCATTGTCCTCATGGACATGACCGTACAGAGCTTTTCTGTAATTGACAATGTTCTGACCATCTACGCTATGGACGGGGGAGCAGGCGGGAAAACATGGGAGCGAAAAGAGAAGTGGAACGAGCCCTAGTTTTGTACCGCGCACAAAAGGGCATGAAAAGGCACTAAAAGGCATTGTAACGCACCATTTTCCTGTGCTATCTTGTATAACAGAAAATTTGGATGAACCGTTAGGGGACGGGAAATCCAGAAAGCGTCACCGACTGGTGGCGCTTTTTTATTTGCTGACTGGAGGTACAGGAAATGGAAAAGCGCATCGAAATGGTGCAGCGCCGTGTCGGCGACCTGAAACTGGACTTCGGCAACCCCCGCAAGATCAAAAAGCAGAAGCGGGAGGATTTGGAGGAGTCCCTGGACAAATACGGCGACTTCGACATCATCGTCATCAACGATAAGGACCAGGTTATCGGCGGTAATCAGCGAGTGACCATCTTCCAGAAAAAGAACCCGGACATGATCGTCGAGTGCAAAATCTGTCTCTTATACACATCTGACGCTGCCGACGACTTAATAGG
>OWJE01000629.1_pt1 | contig 11268 bp, 9 predicted proteins | sample 1732931 | NCBI WGS metagenome assembly OWJE01 (sample SAMN05065769, study PRJEB22554) | human gut metagenome | biome: ENVO:2100002; feature: ENVO:00000062; material: ENVO:00002003 | host: Homo sapiens | place: USA | reverse complement strand
CTACACCTATTAAGTCGTCGGCAGCGTCAGATGTGTATAAGAGACAGGGTGAATGTAGTTTCATAACTCAAATATAAGGAACTTTTCATCTTTTAAGATGAAATAGTTCCTTTTTTTTATTACTGTTTGCGCAAAGCGTGAATCGTAACTTATTTTTAACTACTGTACAGAAAGAATCCTTGAAATATTCTCGCAATTCATGTATGATAGAGTTATGATTTGAAAAGAGGAGGAATTCCCATGATTTGTATCAAGAACGGAACACTTCACACAGCGGTATCAAAGGAAACTTTTATCGCTGACATCCTGATCGACGGCGGAAAGATCGTGAAGATCGGAAAAGGTCTCTCTGCTGACGGCGCTGAGGTTATTGACGCCACCGGACTCCATGTTTATCCGGGATTTGTTGAGGCCCACTGCCATATCGGTCTTGACGGCTACGGGATCGGCTACGAGGGACATGACTACAATGAACTGAATGACCCGGTAACTCCACAGGTACAGGCGATCGACGGAATCAACCCGTTTGACCCGTGTATGAAGATGGCCGCGAAAGCCGGTGTTACCTGCTTCGCAACCGGTCCAGGCAGCTCCAACTCCATTGGCGGAACCTTCGCTGCTATCAAACCGGTTGGAACCCGTGTTGACAATATGATCGTAAAATTCCCGATCGCTATGAAATGCGCTTTCGGTGAAAACCCGAAACGCTGCTACCAGAAACAGGGAATCTCCAGCCGTATGACAAATGCCGCAAAGATCCGCGAGGCTTTAAATAAAGCGAAGGTTTACAAGGCAAAGATCGAGGCGGCCGGTGATGATGCTTCCAAGCTTCCGGCTTACGACCAGAAGTCCGAAGCTCTGATCCCGGTATTAAACCATGAGATCCCGTTAAAAGCCCATGCCCATCAGGCAAACGATATCTTCACCGCGATCCGTATCGCGAAAGAATTCGGTGTCGGCCTGACTCTGGAGCACGTGACAGAGGGCCATATGATCGTGGATGAACTCGCGAAGGAAAATCTCCCGCTCGCGGTAGGTCCGACCTTCGGACATGCCTCCAAATTTGAGCTTCAGAATAAGACCTGGGAGACACCGGGCATCCTCGCAAAAGCCGGATGTCATGTCTCCATCATCACAGACGCGCCGGTAACTCCGCTCCACTACCTGCCGCTCTGCGCAGGGCTCGCCATCAAAGCCGGTATGGACGAGTATGAGGCACTCCGCGCCGTAACCATCAACCCGGCTGAGCACATTGGCATCGCTGACCGTGTCGGTTCTCTGGAAGAAGGAAAAGACGCCGATGTTGTCATTGTTGACGGCTGCCCGTTTGATGTGACAGGTGTGATCAAGCATGTGCTGATCAACGGCGAGAAAGTTTAAAGCACTAAAAAACTGAGGATTTCTGACTGCCTGTATTTGCAGTCGGAATCCTCTTTTTATTTAACCATCATATGTAAAAGTTCTCTGCTGCAGATCCTGCTGCCGGAAGTTTCCTGGATACATGGCAGCTAACGGAAAAGACCAGGAACATCTCTGCCCCTGGTCCTTCAAAAACTCCTTTATCATTTATCCAAGATCCACATCAATCATTCTCAAATACTGGTTCTGTCGGCTCACCGTATTCTTCTTTCGTGCTCGCCGTCTCATCGTTGATCTGAGTCAAAATTCCGCTGGAATTTACCTTAAACTTGTTTCCGTCGCGGTCCTTCACCGTCGTATTCTTTGAGATACGTCCGGAGGAGTTTACAACGTAAGTCTGGTATCCGTTGCTTCCATTCGGGATACTGATCAATGCGTAACGGCTGGAGCTGTCCGCTTCCTGAAGCTTACCCATATAATAGAGATAGCCATTCTTCACACCGCTGACACCGCGTCCCGCGTAGGTTCCCTCATTAAAGTAGAAGGTCGTCTTATTTCCATCGCCTTCCTCCACTGTCATCTTTCCCTTTACGGAAATTCTGGAGGATGCATCAAAGTAATAGGAGGTGTACTCTCCTGTCGATCCGATCTGTATCTTCTTTAATCCCTTCACCGGATTTCCCTTCTGGTCAAAGAGATATGTCTTTCCGTTGATCTTGACAAAGTCACTTGTGGACGCTTTTCCGTCCTCCGGACCTGTCTTCGGTGTTCCATCTTTCTCGAAATAGTACCAGACAACCGGCTCATCCACATTGTCCTGGAGCTGTTCCGGCGGATTTAAGGAGAGCCATCCGGTGATCGACGCACCGAGAGTCGCGTTCTGGATCCCACTCTCCGCAAAATATCTCCAGTTCTCGATCGTGTCCTTACTTGCATTCTCCGGGTCACCTTCTAAATACACCCATCCGGTCTGCATCCGTCCGTCCTCGTCGAAGCAGTAATATTTGCCATCGATCTTCATCACCTTATAATCGCCGCCGTTACTGCTCGTCGACGGGCTGTTCTTCTTTCCGCTCGCAGAGAAGTAGAACCAGTATTTTCCGTCGTCGCTCTCCGGTCCGTAGAGATCCTTATCCTCATCCTTCGGCTCCAGATACTTCCAGCCGGTGACCATAGCGCCGCTGGAGCTTAAATAGTAATCCCCATCCTCGGACCATCCGGTCTGCATAATTCCGTCGGAATCAAAGAGATAACTCTTTCCGTCGATCTTCTTCCAGCTGTCCTTCGTGACTTTTCCGCTGGAACCGAAATAGAACCAGTATGTCGTCCCATTATCCCTGCTGTACGGGGAAGCCAGCTGCATCCATTTATTTGACACCATGATTCCGTTGGAATCCACATAGTAATCATTGTCTGCCCAGCTGTTGACCGCCATCTCGCCGCTGCTGTTTAAATATCTCCAGAGATTGTCCGCGCCCTTTTTCCACTCATTCGTCACGCGGTTTCCGTTTTTATCAAGATACGTCCATATATTATTGGAAAGCGCCCAGCCTTCCGCTGCGTAGGCGTTCATCGTCAGACATCCGAAAGTCAGGACCGCCGCTGCTGCCAGTATTCTTAACCCTTTTTTCTTCACTCGCTCCGTCTCCTTCCTGTACCCCAAAAGGCGCATAACTATCGCCAACATCCATTCCGGATCAGCTTCGCCGATGGGATTTCTGCCTTCCGGCCGTATTTTTCATTTCGCAATACATCTGATTTTATTTTACCAGTAACTCCCTGATTATTCAACAGAAAATACCTGTCAATTCTCTTAAGTCCCCACCACAGTTCTGCCGCATTCCCGCCACAGAAAGACACATTTTCCGTTCATGTTCCCCATATTTCCGCCAACATCCCGCATTCCATCCCCACTCCTATTTGACAGTATCCCCCGAATCTATTATACTGGTATATCATAGGCATTTTATGCCCCTGATCCGTTTTTACGCAAAAAAAGTCTAAAGAAAGAGATGGAATACAATTATGTGGATAGCAGATGGATGGAAGGACTATGAAGTCATCGACTGTTCCGGCGGTGAAAAGCTGGAGCGTTGGGGAAAATATATTCTGGTCCGTCCGGATCCCCAGGTTATCTGGGATACCGATAAAAAGGCACCACAGTGGAGAAAGATGAACGGCCACTACCACAGAAGCTCAAAAGGCGGCGGCGAGTGGGAATTCTTCAGTCTCCCGGAGCAGTGGAGCATCAACTACAAAGGCCTGACCTTCCAGTTAAAGCCCTTCAGCTTTAAGCATACCGGTCTTTTCCCGGAACAGGCGGCAAACTGGGACTGGTTTGGCGAAAAGATCAAAAACGCGGGACGCCCGGTCAAAGTCTTAAACCTCTTCGCCTACACCGGCGGAGCGACACTGGCAGCCGCGAAAGCCGGAGCTTCCGTGACCCACGTTGACGCCTCCAAGGGCATGGTCGCCTGGGCAAAGGAGAACGCGAAGTCCAGCGGCCTTGAGGACGCGCCGATCCGCTGGATCGTGGATGACTGCGTAAAATTCGTAGAGCGTGAGATCCGCCGTGGAAACCACTACGACGCGATCATCATGGATCCGCCTTCCTATGGAAGAGGCCCGAAGGGCGAGATCTGGAAGATCGAGGACGCAATCTACCCGTTAGTAAAGCTCTGCGCAAAGCTCCTCTCCGACAAGCCGTTATTCTACCTGATCAACTCCTACACCACCGGTCTCGCCCCGGCGGTGCTGACTTATATGCTCGGAACAGCCGTTGTTCCGCAGTTCGGCGGAACTGTAAGCTCCGAGGAGATCGGACTTCCGGTTACAAGTTCCAAACTTGTACTCCCGTGCGGCGCTTCCGGACGCTGGGAAGCGTAATTAATTGAAAGGACCGGTAAACATATGAAGATCATCATTGTCGGCTGCGGAAAAGTCGGCGTGAGCCTTGCGGAGCGCTTAAGCTCCGAGGGCCACGATCTCGTTATGGTCGATATGAATCCGCAGAAAGTGGAACATCTTTCCAACCAGTTTGATGCCCTGGGAATCGTTGGAAACGGCGCCAGCTTCAATATCCAGCAGGAGGCCGGTGTGGAAAGCGCGGACCTCTTTATCGCTGTCACCGGCGAGGACGAATTAAACCTCCTCTGCTGCCTGATGGCGAAGAAGACCGGACACTGTGACACCATCGCCCGCGTAAGAAACCCGCTCTATAATAAGGAGATCCGCTTCATTCAGGAAAAACTCGGACTCTCCATGATCATCAACCCGGAGCTGACGGCGGCCAGAGAGATCTTAAAGCTCTTAAAATTCCCGTCCGCCATCAAGATCGACACCTTCGCAAAAGGACGTGTCGAGCTTCTCCGCTTCCGCTTAAAGCCGGAGATCGGGTTCGGCGGAAAAACTGTCATGGATATCATGCGGCAGTTAAAATGCGATGTCCTGATCTGTGCCGTTGAGCGCGGATCCGAGGTCGTGATCCCGAACGGAAGCTTTGTCCTTCAGGATACGGATATCCTCTCTATCGTGGGATCTCTTGAAAATACGGCTCAGTTTTTTGAAAAGATCGGTCTCCGCTCAAAATCCGTAAAAAATTCCCTGATCATCGGCGGCGGCACCATCGCCCACTATCTGGCCCAGGACCTCTTAAAGATCGGGTTCCGTGTCCGGATCATCGAGCAGCGGAAAGAGCGCTGTGATTACTTAAGCGAGGTGATTCCCGGCGCTGACATCATAAACGGGGACGGAAGTGATCGGGATCTTCTTCTGGAAGAAGGCCTGACCTACGCTGATTCCCTTGTGGCCCTCACCGGACTTGACGAGGAGAATATCTTCCTCGCCCTCTACGGAAAGCTCCACTCCAACGCAAAGCTCATCGCGAAGGTCAATAAGATCGCCTTTGACGACGTGATCGACAGCTTCGGTATCGACAGCATCATCTACCCGAAGTACCTGACGGCAGATTATATCCTACAGTACGTCCGTGCCCGCCAGAACACCATCGGCTGCAACGTGGAAACGCTGTATAAGATCCTGGACGGCCGTGCCGAAGCACTGGAGTTCTCCATCAAAGAGGATTCCCCTGTCACGAATGTGCCGCTTATGGACTTAAACTTAAAAGACAACCTTCTGATCTGCTGCATCAACCGCAACGGTCAGATCCTCACCCCCCGTGGTCAGAATATAATCAAGGTCGGGGATACCGTGATTCTCGTGACCACAAACCGCGGTCTCGGTGATATCCGGGATATCTTAAAATCATAAAGGAGCGATTCCATGAATTATTCGATGATCTTTTATATTATCGGCTGGATTCTGGACGTGGAGGCGGCGCTTCTTGTGCCATCCCTGGCAGTCTCCCTGATCTACCATGAAAGCTGCGCGCTGGCATTCTTCATCACGATCGTCCTCTGCCTGATCCCAGGTGTGATCCTTGTCCGCAAGCAGCCGAAAAACAAGGTATTCTACACAAGGGAAGGTTCTGTGACGGTTGCCTTAAGCTGGATCGTCATGAGTATCATGGGTTCCATCCCGTTCCTCTTAAGCGGATCCATCACAAATCCGGTGGATGCCCTGTTTGAGACTGTGTCCGGATTTACGACGACCGGTGCCAGTATTCTTCCCGCCGTGGAACCGCTTCAGCACGGCATCCTGTTCTGGAGGAGCTTTACACACTGGATCGGCGGTATGGGAGTTCTCGTGTTCCTCCTCTGCCTGCTTCCTCTTACCGGAAGCGGCTATCATATGAACCTCATGAAAGCAGAGAGCCCGGGCCCCTCTGTCACAAAGCTGGTCCCGAAGGTGCAGTCCACCGCAAAGATCCTCTATGGACTCTATCTGTTCCTGACGGTTATGGAGTTTGTTCTCCTGCTTGTGGGACAGATGCCGGTGTTTGATTCCCTGTGTACCGTTTTCGGCACCGCGGGAACCGGAGGTTTCGGTATCAAGAATGACAGCTTCGGAAACTATTCCACCTACCTGCAGGGCGTAGTTACCGTGTTTATGATCCTTTTTGGCATCAACTTTAACGTGTACTTCCTCTTCTATATGAAAAAGCCGAAGGAAGCACTGCGCTGCGAGGAGGCGCGATGGTACCTCGGGATCATTGCCGCGTCGATCCTTGTCATCACGTTTTTCGTCCGGGATTTCTTCGACAGCCTGTTCCTCGCGTTCCACCATGTCGCGTTTCAGGTTGCTTCCATCATCACGACCACCGGCTTCGCCACCGTGGATTTTAACCTCTGGCCAACGATCCCGAAAACGATCCTGGTGCTCTTAATGTTTATCGGTGCCTGCGCGGGAAGTACCGGCGGCGGCATTAAGGTGTCCCGTGTCGTGCTGTTATTCCGGTCCCTGACAAAAGAGCTCTCCCAGAGTCTCCATCCGAATCAGGTCCGCAAGATCCATTTTGAGGGACGCGCGGTGGATCATGTGGTCCTCCGCTCCGTAAATGTCTTCATGGCGGCATACATCCTGATCTTCGCTATTTCCGTGCTGCTCATCGGCATCGACAACTTCGATCTTGTGACAAACTTTACCGCCGTCGCGGCGACCTTAAACAACATCGGACCGGGATTGGAACTTGTAGGCCCGGCCCAGAACTTCGGGCTCTTCTCCAACTTCTCCAAGCTTGTCCTGACCTTTGATATGCTTGCCGGACGTCTGGAGCTCTTCCCGCTGCTGCTGCTTTTCTATCGGGGTACCTGGAAGAGATTCTAATTAAGCAAACATTACCGATAATAGATGTAATTTTGACAATTTGACTGATCCGTGTTGAAAAATCTGATTGCCGGAAATAAAAAGTGGATATCCCAGAGTCACATCATGGACTCTGGATATCCACTTTCCTTTTTGTTTTTCTGTCTTTTTTCCACCGGACAGCGGGCAGACAGATGACACTCAATCGTCCATATTGTATCACCCAAGTGCCACGTCAAGCATCATCATCAGGGCAAACCCGACCGCAAAACCGATGGTTCCGATATTCGAGTGCTCTCCCTCCGCGGTCTCCGGGATCAGCTCCTCCACGACCACGTACATCATCGCTCCAGCCGCAAAAGCCAGCAGATAAGGGAGAATCGGAGCAAGAAGACGGTATAAAAGCAGTGTCAGAACGGCAGCAGCCGGTTCTACCACCCCGGAGAGCGTCCCATACAGAAAGGAACGGTTCTTGCTTATTCCTTCACTGTGGATCGGCATGGAAACGATCGCTCCCTCCGGGAAGTTCTGAATCCCGATCCCGATTGCCAGAGCATACGCTCCCGCCAGCGTGATCCCGCTGTTTTCCATAAGGAGCCCGGCAAACATGACTCCCACCGCCATTCCCTCCGGAATATTATGGAGTGTTACCGCTAAAACAAGCATCGTCGTTTTTTTCAATGTACCGGATATCCCCTCCGGCTTCTCTGTTTCAAATTGAAGCTGTGGCACATGGCCATCAAGAAACATCAAAAACAGGATCCCGCAGAAGAATCCGGCCACAGCCGGCAAAAAAGCAAGACGCTCCAGATTCGCGGAAATCCTCATGGCCGGAATCAGAAGAGACCACACGGAAGCTGCCACCATAATACCGGAGGCAAAGCCCAACAATCCCTTTTTCACGTGATCCCGGATCCCATTCCGCATAAAATAAACGCTTGCTGCCCCTATTGTTGTCCCGGCAAATGGAATCAGGATTCCAAGAATGATCATTCCCATTATTTTTATCTCCTTCACTCTGTAAAGACCTTCCGAATCACGGTCAGATCTTCACAATTCTCCTTCTATAAGCTATGAATCCTCCCATCAAACCGTGTAATACGGAAAAGAAAAGATCCAGAACCAGAAGTGACATATACTTCTGACCTGGATCTTTATCTCAGCTGAGAAGGCTCCTACCTCTGTTGGTGGTGAGTAATGGAGTACTGGTATTATGCTGCCACAGAGCGGCGGGATGCCTTCTTCTGGTTCTTATAAGGATCCGGACGGAACAGCATATAGAGGAATCCGAGAAGAACAACAACAGCTGCTGCTGTGCCGATTCCGAAGGAACCGCCTTCCATAAGAAGTCCGAACTGGTAGAACATCAGTGCTACACAGTAAGCGAATACGTTCTGGAAGATGATTGCAAACCAGAACCACTTTCTGGACTGCATCTGCTGGGCCATTGTTGAAATAGCCGCCAGACACGGGGAGTTTAACAGGTTGAATACAAGGAAGGAGAAGGCTGCTGCCATTGTCGGGAACCAGTCTCTGATTGCGGCTGCGACAACGTCTGTCTCCTCGGAGAGATCCTCGCTGACATTTGCAAGGACACCCATTGTGGAAACGATACCCTCTTTTGCGGAGAATCCGGAGATCGCCGCTGCAACGCACTGCCACTTGCCCCATCCGAGAGGAGCGAAGATCCATGCAAGAGCACTTCCGAGGATTGCCATGAGGCAGTTCTCTGTGTCTTCTACCATACCGAAGGAACCATTCTCGAAACCGAAGGTGGAGAGGATCCACATGATCACGCAGGCAAGGAAAAGGATCGTTCCGGCTTTCTTAATGAAGCCCCACAGGCGCTCCCAGGTGTGCATGAGAACGGTCTTGGCAGACGGGATGTGGTATGCCGGTAACTCCATAACGAACGGAGCTGCCTCGCCGGAGAACGGTTTTGTCTTCTTTAACATGATCGCTGCTACAAGGACGCAGACAATACCTAACGCGTACATTAAGAATGCTGTATTTCCCGCATCGGAGTAATCTCCGGAGGTCCAGCCGACCATGATGCCGCCTAAAAGAGCGATAACCGGAAGCTTCGCACCGCACGGAATAAATGTGGCTGTCATAATGGTAAGACGTCTGTCGTTATCGTTTTCAATGGTCTTGGAGGCCATGATACCCGGGATACCGCAGCCGGATGCGATAAGGAGCGGAATGAAGCTCTTACCGGAAAGTCCGAAGTGACGGAACACGCGGTCCATGACGAATGCGATACGTACCATGTATCCGCAGTCCTCAAGGATGGAAAGCATTAAGAATAAGAGTGCCATCTGCGGCAGGAATCCGAATACGGCGAAGAGTCCGCCGAGGATGCCGTCTACAACAAGACTCTGGATGAAGTCGCTTGCACCTGCTGCCGCGAGAGCCGCGCCTGCCCATTCCTGAATGCCGCCGCCGAATGTATCATTGGCCCAGTCTGTACCCATGGTACCAAGTGTGCTGACGCAGATGTAATAAACGAACCACATCACTGCCGCGAAGATCGGGATACCCAAGATACGGTTTGTAACGATCTTGTCGATCTTATCGGAGGTGGAGAGCTTCTTGCCGGATTTCTTAACGGCCTTGTCGATCACACTGCCGATGTATGTATAGCGCTCGTCTGTGATGATGCTCTCTGTATCGTCATCGGTCTCTTTCTCAAGACGGGTCACCTCTGTGTTGACTGCTGCCATAGCGGATGCCGGAAGATGTAACTGCTCGATGACCTTGCTGTCCTTCTCAAGAAGCTTGATTGCGAACCATCTCTTCTGGTCTGCGTCCACAGCGTCACCGACAGCCTCCTCAACCTTTGCGATCGCGTTCTCAACGTTTCCGGAGAAGATGCCGGCCGGGTTCTTCCACTCGTTCTTCTTCGCTGCCTCAATCGCCTTCTCGACAACTTCCTTAAGGCCTGTGCCCTTTAACGCGGAGGTCTCAACAACTTCACAGCCGAAGATCTCGGAAAGCTTCTTCACATCGATCTTATCCCCGCTCTTTGCAAGCAGGTCAGCCATGTTTAACGCGATCACGACCGGAATACCGATTTCGAGGATCTGGGTCGTCAGATATAAGTTTCTCTCAATGTTTGTTGCGTCTACCAGATTGATGATCGCCTGCGGTTTCTCGTGAACGAGGTAATCACGGCTTACGACTTCTTCCAGTGTGTACGGGGAAAGGGAGTAAACACCCGGAAGGTCTGTGATGATGATCTCTTCACCGCTCTTGGCAGATTTTAATTTACCTTCTTTTTTCTCTACAGTTACACCCGGCCAGTTTCCGACGTACTGGTTCGCGCCTGTGAGGGCATTGAACATGGTCGTCTTACCACAGTTCGGGTTGCCGGCTAATGCGATTTTAATAGCCATTTTTCATCCTCCTATTTTCCTGCACTTGTGTTGTCACTGTCCACATTCTGGGCGGACAGCAACTGGGTTTTGCCAATGCTTTGCATACACATCAGGCAAAACATTTATCCCGTCATCAGACTGTAACGACTTCGACACTTTCCGCATCGTCTCTTCTCAAAGACAGTTCATATCCACGGACCGTGATCTCGACCGGATCACCGAGCGGCGCTACTTTACGAACGTAGATCTCGCTGTTTTTGGTAATGCCCATGTCCATGATTCTGCGGCGGAATGCGCCCTCTCCGTTGATCTTTACAACTTTAACCGTTGTATGTACCGGAACTTCACGTAATGTCATGTCTTCTCCTTTCTATCCTTGTGGATCGCTCCTGCGGTCCGGATCCATTCCCCTGCCTTTTGTGAATTTTTTCCAAAAGTTTTCGATTAGCTGATGCTAATTAGCGCATGCTAACCATTGGGGAAAAAGCAAAGTGGGAAATCTCCCACTTGAACTTTCATCATCCATAACTGCCCATTCTTCCCAGTCTGCACTTCCCTGCTGGATAAGGCAAACTGCTGAACAGTCACCGTCTTTTTTCACAGCTACTGCACCATAACGTGCTTTGCCATCTCCTTGTTGATCGCTACTCTGGAATCCTTGATGTTTACGATCAGGTTTCCGTTGAGTTCAGAGATCACTGTCACTGCCGCTCCGTCCACGAAGCCAAGATTCGCGAGGAATCTCTTTGTATCCTCCGCTCCGCCGACACGCTGGATCATCTGTCTCTTATACACATCTCCGAGCCCACGAGACACTCGCTAATCTCGT
>OWJE01000624.1_pt1 | contig 11372 bp, 23 predicted proteins | sample 1732931 | NCBI WGS metagenome assembly OWJE01 (sample SAMN05065769, study PRJEB22554) | human gut metagenome | biome: ENVO:2100002; feature: ENVO:00000062; material: ENVO:00002003 | host: Homo sapiens | place: USA | reverse complement strand
GGGCTCGGAGATGTGTATAAGAGACAGATACGGATTCCTGCACGGTGGATTTTCAGCAGAAATTACCGCACCGGAAAAGTTCCAAATGGAACTGTAAGATGCACGAGTACAAAGCCGCCTGCCTGCGTGTGGGCGGCATCCTTAGAATCAGGAGATACAATGGAAACAGCAACAACAAAACCATTAGGAAAAAGTGATGTGGCAACAATTTCAGAGCTGGACAAATTATCAGGATTCCATGTATTGGAATGGGTAGAAGACTTCAGCGGATGGGATGACGAAAGCTGGGGCTTGTATCTGGGCGGCAAACTGATTGGATATTGCACGATTGGCTACGCGGATAACGAATGCCCGGTAATCACCGATCACGAACTGTGGACTCCGGATTCATACCAATTAAGCGATGTGTTTATCCTGCCAGCATACCGGCATCGGGGCTATGGTTCCAAAATGGTCAAGGAAGCAATCAAAGGCCGCTATGTTTCCGAAGGAAAACGACCGGTATTTTTGCAGACGTTAAATGAAAAGCTGCAAACTTTTTATCGGGTGGTCGGTTTTTCCGAAATCCGCAACGCCATGGGATATCACACCATGGTTTTGCCGCCTAATAACCAAATTTAGCATAAGGAGAAAAATCATGACAAAACGCAAGTTACAAAAAATCCTAAAAAATGCAGGAATTCAGACAAGCACCATGGAACTGAGGGTGTTTATTCCAACCGAAAATACGGCGATCTATATGCAGGTTGGAGACGGAAGTCAGCTGGATGGAGATGAGGACGAGAACGGGACGCCATATGACGGATATATTGATTACAAAATGTCGGAATGGGACTACGATGAAAACTGCTTCACGGAAGGAGATGGAGGTATTTTCGAATATGTCGCAAATGCGGAAGATGCCACTTTTGGTGAGTTGTACTCCCGTGTATACGATATTCTTTGCTACCTGTATGAAGATGCCGTGAAAGATGCGGATTTCGCCGTCCAGGTTCTGAAAGAAATGCAGTAAGGAAAAGGAGAAGCATTATGGAGAAAAAAATAGAATCAGCAGAAGAAAAACTGGCATTGATCCGGAAGGGATTTCCAAAAGATCCATGCAGGGACTGCCTGTTTGAGGAGGATGATGGATGCAACTGTCAGGATCGGAAAGATTACAGGGCCAAACTTCAGCATCTTCGGGATATTGGAGTCTATGATCTCATGTATGACATCCAGGAAATTGAAAGTCAACGGAGTTGGATTGTTTGGATTCGAAGAGAAAAGGGTGAAAATGATGAACGAATTGCTTCAATCCAGAAAGAAATCAACGAACTGGAAAAGAAATGTGAAGATGTTCTGACACAGCTGAAGGAAGCGGCCAATGAAGTCAAAAAAATAAAAAACGGAGGCCGAGATGTATAAGATCATTGAAAACGGTATGGAAAGATTATGTTCCGTTGAAGAAGCGGAGGCTGTGATCGCTGCTTTCAATAAACGCAACCATATCTTTTCTGTGGATGAAATGTGGCGGACGCAAAAAGCCATTTATCTCAATGACCAGAATGCAGAAGCTATACACTATACAAAGCAGAATCCATTAATCGTCACCTATGTCGGCCGCGGTGGTACTTTTGATGTACCGTGTTACATGGATCAGGAAGGCCGGTATTATTTCGATGAAAATAACGGAGTATGTGGATTAAATCTGTATACCGGGGCATGGAAGAACGAAGACAGCGGTGAGATATGCGGCGAACCGGATCTCCACGTAGACTACCAGGTCATCTGCGAGAAACCATTTGTTCGGTCACCTTATGAATTTCAGTATATGATGCTTGCCAGATGGAAAGCAGATTGCGACTATTTTCTTGGCGCCGGAAACGCCTGCGAGAGACAGCTGTATCATGGCTCCGTTGAGAAAATCTGCGATGCGATGGAAAAACAGTGGGAAGCTTTCCCAGAGAATGAAAAACCGGAATGGCTGACCCTGGACCAGATTAAAGAGTATCGTTCCAGTATGTTAAAAAAACGAGCAGAACAGGAAAACTGAGCCTAAAGCAAAGGAGAAAAAAGATGAAAGTTGCAGAAAAAGATCTGAAAGGTTATGCATACGCAGACGGAACGCACTGGCATTGGGGCGAAAAGGAAGTTGCCATCATCAATGACTATACAGCGGAAATTGAGTGGTGCTGCCGAAAATCCAGTCTGCCTGATGATGTTATAAAAGCAATCTATGACAGAAAACCAAAACCGAGTGGCAAGTGGGTGATTGAAGCTGACCGCATTAACATGGGTGCAACACAGGGGGAAATACTTGTGCGCATTAATGGACAAACAGTTGCCTGCTTTGGTGATGAAAAACATCTGAAAGACGGAGAATGGACGAGTTCCTACCCAGATGAAAAACTTGGCGAATTGATCATCAACACTTTGTGGCATAAACATGATGATCTTTATCATTTCAGTGATAAGGTGAAAGCTGTGCTCATGCTGGGAACAGAACATGACGGGAAAAGCGCAAAAACACCGGAACCGGTAATATATGTGGAAACGCCGGTGGGTATTATGCACGCTTACCCGTCCTCCGATCCGGATTACCCAGGAATTTTTGTGGATTTGGAACGGGAAGGAAAGGTAATGTCGGCTCCGCTTTTGTTAATCGACTTTTCACATACGGAATTTCCGGAATGCAAAAACCCGGAGGCAGCTGAAAAGGGTGTACTGGTATGCCGCTGCTGGCAGGATGTCCGCCAGGAAGATTACAAGGAACAGGATCGTACGGTCTTTACCGGGTACGACGAATTCTTTGCTGAGCAAGGCAATGGCAACAATCCATGATTTCCATCATAAGAGACAGATGTACAAAAAAGAGCAGGAGGAAAAACGATGACTTATTATAATGAGGGAACTTTTGTAACCAAAACCATGGAAGATATGAGCAAGCTGGTGGAGATTTTAAATCATGAAGAACTCGATCCGTATGGTTTTGATTCGGATGATGCTTATGAATCGAATGGACAATTCTGTCTGGAGCTCAATGACTGCAACGGTGACATCGAGCAGCAGACTGATAAGATCGCGGAAGCATGCCAGAAGAAACATTTGGATGTGGACTTCGAAATCCATTATTACGGTGATGCGGAAGGTGCTTATCTGTTCCATAACGGAGTGTATGAGTGTCTTGGTGAAGAAGAATACCACGCCCATCAGATGGATGAAAAAGTTCTGTTAAAAGAAGTCTATCGCCGTGGCCTGAACCGCAAGATCTATAACGATGCTATCCGCAGTTTTATGCAATCTGAACTGGAAACCCAGTATGGCATGTATGAGAAAGATGCAAAAAGAGCTGCAGTCTTGGCTTTTGAACGTTATGTAAATACGGAAGATGCGAGTCAGTATGATGGAATCCAATGGGCCGCAGAACGTTATCGTTCATCTATCTTAATTGAGGTAAGTAGAGAAACTCTCCCGGAATATTGGGATGATTTTGCGATTGTCATCGCGTTACCTGATGGAACTAACGTACTGGCGCAGGAAAAACATTACACATTACATGACTGCCTACACAAGCTCGATAGCGTGAAATTTTTCATTGATGGAATCGATGTAGGAGGACAATGTGAGAACTAACAGAATTTATGAGATCCGACTGATTGTAGCCGGATCCCGTACCTTTCATGATTATAAACTGGCAAAGGAAAAGTTGGATCGAATCGTGTTTGGACTGCAGGAAGATTATCCGGGTGCACATATTGTCATTATTTCCGGCGACGCAAAGGGAGCTGACCAGATTGGCATCCGGTACGCCATGGAACGAAAATTGCCACTCCGCAGATTCCCAGCGGAGTGGAATAAATATGGGAAAATGGCAGGACCAATGCGTAATGCCCAGATGATGTCATATGCAAAGGAAGGTATTCCGGCACTTGTCGCGTTCTGGGACGGGAAAAGCCGTGGGACTAAAAACATGATCAATACCGCAGATAATGGACGTACATTTGTCCGGGTTATCCGGTATGATTCCTAGCTCTCTAAAACAGGCAGCATAAAGCTGTCTGTTTTTTTGCGCAAAAATCCAAAAAACTGCCTGTTCCTTCCATAATTGGCTTAGTCAAAAAACACCGTATTCTGTGGATATCTGGAAGGAGAACATTATGTCAGAACACAAGAAAAAATTCTATCAGGTACCGTTCAATGATGCATTGGTAGGATTTCTCTACATACTGGCCTATGCTATGTATTTTGAATTTTTACCAATACTGTATCGCAAAATCGTGGACCCATTGGCACCGTTCGATGTCAGATGGTTATTTTGTTCCTTTGTGCTTGGTGCATTTGGATTGGTATTTATTGTAATGACACTTTGGAAAATAGCAGATAAATTGCCATTCGGATTTCTCTCTGTGTTGTGTCGTTGTCTCGGAGTAATCGTTGGTATACCATCTGTAATTTTGATTGCCATACCAATGATCCATCTGCTTGTTCCCTATTACATCACAAGATTCTTTCTGAAAATTACCGGGCATACAGCGGCGAAAAAAGCTCAAAAAGAAAAAGAGAAACAGTACCAGGAAGATACAGATCGAATCAACAGGATGGTTTGGGAAGCGCAGCAATATTATGAGGAAACGGAACAGGAAGAGGCCAGACAAAAGGCCATTCAGCAGATACAGGATTACGCGAAATCTCTGGGTTTTTCGCAGATCCCATCAATGGAAGAATTTAAGCACGCACGTAATGCGTACCTGAAAAAATACCATCCGGATAACGGCGGAACCAATGAAGAATTCATTCGGGCGCAAAAAGAAATGGAGAACATGGAAGAGATTGTCAAACTGTGGCACGCAGGGCATCTTTACGATGATGTGGAGTAGGAGGGGCGTATGCAGAATAAGAAGTGGAACAGATTAAAAATATCCTTTGTGGCTGTTCTGGCCGTCACATGGATTCCTGCCCAGTTATGCAGCGCATTCCCCGTATATGCGTGCGAAGCAGATACAACTGCCATGCTCATTCAAAGCGCAAAGAAACAGACAGATATATCCCAGACTCAGACATTGACTGATACGGGACACGGGATTTTTCTATGTGGCCCTAATGGTGCCCGGGAAGGGTGGGGTATCGACATGTCCAATGGCGAACTGTATTACACCGCACCAGGGTCACAAACCGGCGTTGCAACAAATCAGAAACAGGATAACTCCTACCTTGCCGCAGACGACAGAATGATCAATGGTGCCAATCTGAACCAGGAAGAAAATCTTGTTAGAAGTATTGCGTATGAAAATGGCGAGGCACTTTCATTTGTAACAGACCAGGCGCTGATCGACTGGGAAAGTTATTATGTGCGTCAGTACCGGATGACAGATGAAGACGTTCCCGGTATCAGCCAGGTCATCGGACCCGCTGCTCGAAAAGTGAAATGGATAGTTCAATGGGAGAAAACTGCGGATAAGCAAAATGACTGTAAAAACAAAATCATCCCCAGACATATGGAACGATTAATGGATGTTCCAGGCTCGCAAAGGTGATCCAGGCAGTGCATAAATTGGATGATACCACATTTGATGAAAGTTATATCTACGCAAGCCTCGATACTGCGGTGGAACGGAAACGGATGGTCTGCTGGCAGTTCGCCCGTACAGTACGCACCATTCTGAGAGAATCCGGCATGGAAACTGAGTGCCTGGTGGTACAGCGGTATTCTGACGGTGCTTTCCATACTATGTTGCGGTGGCGGGACTAGGAAGGAATCTGGCGCTATACGGATCCGACTATGTATGTGGAAACAAAATCGGAACTTTACTGTGATATGCCGTATTCCTTGTTTCAATCATCGTATCACCCGGTGGAAAGTATTCGATTTGGGAAAATTAACACGTAAGAAATTTTGTTGCCGCTGAATATCACCTTCCATAATTATTCCAGTTTGATACAAGGAATTGGAGCCATGAAAACAACAATGGTTACAGCAGAAATTCTGCTGACAGAATGGAAAGGTGCATCCGGCACCGACGCATACAGATTGTTTCATAAAAAATCACGTCAGACCGTCGCAAAGATGACGGCTGTCTTTTATGAGGGAATGCTGTATTGAACCGACCATGTCATTGGTCGTTTATATACTGGTCAATCCGTTGCATTTACGGATGAACAACCGTGGATTTGGAATTTCAGGCGCATTCGGCGCAACGCATACGGGTTTCCACGTAAAAAAATTATGGCAGGCTGTCACAAGATGGCAGCTGTCTTTTATGTTGGGGATGCCGTATTCAATCAGTCGTGCCGTGCGCATGGACTGTGATTTATACAGAACATATCAAAAAACACATGAAGAAGGCATTGCGTTGCGCAATGTCGTAAGGAGGAAAAAATTATGAAAAAAATAAAAAAAATTAACACCATTTGCAACCGCGCAGCAGCACTGGGATGTGTGGAAGATATTCAGATTGAAATCAAAGGAAACTATGATTTCTTCTATGAATATCTAAAAATGTTCCCACAGCGCAGCATGGTCAAAGCCCTGCGTAGTGCTTCCCTTCTCGGTAAGATTTTTGTTACCGGAATGGAAGGCGATACAGCACCGACATACCAGGCATATGTTCTGGGGGTGTTAAAGGCTCTCCAGAAATATGACTGGGATGATCGCACACAGGCACGACTCTGGCGTGCGGGCGCAGAAGACGAATGGTGTATCGCGAAAGCGTACACCATGGGTCGCAACGCACAGGTGGTTTCTTCTGACGGGAAGACCATCAATGTGTGGCTTGGCGCCGGCGAAGGGTACGATGGCGACCACAACGACATTTGGTTGTGGTTGACCGTTGACTACGATTGGGAGCACCTGTATTGGCGTTTCCCTATCGGCCACGCCGGTACAGAGCGCGCCCTGGCAGCGTATGAAGCGGCCTGTAAAAAAGTCGCGGAGTGCGAGTCTTCAGTTCTGAAAGAGGAACTGAGGACGCTGCTTGCGTAGCCCGATAACAAAAAAATAAACCGATGAGGAAGGTGCCCGCGGTCGTACGGGTGCCGTAAGGAGAAAAAAAATATGGCAAAGATTTATTATACTGGGGATTTACATTTCGGTCATTTTAACGCAATCAAGTATGATTGTCGGCCGTGGCCGGATGTAGAAACCATGGCGGAGGGACTGATCGAGCGCTGGAACGCCCGCGTGCAGGACGATGATCTCGTATACGTGCTGGGTGATGTCTGCTTCCGGAGTAAATATCCGGCGTGGCATTATCTGGAACGGATGCGCGGCAGGAAAGTTCTGATCGTGGGTAACCATGATGCGGAACTGTTAGCGGACGAGCGCTCTCGTCGCTATTTCGATGAGATCCAGTATTATCTGGAAATCAAAGATAGCGAGAAGCAGATCGTCCTCTGCCATTATCCGATGGCAGAGTGGAACGGCATGAACCGCGGATGGCGGCATGTTTTTGCGCACATTCATGCGCAGACAAACAGCACCTACAGCATCATGCGGAACCTGCCGAAAGCGTTGAATGCCGGTTGTATGATCAACAACTTTGCTCCGGCAACACTGGACGAGCTGGTTGTAAACAACCGGATATTCAACGAAACTCACTAAAACAAAGCAAGACGCACACGGCGTCATAAGGAGGAAAAAAATGAATTTTTTAAGCGAGACTTTCAAAAACGGTGTGGTGGTAGTAAACACCACGCCGCACAGCGTTACATTACAGGATATTGGTGGCACCTTAAAACAGGTGCCACAGTGCGGCGTTCTGGTCAACGCGAAGGCCGTAGAAACGCAGGTAAATGACCTGTACGTATCTACCAGCTTTTGTGGCGACGAGGCCGGCCAGCAGACCATCGCTGGCATTAAGCGTTGGTTTGAAGAGGTTAAAAACCCAGGTGAACGTCTGGTGATCTTGGGCAGCATCATCGCAGCTCAAGCTTACCCGGGCGACGTCGTAGCCATGGTACCTGTACCGGGCTATGAACGTGTTGCTCCGCCAGAAAAGAGAATGCGGTGTGATAAATTCACCGTGTTCTCTGCCAAATAGTTTTCAAAAGAGCGGGCATAGCTTCATGTGCCTGCTCTTTTTGGTAATCAGGGCACCAAAGGTACTCAGAAAGGAGAAATATGGGAATCACGATTTATGACTTGCGTACAAGCCACAACCGGCATCCGGAATTCGGTGATTTTGTTATGTGTCAGCACTGCGGACGATATATGCTTGTCAACTTTGGTGAAGATGACTGCCCGATCTGCGGCGAACATACGCTTCAGTGGGCAGATTATGGGCACCGTCAGGTGAATCTGGAGTATTTCGCCCAAACGGAACGTTATATGGTTAGTACACTGAAAACAGATGATCTGCGTGGTTGCGTTGGCAAACCAAAGTCACCACAAACGCCTGAAGCCAAGAAAACACAACCGGAGAGAACAGGAAATAAAACAGTGGTCTGGCATAAGGAACGCCTCAGTCAACAATCTAAACACACAAAAAAGTTAGAAAAAGGAAGGAGAAAATGATGAATATCTTTATCATTAGCAGCATTATCGCTGTAGCAGTAATTATGACATTTCTTGATTATTGCTGCATTGCGTCCAAACGTGACAGAAAGCAGGATGATCAGGAGCAGCTTTTGTGGATCGAGGAACATTGTTGATTTAAGACCGCCGATTGGCGGTCTTTTTTGCGTCTATTGAGACAATACCTGGTACAAACGCGGTAGATCAAGAGAGAACTGCTTAGTTACTGAATCAAATCGTTCCACCGAAATAAGCCGATCACCAAACAGATGATGTATTTGTGCAACCATGGAAACGGGGCCTGTGGTATAGAACCAGATTTTGAAATTGTCCGGTTCCAACTGTAATTTTCCCAAAGCATACTGCACATTAATCCGTTCATCGCAATAGAAGGATCTCTCAGGAGACAGATCAAAATCAAATAGAAATACAGCATTAGGATCCATGTATATTTCATCCAGAACGGTATGAAAATCGTTATCCGTAATGATGCGCAGTGTCACTCCAAGTGCCGTAAATTGGTTTTCCAATGTTTTTACTTTGCGGTTATCCGCATCTTCTTTGCGTTCAAAATATACGAAAACAGTCTGTACATGAAAACCATTTTTCACCATCTGCGCGACCAGGGACAACAATGTCTGTGGTCGATCATCGACAATATATACATTCATTTTTTTACCTCACAATTCTCATTTTCTATATTTTACCCATTTGGTAACTGAACGCCCAATGCAACGGTGCTGCGGATAAGCAATATGTCAATTTTTTCGAAAAACACCTTTCGCAGGACATCTTCTTCCATAATTTCCTTGAAACTGTTAAAGACACATGGAGGTAAAAAATGGGAAGAAAAAATAATGGACTGAATTATTTCAGTAAAAGGAAAGAAAACATGGAAAAAGCACAGGAGATCGTCCAGTGGGAAGAACGCAACTGCAAGGAGGAAATTAAAGACCTTGTAAAACGAACGGAACTGATTCAGGATACCGGAACAATGCATTCCGGCCCGTGTAAGTTTGAGCAGCCGGAAGTAGAAGTTGTGCAGTGCTCCACGGTAGATGCCATTATGGCGGAATATGCCAAGGGAAACCGTGTATGCGCGTTGAATTTTGCGTCATACAAAAATCCCGGCGGCATGTTCCTGGAAGGATCCATGGCGCAGGAAGAAAGTCTGTGTCATGCATCCTTGCTGTACCCGGTCCTGAACAGCACACAGGTCAGAACGATATTTTATGACCGGCACCAGGGCAATCTGAACAAAGCATTATATCGTTCGGACATGCTTTATACACCGGATATTCCGTTCTGGCAGCACGGCGAGGAGGCTAAAGCATCCATTATCACCTGCGCGGCACCGAATAAAAAAGCAGCGCAGAAGTATCAGGGTGTGCCGGATGCCGTATGCAAAGAAGCGATGGAAGAGCGCATTGCGGCTGTACTGAATGCTGCACATAGCAAGGGCGAAGAAGTTCTGATCCTCGGCGCATTCGGCTGTGGCGTTTTTGGAAATGATGTCCGGGAGGTAGCAGAGATTTTCCGTGATGAACTGAATCTGCTGTTTTATGGAACATTCCGTCGCATTGTTTTTGCCGTTCTGGACGAACCGAGCTGCAAAATTATGAAGGAAGTGCTGATACACTAATGAGAAAGGAGAGCGGGTTCGCACCCGTGGGATAAAAAATGAAAGAATTAAAAAATATGTTAATTGTTGACGTAACAGAATGCAGTGATCATGCAAAAACCAGAATCGGCCGCGTGATTGAGCTGATTGCCATGCAGGAACCGGATACTGCTATCATGTGGTATCCGGAATGCGGCGACGGATTGAAGCGCAGATTCCGTTTGTCCGGTGTGACTGTGAAAAAGAAATTATTTTCAAAGACCGTAATTTTACGGACGGCGACCGGAATTTACACACTTCGTCCTGCAACCAGGGATGAAATGGAACATGCACGCAAGTATGCAGAATATCGTTCCGTGGTAGATATGGTGACCAGTGCATATGGGGAAGATGTCTGCTATATGTCACCGGAAGAAGTAGTGGCACTGGCAAAAAACCTGAGAGGAGGTAATTATGCTGCATTATGAGTACAAGCTCAGATTCTATGAGTTATCAGGATCAAACAAAGGCAATCTGCGAACGGAAGAATTTTTCGCAAGCCGCGAAGGCTTATTGAAGCGTTACAGAGAGGCCTTCCGAAAAGAACTGTATTCCCTTAATCCTACTGCGTGGCAGTATGTGGACGGAGAATGGGAACGTATTTTGTTGTAAGTATACGGAGGAAATATGTTAATCACAGACACAACGCAACGGCTCGGCATGAACACCATGACGCATCTGTTTCTGCAAACATTTTTTTGCGGGGACTGGTATGGTAAATCTATTACGGATGAACTTGAGTGGGTTGTAAAAGAATTGACTTATGAAGAACCGGACAAAAAACTGATGATGGAGTTAAGGATCGGATTATGTCACGGTGGATACGTCCAGAATAAAACAGATGTCATGTTTGCTTATGCCATGCAGAAATTAGTAGAGTTTTATGGATTGCCACTATATAAAGCAAAAAAAATCTGCCGCCGGCTTCAGAGCCTGCTGCCGGAAAACTCAAACAAAAATTAAGGAGAAAAAATAATGGAAGCGATCGAGAAAATCATGGAAGTAATTAGAACAAAGCTGAGCGGGTATCGTGTGGAAACAACCACAGTTCAGGATGTACCGGAACCTGTCATGTTAATCACAAATCCAAAGACCGGATACGCATGTGGATATCTGTTTAGTAATATTCAGGAGCTGCTATCCCAAGGGCTGCGCCCGAAGGAGATTGCGGAGCGTTTCTGCTGTCTCTTATACACATCTCCGAGCCCACGAGACACTCGCTAA
>OWJE01000622.1_pt1 | contig 11450 bp, 13 predicted proteins | sample 1732931 | NCBI WGS metagenome assembly OWJE01 (sample SAMN05065769, study PRJEB22554) | human gut metagenome | biome: ENVO:2100002; feature: ENVO:00000062; material: ENVO:00002003 | host: Homo sapiens | place: USA | reverse complement strand
ATTATAGATAACGCAGATTATATCAAATCAACGCTGGAAAATACATTTAGCGCGATTGAACCGGTATTTGCAACGATTAAGTCAGTGATCGAGGAAGCATTCACCAAAATAGGTAACGCATACAACGACCATGTAGCACCTATGCTCATGTCATTTAAAAAAGGATTTTCTGAAATAACAGAAAAACTTTTGGACGCTTATAATCAGTACATCCTCCCGGTAATATCAGAAATGTCCCAGAAATTCCAGGAGTTTCACGAACAATATTTAAGCCCTCTTATAGATAAGTTTCTTGATTTCACTGGAAAAGTCGCTGATGCTATAACGGCGGTGTGGGAAAATTTCCTTAAGCCATTTGTTTTATGGTTTATTGGGACAATGGTTCCTATCATTGGCAATGCATTATCAGGACTGGTTGACATGTTCTTTGGCTGGTGGGAAGGAATTAGCGAGACTCTGGGCCATGTATTCGACGCGCTGGGCGGTTTGATGGATTTTATCACCGGAATCTTTACTGGAGACTGGAAAAAGGCATGGGAAGGCATTAAGACATTTTTCAGCCAAATATGGGAGGCTATGAAGAGCCTGACAAATACCCTGATGACTGCAATAAGCAATATTATAAGTACGGTGCTGGGCGTTATTAAAGGTGTATGGGAATCTATTTGGGGAAAGATTAAGGAGTTTGCTTCCGGACTCTGGAATGGCTTAAAAGACTCAGCATCAGAGATATTCAATAGCATCAAGGATAAGCTGTCTGAAATCTGGGATAGCGTAAAGTCCACGATTGAGGAAAAGTGGAATGCCATCAAAGAGTGGTTCGATGGAATCTGGCAGAAGATCAAAGATATTTTCAATCTTGACGAAATGCTGGAAGTCGGAAAAAACATCATGAACAAACTTTGGGAAGGTATGAGTAATATCTGGGAAGACGTGAAAAGCTGGCTGGGCGGCATTGCAGATTTTGTGGGAAGTGTCTGGGACGGTATTGTAGATGGCGCAAAGAATCTGTTCAAACGAGGAAAAGAAGAGGCTGAAGAGGAAAGTGACAGCGACGGTTCCGGGCCGGGAGGCAATTCCGACTATGTTGACAGTGGACCAGGTGTAAAGGGCCATGCAACCGGAGGCTTCCCGAAATCAGGCCAGATGTTTGTGGCCAATGAAAACGGCACCCCTGAGATGGTAGGAAAGTGGGGAGGAAAGGCTGCTGTTGCGAACAACGTGCAGATTACCCAGGGAATCTCACAGGCGGTACAGGGCGGCATGAGAGCAGCCCTTACACCATTGGTTAATAGCATAAGGAGTATGACAAGCAATGCAACGCCGCGTCTGGCAATGGTTGGGGCATCGAGTCCTGGCTATGAAGACACTGGAAGAATGCAGGAAATGGTCGATAAGGCCGTGGCAATGGCAGCCAGACCGGACGGCATGAGCGAGCAGTACTTAATCATTATGATCGACTTACTCAAAAAGATTATCGAACTGATCGAGAACTTTGATTTGGTGGTCAACATTGATATCCGGGAACTCCGGCAGAAACTTAAGGATCTTGAGAAGCGTTCGGGCTTCGCATTTTGATAAGGAGGTGGAGACATGGCTTTTATTACAATCAACGGTCGGGAGTTTCCGCCTCCCGACAATATGGCCGATCTAATCGTGGCTACGAACGTGAGTGACGGTAAAAACGCCCTCGGTGAGTTTATTGGAGACCGCGTCGGTAGGGACCAGTACAAAATAGACAATCTGCAATGGTCCTACTTAGACGCGGCCACGTGGGCGGAAATGCTGCGGGCTTTTGCTGAGTTTGTCGTAACCGTCCGATTCCCAGACATGGTAAACGATGGCTGGATCACAATCCAGATGTACCCAGGCAACCGGACCGGTACACCTTGTGAGTATGACAGTGACGGCCGGCCCACCCGGTATAAGGTGTGTAAGGTCAATCTGGTAGATTGTGGGGTGATCGACTGATGCAGGCGGTAAGCAGAGCCTATAAAGAGGCACAGACAAAGCAGACCAGAGATCAGATGTACATGGACGTCACCATCGGTGTTATCAACCAGGCAGCACAGAATAACTCTTCTGTGGATCCGGGCCAGTGTACGGATTTCAGCAACACCCGCAAACTGCTGGACAACTACGATCCAGAGTATATGTACGCCACCTATGAACAGGACTTCTGGCGGGCGGACGGCTCCATGCTATTCATGCCAGAGGACGGGAGCCCCTATTTTAACCAGGGAGCAGTAAGTCGCGATCTGCTGGGGGCGATCCAGATCGAATACCACGGCGGCCCCTATGATATCCGGGGGCTGACCATAGACTTTTCGGATTATTTCCCGGTTGACTTTGACATCGTGTCAGACAATAAGACGCTGAAGGTCACTGATAACAGTAGCCGGGTGTACATAACCGAGGAGATTTTCGAGGACGCAACGTACATCCGGATCGTCCCTCACGCCATGGTCAACGGCCAGGGGCGGCTCCGGATTTTTAAAATATCCATGGGTGTTGGTATCTACTTTAAGAGCAGACAGATCACAGCCAGCAGTAAAAAGGAGTATCTGTCTCAGATATCCGAGGAGCTGCCGACTATTGACTTATCGCTGACTGTGGAAAACAAGGGCCGGAAGTTCGACACCGAGAACCGCGACAGCGCCCTGTATTATCTGGAGATCGGCCAGGAGGTCGAGATCAAGTACGGCGTGACACTGGCGGACGGCTCCATCGAGTGGCTGGACGGCTCGAAGTTGTACCTAGACACCTGGAAGGCCGATGATGACCGTATGAGCTTCGGGGCGCGTGATGCAGTCGCAAACCTCAACGGGACGTATTACCGGGGGAGGCATGGCACCACAACACTGTATGATCTGGCTGTCGATGTGCTGGCAGACGCAGACGTGGATCCTCGGAATTACGTACTGGACGATTATCTGCGGCAGGTGCAGGTTGTCAACCCGATGCCCGCAGTCACCCATGCGGAGGCCCTACAGATTATCGCCAACGCAGGCCGCTGCATCTTATACCAGGACCGGCAGGGCATGATCCGGATTAAGGCAGCCTTCGCGACGGTGATCTCTCCGGAGCGCATGACGGTGACGTCGGACGATGCCATGGAGTACTCGCACCTTAAAGAGGTTGTGCTGCCGAGCGTTAAGTACGATTATGCCAGGTACACACAGGATTACTGGGCGGCAGACGGCAGCATGTATTTCTTGCCAGAGGACGGAGGCAACTACTTAAACACTGGTTTCGTGAGCCGCCAGGTGGCAGGAGCTGACGGAAAATTCGCGGATCCTCCAAAGCTATCAATCCAGCTGGAGGCAGCCATGAAGTATTACGGCCTGTCCATGGAGTTCGGCGGTAATCACCCAGTGGAGATGGTGATACACACCTATAAGGCCGGTGCGCTGCAGGAGAGCTATACGCAGGAGATAACCGGCAACGAGATGGTAGTGGAGCATGAGTTTCCGGAGTTTGACACCATAGTTTTTGAGTTTACGCAGGCGCACCCCAACAACGATGTGATCGTCAACTATGTTAAGTTTGGGGACGTCAGCGATTATGAACTTAACTATCACAACATGCGGAAACCGCCTACAGGTATCCAGGTCGATAGATATAAGGATCTCCGGGTGCAGATGACCAACTACTATGAGGGCACTGATCGCAAGGAGCTGTTTAAGGACGTGGTGCAGGGCGGCGGCCGTTATGTGGCTACGATGCTTAATGCAAGCCACGGGTATGCTGTCAATGTCGGAACGATTGTAGAGTCCACGGCTTACGAGGTGATCGTGGATCTGAGCAGTGTAACCGGCTCTGTGGAGTTGATAATCACTGGCTGTGAATACCTCCAGACACCGTCTGACTATGTGCTGAGACTTAACCCGTCCGGCCAGAGTAAGACCTGGACCAATCCTCTTATCAATGACGCGGTTCATGCGCAGCTGGTGGCGGAGTGGATCGGGAATTACCTGAACAACAATATCAACTATGAGATCAGCTACCGTGGGGATTTTAGACTGGATCCTGGGGATATCACGTTTCTGGAAAATCAATATGTGGATAAGCTCCAGATCAATATCGGGGAGCATATGATCAATTACGACGGCGGTGCTGTATACGGCATGGTGAAAGCAAGGAGGGCTGTCAATGGCGTGGGTAACACCTAAAATCAATTGGACTAAGACCGATCGGATCAACTATGCGGATTATAACCGGATCAAGAACAACCTGGCCTACCTGCGGGATATGGCCGGGCAGCTGTATCAGGAGTTTAACATCACAGTGGATCCGGACAAAGACAAGTACAGCCTCTGGCCTTATCCGTCGGAGATTAACCGCCTGGAGGAGAATCTGGAGACGATCCGGAACCATACCTATCCCTTTACAACGGGACAGCGCCGGACGTATTACGGCAACGTTCCCACTATCGACTGGCAGGAGCTGGACCGCCTGGAATCGGCCTGCAAGCTGATCCACGACAACCTACAGGGCCAGGCAGAGGGCAAGCGGCGGTTATCTTTTAGATTAGGAGGTTTAAGAGGACTATGAAGACAGACTGGAAAGATGATATCTTCACCCGTAGGAAGCTGCGTCTGGAGCAGAACGACGACGGCACGGTAACGCCCGTTGACGAGACGGTGTACACACAGCAGGGAGATGCGTTCGGGGCGAAGGAGCTCAACGAGATCGGCGAGGAGATCAACGAAGTAAAAAAATCTGTGAGTGATGGAAAAGCCCTTGTTGCCGCAGCCATCACTGCAAAGAGAGTAGCAACGGCGGCAACGGATACATTTGCACAGTTTAAAGCCAACATAGACAAGATTAGGCTTGGATCCGGCAACGCGCTTAAGGCCCATGTACTGGCCGGAAAGACGTTCACGAACGACGATGGTGCGGAATATACCGGAGAGATGCCGGAACGTGCGGGTGAGCAGATCCCCGCAAGCCAGGTCACGAAATCAGGAAATGCCATCGTTATGAAATCCTCCCGTAACGGCCATATCAACGAGAATACGGCCATATCCGCAGATCAGAGTGCGGTGGCATCGGCGGCAGGAGTCAACGGTGCTGTCATACGCGCAGGGTACGATGTTCTGGGAGTGGCGGGGCAGATCCAGTCATTAGCTGGAGCAGACATAACCCCTCAGACCTATGCGCAGACAATCGCGGCGGCCGGGAAGTACGGAGCTGCGAACCATACCATACGAGGCGTACCACTCCCTCCGGCGAATGTAATCAAGAAGGGGTACCGGTATTGGATAGGCAGTAACTACGTTGACGGAACTTTTGAGGGGTATGTACCAATGCCGACGGATTTGTATGTAAGAGGTAATAACATAGTCGGATTCTCGAAATACGAGGGGTACGATCTCCCGAACTTTGATAGCGGACAACTTACATTCGTTACTAACTATGGTGGAATGCAAGCGCCGTTTGACTTCACCAGGTACACAAGAGTTAATTTTGAAATACACAAAACAGCTAAACAGGCCAACTCTTATATTTCGATTAGAGACCTCAACAATAAAGTCGTATATGCCAAAGTCGTACTGGACAATACATTAAATGTAACACAAACCGTATCGATCGCCCTTAATACAATGGCTATCAACTCGTTCTTCGGCTTTGAATTTGCGAGTTGGCGTGGCGCTGTATATCGCATTTGGGCGTCATAACTGACAAGAAAGGAAGAAAACTTATGAAATCATTAATCATCTACGACGCTACCGGCACAATCTGGTCGGTGATCCACGGGCAGGACACAGTCCCGGCCGGAGTCCTCGGTCTGGTCGTCACGATCCCAGACGGCGCGGCAGTTACCAGCGTGGACGTCAGCAATCCTGCCAGTCCACAGCCGGTCTATCAGTACGACAGCAGCGGCGTCAACTTGCAGGAGGAGTACAAGGCGCTTAAGGTCATGGTGGACGACATGTCTCTGATCCTGGCTGATGTGATTGGAGGTGCGTACCATGCTTAGTACAGCGGCGAAAAATATAATTATCTATGCGCTTAAGATCAGGCGCGGACAGGGGGAAGATGTGGAAGAGATTCTGAAGGGATACCACAACCTGACCGACACCGAGAAATACGAGGTCTTACGGGCAGTGACAGAGGAGGGATAAGATGGACGGTACAATACAGGCGTATGTACTCGACATGGCAGCCGATACCAAAAAGGAGCCATTGAGAGTCAAGCAGTACGACACCAACAGCCGGCAGGCACGGATCACGCTTAAGATGGGTGGCGAGCCGTGGACGATCCCCTTCGGCTGCCAGATACACATAAATGTCAGAAAGACAGACGGCAAGCTGGCAGACGCGACCTGTACGCGGGAGGACGAGCACACAGTACTGGCCCCGATCACGGAGCAAATGACAGCAGTGACAGGCACGCAGCTGGGCGAGTTGTACTTTCTGGGATCGGACGGGGACATCAAGTCTCAGACGTTCCCGGTCGTGGTCTACGAGGCTGTGATGGATCAGGCCCGTATCGAGTCCTCGGACGATTTTCAGGCACTCAAGGACGCGCTCCGGGACGTCAAGACCTCCACGGAGGCCGCAGACAACGCCGCACAGTATGCCACAGAGCAGGGCAACTCTGCCAGAGACGGAGCCCAGCGCGCAAATGATGCAGCGGATAGCATACAGGTGGCGGTTGATGCGGCGGCAGCGGCCAAAGCCAGCGAGACCAACGCTAAGACATCGGAGACAGCCGCGGCGCAGACTCAGCAGGAAGTCACGGATTATGTCGAGGCGCAGAAGGCAGCCTTTGTGGGATATAGCCAGCGCGAGTCTGACAGTAAGTATGCCAATGCCCTGACAGCGACAACGACAGGCGAGGGCGGAGTTACCGTAGAGGACGCATGGACGGCTCCGGTGTTGGGGCTTGACGTGGCAGGGAAGAGTGAGCAGGTGGCGACGACGGGGGCCAATCTTTTTGATATAGTTCATGCCGATAATATAAAAGGGGTTGCCTCGGGAGACGAACTTTACTATGCAAGAGTCGGTCAAAATAGTGCATGGGTGGATAGCACGAAAATACCGTTTGTCGGGGAAAGTAATGTTATTTATACACTGTCGGCTAAGGTGAAATGCGGAACCGCGACTAATTTAGGTATCGCCTTTGTTTATTCCGATGGCACCTTTGAAATGAGCAATAGAGCAAATAGCGATACATATGTCGACATTAAAGTAACTTCGAATTCCAGTAAATATGTAACAGGTTTTGGTTTTATTTATACATCTGCTGATACGTCAGGTTACATTAAAGATATTCAGATTCAGAAAGGGGATACAGCAACGGTCTGGGAACCATACACAGGCTGCGCACCCTCTCCTAGCCCGGATTACCCGCAGGACATTATCAGCACGGGGACGGTAAGCACGGGGGCGCAGATGTTAAATGTTGACACGATTGCGCAGGGTATGATTAGTACTGAAACAGGAGCAGAAAGCGAATCATCTGTTTTTGTCCGTAGTGATTATATACCAGTTAAGCCGGGAGATTATATATTAAGCGGTGATGGGTTAAAGCCATATTTTAATCATGTTATGTACTTCAGCAAAGAAAAAGTAATACTAAGCAGTTTATCAATTAAACCAACTAACGGGAAATTTACAGTCGCAGATGAAACCGCATATATCAGAATTAGGTTTATATCCAAAGATGGTACAAGTGGAACGGTGACACCATCTGAGGTTGCCGCATTGAAACCTATGCTCAATACTGGTGACACCGCCTTACCATGGGAGCCGTACACTGGAGGCAAGCCGAGCCCGTCGGTGGAGTATCCGCAGACGTTGGAGGTGGGGGTGACAGGGGCGCAGTTATTTTACAAATCTCTTGTGACGTTACAGGGGACAGGTGCAGAAGCTGATATTACAGACAAAAGAGCCATTAAGATTACTTACACAAGAGCTAATGGCGGAAAATATGCAGGATTTATTGTGGACGATAAAAGTAATATTGTTGGCAAGACATTAACAATATCGTACGGCAGTATCATACCGAGTAAAAGCGGTTTGACACCCGGTATCCGATTGTATTGGATAGACATTAATGGATCCGTATTATCCTATGTGGTGTATGTAAATAAATCTCCCACTACAATTACAATAGAGGATCCTCAAAATGATATGGCTACAAAATTGGCGTTGCTGTTGTATGCAGATGTCGGTGACGCGGCCGTCGTAAATGATTATGTAATATATAAGGATATCATGATTAACGCCGGAGACATCCCGCTCCCCTGGGAGCCATACATGGGTTGCCAAAATGTCCCCATCACCCTGACCGAGCCATTACGCGGCGTCGGAGAGTACCGGTACCGGATCATGTGCAGAGATGGCGTGTGGGGGATTGAACGGTGTGTTGGTGTGGTGGATAACGGGCAATGGAAGAAAATAAATGTAGTATCAGGAAGCGCCGGGCATAGATTTGTATACGATGCAACAGATATGATTGAAAAATTAAATTGCATGGTTATGTGCACTAAATATACAAGACGACCAAATGGGTCCAGCTTTAGCAATGCCGGCGATTACATGGCGACAGATGAGCGAGGAAAAATTTTTATTCGTACCCTCAATCCTGATTTCGAAACAATCGAAGCATTTAAGGAGTTTATGGCCGATGCAATCACCATCTATCCCCTTGCCACTCCCACCTGGGAGCCCTTCCCCGACGCCACCCAACAGGCCCTCAACGCCCTGACCACTTACGCAGGCACCACGCACTTAACGATCACAGCAGGCGGCCCGGCTCCCACGGTAACTCTGGATTATGTCCAGGACACCCAAAAGGCCATAGAGCAGCACGACACGGCCAACCGCCAGTACACCGACAACCAGATAGCGGCAATAGTAGCAGCCCTGCCGACAGCGACACAGGCAGCTATTGTAGATAACCAGACAACCAGATTATTACAGGAGGTATGAGATTATGAGTAACACAGTGATTTACACGTTGATGGAGAGTCTTATCAGCAAAAAGTATTATGCAACCAAAGAGGAGGCCACGGACAAGCTGGGGGTATACTTTGCGTTTGATATGATCGATGCAGAGCAGATGACGGAGCTTGCATTACTGGCCGAGGGCGTGTACGCGCCGCCGGCGGTTGAGCCGGATCCGGAACCCGTAGACCCGGCAACACCAACAGAATAGGAGGACTTATCATGAATAAGAACAAGCCAGACATGAACTACAAGACACCCGTACCCTATGGACCAGCAACCGGTAAAGAAGATTCCGGCCGGCAGCCAGTGATTGCAGACACGCCGTATGAAGGAGATTACAGCCCGGACCATAAGCAGTTTAAGGCCGGCCATGTACCGGGAGGCCCGGGGCATAAAGATTGTGAGCATGAATAACTGACGGGAGGACTAAAGTGTGGAGAATGAGGAGATCGCCGTAAAGCTCACCGCTCTGGAGCACGAGGCAAAGTCGGCCAAACATCGTATTGATGATCTGGAAGTGCAGAATCAGGCAATACAGGACCTTGCGCTGTCTGTGAAGGAGCTGACCATTAATATGGGTAATATGCTGGAGGAGCAGCGAAAGCAGGGGAAGGATATTGACAAGCTGAAGGCCGAACCAGCGGAGCGGTGGAGCGGTATGCAGCGAACAATTTTCAACACCATCGTAGGGGCAATGTCAGGGGCGGTTGCTGTCGGCCTTGTCCTCATGATGGCACAGTACATAAAATAAGAAAAGAGGTATGAAATGATGAAGAAGTACGATCTTAAGGTATGGGCGAAAGCCGCAGGAATCAGGGCAATCAAGACCATGGCGCAGACCGCAGTCGCTACGATTGGCACGGCTGCCGTGTTGGGTGATGTCAACGGTCCGATGGTAATAAGCGCGTCGGTGCTGGCTGGGGTGCTGTCTATCCTTACCAGCGTAGCCGGACTGCCGGAGTTGGATAAGACTGCCTGAGAGGAGGTGGTCCGCATATCTCCCGGCCGGCAGGGTGAGAGCCGGTGATGTTGCGATATCGCAACGGTTGTAATATCACAACTTTTTAGGGCCTGGGAGAGATCCTGGGCCTTTTTCTTTAAGGAGGATTTATGATACCTATTACAAAACAAATCAAACAGATCAATTGTTATGCAAGTCAGAATCACCCAAAGTACATCGTGATCCACGAGACAGACAACTTTAAAAAGGGCGCCGGAGCTGAATCTCATGCCAGAGCGCACAACAACGGCAACCTTGATACGTCCGTCCATTATTACGTTGATGATGTAGCTATCTACCAGACACTCAACCATACAGACGGAGCATGGGCGGTCGGCAAGCAGTACGGCACGCCGCTGGTGGCTGGAGTCAATAACAACAACACGATCAACATCGAGATCTGTGTTAATCCGGACAGTAGCTACGACAAGGCGCGGCTTAACTGCGTAGATCTGGTACAGCATCTGATTCAGGAGACGGGGATCCCTGCTGATCGGGTGATCCGGCACTATGATGCCAAACGTAAATGGTGCCCGCGCAAGATGATGGACAGCCCGGAGTTATGGACGGACTTCTGCCTGCGGATCCGCGGCCAGGTGGACGAGGTGAAGAGTTTTGAGGACGGCGCAGGGAACTGGCATTTTACGATTAACGGAGAGCTACAAAAGGCGCGCTGGGTGAAATATAAGAATAAGTGGTTTTACGTAGACGATGCCGGAAATATGGTTACTGGATACGCTGTGATTGGCAGTCTTGCGTACATGCTTAATCCGTCAAAAGCTGATATGGCAACGTATGGGGCGTTGATGGTCACGAACAACCTTGCACAAGGCAATCTCGAGGTGCAGTGGGTAGAATAAGAAAAGGGGCGGTCCGTAGTGGGCCGCCTCGGCGCTTCAGGCTGCTTCTCCGCCTCCAGTTTTTTGTAAAACCCGCATTCTTCCGGGCCGCCATTGCATGTCTGTGACACGTCGTTATAATACGGGCACTGGTTAATGTCGGGCTCCAGGGTGCATATTCCCGTCATAGTATCATCTCCTTTTTTCTTTTATCATAGCAAACAAACGTTCGAAAAACAATAGTTAAAAAATGCCACTGGCCGAAGTCAGTGGCTGTTTCTTTTGAATAGTTTTTCAAGTAGACGTCTCAACTTGAGTTGCCTTTTGACAGCTGGTTTGATGCCTCTTCGTTCCATCTCCTCTAGAATCTTTTGTAATTCTCCCGGTGGTGCTTCAAGATTTCCGTCGGGCACGATCTCTGGGTGCTCCTGCATAAAATCTAGTAGCCGTGCGTCCATTCGTACTTGTCGTGTTAGAAAATATCTTATTCGCTTAAAAACAGAGCATCTTTTCCCTTTCATATCATCATCCCCTTAGGCTAAATATACACCTACGAGGACAGAATGGTAGTGGAAGAATATGGAAAGTACACACTTCTGTGATACTATTCTGATACTAAAAAATTTTAGAACTGTCTCTTATACACATCT
>OWJE01000616.1_pt1 | contig 11559 bp, 9 predicted proteins | sample 1732931 | NCBI WGS metagenome assembly OWJE01 (sample SAMN05065769, study PRJEB22554) | human gut metagenome | biome: ENVO:2100002; feature: ENVO:00000062; material: ENVO:00002003 | host: Homo sapiens | place: USA | reverse complement strand
TGTATAAGAGACAGATTATAAATATATAATCAATTTTATTTTTAAACCAGTTAGTCGTAACCTTATGCCCGGTTAAAGGAGAGGGTTATGACGAATATCACCTTACAGAAACAACATCGTACACTGTGGCATTTTATTCCGGGGTTAGCCCTGAGTGCAGTTATCACCGGGGTCGCCCTGTGGGGTGGTTCCATTCCCGCGGTTGCGGGTGCCGGGTTTAGTGCCCTCACCCTCGCAATCTTGTTGGGGATGGTTTTAGGCAACACCATCTATCCGCACATCTGGAAAAGCTGTGACGGTGGTGTGCTGTTTGCCAAGCAATATTTATTACGTCTGGGTATCATTCTTTATGGCTTCCGTCTGACGTTCTCGCAAATTGCCGATGTCGGTATCAGTGGGATCATCATTGACGTGCTGACGCTGTCCAGTACCTTCCTGCTGGCTTGCTTCCTGGGGCAGAAAGTGTTTGGTCTGGATAAGCACACCAGCTGGTTGATCGGTGCCGGTAGCAGTATCTGTGGTGCTGCCGCGGTACTGGCGACTGAGCCGGTAGTGAAAGCGGAAGCCAGTAAAGTAACCGTGGCTGTTGCAACCGTTGTTATCTTCGGGACCGTGGCGATTTTCCTCTACCCGGCGATATATCCGCTGATGTCTCAATGGTTTAGTCCGGAAACTTTCGGTATCTACATTGGTTCTACTGTGCACGAAGTGGCACAGGTGGTGGCGGCAGGTCATGCCATCAGCCCGGATGCGGAAAACGCAGCAGTTATTTCCAAAATGCTGCGCGTGATGATGCTGGCTCCGTTCCTCATCCTGCTGGCGGCGCGTGTTAAACAGCTGTCTGGGGCGAACAGCGGCGAGAAAAGCAAAATCACTATTCCGTGGTTTGCCATCTTGTTCATCGTAGTTGCCATCTTTAACTCGTTCCACCTGTTACCGCAGAGCGTGGTGAACATGCTGGTAACGCTGGATACCTTCCTGCTGGCAATGGCGATGGCGGCGCTGGGTCTGACCACTCACGTCAGCGCACTGAAAAAAGCCGGGGCGAAACCTCTGCTGATGGCACTGGTACTGTTTGCCTGGCTGATTGTTGGTGGTGGTGCGATTAACTATGTGATTCAAAGCGTCATCGCATAAACCACTACATCTTGCTCCTGTTAACCCGCTATCATTACCGTTTTCCTCCAGCGGGTTTAACAGGAGTCCTCGCATGAAATACATTGGAGCGCACGTTAGTGCTGCTGGCGGTCTGGCAAATGCCGCAATTCGCGCCGCCGAAATCGACGCAACCGCGTTTGCCTTGTTCACCAAAAACCAACGTCAGTGGCGTGCCGCACCGCTCACGACGCAAACCATCGATGAATTCAAAGCCGCCTGTGAAAAATATCACTACACATCGGCGCAAATTCTTCCCCACGACAGTTATCTGATTAACCTCGGACATCCGGTCGCTGAAGCTCTGGAAAAATCGCGCGATGCGTTTATAGATGAAATGCAGCGTTGCGAACAGCTGGGGCTTTCTTTGCTCAACTTCCACCCTGGCAGCCATCTGATGCAGATTTCAGAAGAGGATTGCCTTGCGCGTATTGCCGAATCCATCAACATTGCGCTGGATAAAACTCATGGTGTGACAGCGGTGATTGAAAACACCGCCGGTCAGGGCAGTAACTTAGGGTTTAAATTCGAACATCTCGCGGCGATTATCGACGGCGTGGAAGATAAATCCCGCGTCGGCGTCTGCATTGATACCTGCCATGCTTTTGCTGCCGGGTATGATTTGCGTACTCCAGCCGAATGCGAGAAAACGTTCGCGGATTTTGCCCGTATTGTCGGCTTTAAGTATCTGCGCGGGATGCACCTTAACGATGCGAAAAGCACCTTTGGCAGCCGCGTTGACCGCCATCATAGCCTCGGTGAAGGCAATATCGGTCATGATGCGTTCCGCTGGATCATGCAGGACGACCGTTTCGACGGCATTCCGCTGATCCTTGAAACCATCAACCCGGATATCTGGGCAGAAGAGATCGCCTGGCTGAAAGCGCAACAAACTGAAAAAGCGGTAGCCTGAAGATGAACAACCGGGAGAAGGAGATCCTTGCAATTTTACGGCGTAACCCGCTGATTCAGCAGAACGAAATTGCGGACATGCTGCAAATCAGCCGTTCGCGTGTTGCGGCGCATATTATGGATTTAATGCGCAAAGGTCGGATTAAAGGCAAAGGTTACATTCTCACCGAGCAGGAATACTGCGTAGTGGTGGGGACAATCAATATGGATATTCGCGGGATGGCGGATATCCGTTACCCGCAAGCGGCTTCTCATCCCGGTACAATTCATTGCTCGGCAGGCGGCGTTGGACGCAATATCGCCCACAATCTGGCGCTGTTAGGCCGCGACGTCCATTTGCTTTCAGTGATTGGCGATGACTTTTATGGCGAAATGCTCCTGGAAGAAACGCGCCGCGCCGGCGTGAATGTCTCCGGCTGCGTTCGTTTACATGGTCAAAGCACATCGACGTATCTGGCAATTGCCAATCGAGACGATCAAACCGTGCTGGCGATTAACGATACCCATCTGCTGGAACAGTTGACACCGCAACTACTGAACGGGTCGCGCGATTTACTTCGTCATGCGGGCGTGGTACTGGCTGATTGCAACCTGACAGCCGAGGCGCTGGAGTGGGTCTTTACCCTCGCTGATGAAATCCCGGTGTTTGTCGATACCGTTTCAGAATTCAAAGCGGGCAAAATCAAACACTGGCTGGCGCATATTCACACCCTGAAACCCACTTTACCGGAGCTGGAAATTTTATGGGGACAGGCGATCACCAGCGATGCTGACCGTAATGCCGCAGTGAATGCGTTGCATCAGCAAGGCGTTCAGCAACTGTTTGTTTATTTGCCCGATGAGTCTGTTTATTGCAGCGAAAAGGATGGAGAACAATTTTTGCTGACCGCACCAGCGCATACGACAGTAGACAGTTTTGGTGCTGACGATGGTTTTATGGCGGGCCTGGTATATAGCTTTCTGGAGGGAAACAATTTCCGTGACAGCGCCCATTTTGCGATGGCCTGCGCGGCAATTTCACGCGCCAGCGGCAGCTTAAACAACCCAACCCTGTCTGCCGATAACGCGCTTTCATTAGTGCCGATGGTGTAACAATGTTGCCGGATTCGACGCTTGACCGCGTCTTATCCGGCTCATAAATCGCGCACTACACTAAGCCAATAAAGAATCCTGCAATGGTGGCACTCATCAGGTTAGAAAGTGTCGCCGCTGCCAGCGCGCGTAAACCAAGCTGGGCGATTTCCGGCGCACGGTGTGGCGCAACCGCAGAAAACGCCCCCACCACCACCCCGATAGAACCAAAGTTAGCGAAACCGCACAACGCAAAGGAAATAATCGCCACGGTTTTAGTATCCAGAGTGCCAGCCGTTTGCAGATAGGGTGAGAAATTGAGATAAGCGACAAATTCATTTATTGCCAGTTTCTGTCCAATCAAACTCCCGGCAAGATTCGCATCAGTCCAGTCAACACCCATTACCCACGCCAGTGGGGCCAGCAGGTAACCTAAAATGGACTCCAGCGAGGCATGTTCAAAACCAAACCAGCCGCCAACGCCGCCGATAATACCGTTAATCAACGCAATTATTGCAACAAATGCCATCACCACTGTCGCCACACCTGCGGCGATTTTCAGTCCGGTCATCGCACCGCTCGCCGCTGCTTCGATAAAGCTTTTTGGCGGAGTTTCGGTGAAAGAGAGGTTATTAAAGGAAACCTGCGAAGATTCGGTAGCCGGGCTTAACAGGCGGGCAAACAAGATCCCGCCGGGGATCGCCATTAACGATGCCGCCAGCAGATATTCCACAGGCACGCCCAGTGCAGCGTAACCAATCATTGTCGAACCAGCAATCGAGGCCATGCCACTACAAATCGCTGTAAATAATTCATTGCGATTCAGCCGATCGATAAAGGGTTTGACGATTGCCGGAATTTCGTTTTGCCCGAGGAAAATGGTAGTGACCGCGACGAATGACTCGATCTTGCTGATATTTAATGCTTTCTGGAAGATACCGCCGAGAATGCGAATTAAGATCCCCATCACACCGATGTAGTAGAGAATACTCACCAGTGCTGTAACGAAGATAATTGCCGGTAATACCCTGAAACCAAAGATAAATCCTGCGCCATCAAATAAGGTATCCATTTTCGGTCCGACCAGAGAACCAAAGATAAATGCGCTACCTGCATCGCTGTACGCCATCACTTTATGCACGCCAAAAGCGACTTTTTCTGCGACCCAACGCCCTGGTGGTAACCAAAGCATAATGCCGCCAATCACGACCTGTAACACTAACGCCGCGCCAACGGTACGCAGGCTGATCTTCTTCTTGTTTACTGACAGCAAAAACGCAATTGCCAGCAATACAACCATTCCCAGAACACTTCTCATGACATCCATAGTTATTATCTCTTCATGTCATTTTGGGCGACGGCTTTCTGCCCATCAGAAATAGCCGGGCCTGCATCTTGCGATACCGGCCCGGCTTGTTATCAACACTTAATGGGTTTTGATGTAGCCGCGCACGCACTCTTCGACTAAGCCCCAGAACCAGTCGGTATCAATAGTGATGCCGACTTTGGTATTGGCTGGCTTGCCAAGAACGCCCAGCTCGTCGCAGACGGTACGCCCATAGCAAGGGCCACTGTTAACATCCACTTCGACGTACATATCCTGGGTTTTAATGCCATCAGGGTTGATCAGATAACCGATGCAGGTGGCGTCGTGCACCGGGCCGCCAGCCAGGCCATAGTTTTCGAACTGGGTTTTGAGAGTGAAGTTCATGATGTCGCTGAACAGCTCTCCGGCAGGGCCGCCTGCCCTTTCCATCCGGGCAATCACGTCCGGGGTGCAAACGGTCTGGTTGGTGAGATCGAGGCCCATCATCACCAACGGAACGCCGGAGGTGAACACCACGCGTGCGGCTTCCGGGTCAGCAAAGATGTTGAACTCGGCGGATGGCGTAAAGTTGCCAGTACCGTAAGCGCCGCCCATCAGCACAATTTCACGGATTTTCGGCAGGATCGCGGGTTGCATACGCATTGCCACCGCGATGTTTGAAAGTGGGCCAACCGGCACCAGAGTGATATCGCCATCGCTTGCCATCAGGGTATCAATGATGTATTTCACCGCATGGGTACTTTCTGCCTGGCGGGTCAGCGGCTCGAATACCGGGCCATCAAGTCCGGTTTCACCGTGAATATTATCGGCAACGATTTGTTGACGCATAATGGGCTGTGGCATCCCCGCATAAACCGGAACATTAATCTCCAGTTTCTGGCAAACATTCAGGCCATTAATTAATGTTTTATCGAGGGTTTGATTACCCGCGACAATAGTGATGCCTAATAAATCTATTGCCGGATGTTTCGCTGCCATCATCATTGCAATAGCATCATCATGACCCGGATCACAATCCAGAATAATTTTTCTCTTTTCCATTGTTTATTTCCTCTGTTTCCAGTTGCGTTATTTTTTCTACAGCAAAGAAAATTCGACCGGGCCGATGATTGAATCTTAACAACAGCGTACGTATGCTAAATATGAGAAATCTCATAGCGGATAAACATCGTGAAAGAAATCCACAATAATGATCTTAAGCAGCAATTGATGAGTGAATCAGCGTTTAAGGATTGCTTTTCAACGGATGTTTCAGCCGATACGCGGCTGTTTCATTTTTTAGCGCGTGACTACATTGTGCAGGAAGGGCAACAGCCGTCCTGGCTGTTTTACCTGACGCGAGGCCGCGCCAGGCTTTACGCCACGCTTGCTAATGGTCGCGTGTCGCTGATCGATTTCTTTGCCGCTCCCTGTTTTATTGGCGAGATTGAGTTAATCGACAAAGACCATGAACCGCGTGCGGTGCAGGCTATTGAAGAGTGTTGGTGCCTTGCGCTCCCTATGAAACATTACCGCCCGCTGTTATTAAACGACACACTATTTTTACGAAAACTCTGCGTTAGTTTAAGCCATAAAAATTATCGCAATATTGTTTCTTTAACTCAGAATCAATCATTTCCGTTAGTGAATCGCCTGGCAGCTTTTATATTACTCTCACAAGAAGGTGATCTTTATCACGAAAAGCATACGCAAGCGGCAGAGTATTTAGGCGTTTCTTATCGACATCTTTTATATGTTCTCGCGCAATTCATTCACGACGGTTTATTAATTAAAAGCAAGAAAGGATATCTAATTAAAAACAGAAAGCAGTTGTCAGGACTGGCACTGGAGATGGACCCGGAGAATAAATTCTCCGGGATGATGCAGTAAAAAATAATCTGCAATAGCACGATTGCCGGATGTGACGCTTAATAAGCGCGTACATCCGGCAATGACACTCAAGCTAAACCAATAAAGAACCCGGCAATGGTCGCGCTCATCAGGTTGGAAAGCGTTGCTGCTGCCAGCGCCCTTAAACCAAGCTGAGCGATTTCCGGAGCACGTTTTGGCGAAATAGCCGAAAATGCCCCAACGACAACACCGATAGAACCAAAGTTAGCAAAACCACAAAGCGCAAAGGAGATAATCGCAATGGTTTTCACTTCCAGCGTGCCGCCCGTTTGCAGGTATGGGGAGAAACTCAGGTAAGCGACGAATTCGTTAATCGCCAGTTTCTGCCCAATCAGGCTACCCGCAAGGTTGGCATCACTCCAGTCCACACCCATGATCCACGCCAGCGGTGCCAGCACATAGCCAAAAATACTTTCCAGAGAGGCATTGGCGAAACCAAACCAGCCGCCAATTCCGCCGATAATGCCGTTGATCAGCGCAATAATTGCGACAAACGCCATTACCACCGTCGCTACACCAGCGGCGATTTTCAGCCCGGTCATCGCACCGCTCGCCGCCGCTTCGATAAAGCTTTTTGGCGGCGTTTCGCTGAACGACAGATTTTCAAATGTCACCTGCGAAGGCTCGGTGGCTGGGCTAAGAATACGTGCAAACAAAATACCACCAGGGATCGCCATCAGCGATGCCGCTAACAGGTAGTCAATTGGTACGCCCATTCCGGCATAACCAATCATCATCGAACCAGCAATGGACGCCATCCCGCTACAAATTGCGGTAAACAACTCGTTGCGATTCATGCGATCGATAAACGGTTTAACGATCGCAGGGATCTCATTTTGCCCGAGGAAAATAGTGGTAACCGCAACAAAAGATTCGATTTTGCTGATGTTGAGGGCTTTCTGGAAAATGCTGCCAAGGATGCGGATTAGCAGCCCCATCACGCCAATGTAGTACAGCAGGCTGATGAGCGCAGTGACGAAGATAATCGCCGGGAGTACGCGAAAGGCGAAGATAAAGCCCGCGCCATCAAACAGGACATCCATTTTCGGCCCGACCAATGAACCAAAAATAAAGGCACTACCGGCATCACTGTAAGACATCACTTTATGAACGCCTAATGCCGCCTGCTCTACCGCCCATTTTCCTGGTGGAAAATAGAGCATGATGCCGCCAATGGCGATTTGTAGCAGCAGCGCGGCTCCAACCGTGCGCAAACTGATGCTCTTTTTATTCACTGACAACAAAAATGCTATTGCCAGTAACACCACCATCCCCACAACACTTCTCATTATATCCATAATGATTTTCCCTTCATGCCAGTAAACCCGGCGTCAGCGCCAGGTTTTGGTATGTATGATCAGTACGGGCGACGGCTTTCTGCCCGTCAGAAATTAACCCGCGAGACGCTGGTATTCTTTGGCAATTTCACTCGCCAGAATGGCGTTGTTGAACACCAGTTGGATGTTGGATTTCAGGCTGTCACCGCCAGTCAGTTCAGCAACACGAGCCAGCAGGAACGGTGTGCTTTCTTTACCAATAACGCCCTGCTCTTCGGCTTCGGCAACGGCTTGATCTATGGCTGCATTGATAGATTCCTCCGGCATCGCAAACTGTTCCGGGATCGGATTTGCCACCACCAGGCCACCGTTCAGCCCGCTTTGCCATTTCACCGCCATTGCATGGGCAATTTCACTGGCGCTGTCGAGACGAATACTGACGTCAAACGGGCTGGTACGGCAGAAAAACGCAGGCAGCGCTTTGGTCTGATAGCCAATTAACGGCACACCGAAGGTTTCTAAATACTCAGTGGTTAATCCTAAATCGAGAATAGATTTCGCCCCGGCACAAACAACGGTGACATTAGTATTTGCCAGTTCTTGCAAATCGGCAGAAATATCGAAGGTATGTTCCGCCCCGCGATGCACACCACCAATTCCCCCTGTGGCAAATACTTTAATTCCGGCAAGCGCCGCAATAATCATCGTTGAAGCAACGGTAGTTGCGCCATTTTTTCCGGCGGCAACAACAAAAGGTAAATCGCGACGACTAACTTTGGTCACGTTATGCCCTTCACGACCCAGCAATTCAATTTCTTCTTTGCTTAAACCCACTTTCATCACGCCGCCAATAATGGCGATAGTGGCAGGTACAGCGCCCTGTTTACGAATAGTTTCTTCAACTTCAATTGCGGTCTGGGCATTTTGTGGGAACGGCATCCCGTGAGAAATAATGGTCGATTCCAGCGCCACAACCGGTTTTTTGTTTTTTAAAGCGTCCTGCACTTCCGGGGAAATTTGTAATAATTCAGGGGAAATTTTTAATTCAGACATTCTGCGTTCTCCACTAACGATATAACGTTGGCAATCGATAAATCGGGGTTATTGGTGTATTCACAGGAGAGCGCCATTGACGAACATCCCTGTGCGAAACGAACAGATTCGGCAAACGGCATTCCGTCTACCCAACACGAAGCAAGCCCCGCCATCATGGCATCGCCCGCTCCGGTAACATTAATAACATTGGTTTTGATCGGCGCAGACCAGCCACTTTCACCGCTGATATCACTGTAATAAACGCCATCGCCGCCCATGCTCAATACCAGTCGGTTCAGGCCATGTTGATGGAACCAGGCAGCAACTTTTGCCACATCTTCACGCCCTGACAGCGCAATCCCACTCAGGGTTTCCGCTTCAAGGCGGTTTGGCTTGAGAGTGTGGATTTGATTTAGACGGTCGCGCACTTTGACACATTTCCATGCGGAAACCGGATCGACAAATACGGGTACGTTGGCGGCATTATCCAGAATCCATGCCAGTGCCTCTTCACTGATATTACAGTCTGCGACAATGACCTTTGCCCTCTGAATAAATTCACGGTGCTGTGCGAGATATTCAGCTGTAATAGCGTTGCTAATATTCATGTCATTTATAGCAACCAGCATTTCACCGGTATTATCGAGTAATGATAAATAGCTTGACGTATTTTCTCCCGGCACAATCAGGCATTTATCGACATAAACGCCAGATTGATTGGTTTGCGTTAGCAGCGATTGACCATAAAAATCACTGCCTACGGCGCTCAGTAGCCAGGCTTTGTTCTCCAGCAACGCCAGGTTTTGTGCAATATTGCGCCCGACTCCACCAGGCGTAAATTTTATTTTACCTGGATTTGAATCCGCATAATTTAATGATTCATGTGAATATCCGGCGACATCAATATTCGCCGAACCTATAATTACGACATAATCCTTTTCGCGCATAGCACGTCCTCTGGTAAAAAATTACCACCCCTGTCAATCCACAAGAATATTGATACTGCAAAGACGGTTTAAACATGTGTTCATATTTAAACATGTGCTCATAGTATGCATGTTTTACGTAAAGTAAATTACCGCCAGAGAGGCAAAATGGGCAGATTTGAGCAGGCTCACAAAACGCGATTAAATGCCTGAATTATAAAAACGGGGAATTTGTGACGGGATGCACAGAACAGGAACAATAAAAAAGGGCAGAAATTAATCTGCCCTTGAGGAAATAACCTTAGTGTTTGATGAAGGTTTCAGGTTTCTACTAAAAGATAAAACCATTTAAATTCATAAAATTACATTCACAAACCGGTCATTCTCTTTGCGCGCATCAAATGTTACAGGGCAGGAAATTTCTGCCCTGTAACACACCTTTTATTACGCTGCTTTCGCTACTGCGTCCACTTCCGGACGTTTCAGGAAGGCATAGGCCAGACCCGCCACCAGCGTACCGGCAATAATGGCTACCAGGTAACCCAATACCGGCGTAATCGCGCCAGGGATCAGCAGAACAAACAGACCACCGTGCGGTGCCATCAGTTTCGCACCAATCGCCATTGAGATTGCGCCAGTCAGCGCCCCACCCACGATACAGCACGGCAGCACACGCATCGGATCACGGGCAGCAAACGGAATTGCACCTTCCGAAATAAAGCACAGTCCCAGTACCAGAGCGGCTTTGCCCCCTTCCTGCTGCGCTTTGTCGAATTTGCGACGCGCCACCATTGTTGCCAGGCCCATTGCCAGCGGTGGCACCATACCTGCCGCCATAATCGCCGCCATCGGGCCATAGGTTTGAGTACTCAGCAGACCCACACCGAACGCGTACGCTGCTTTGTTTACCGGACCGCCCATGTCAGTACACATCATGCCACCGAGGATCGCCCCCAGCAGAACCGCATTCGCAGTCCCCATGGTCTGCAGCCAGTGAGTCAACCCTTCGAGAATGCCAGCAACCGGTTTACCGATCAGATAGATCATCGCCAGACCGACCACCAGACTGGAAATTAGCGGAATGATCAGAATCGGTTTCAGCGCCTCCATACTCTGCGGCAGTTTCAATTGCGTACTGATTAACTTCGCAATGTAACCAGCCAGGAAGCCCGCAATAATACCGCCAATGAAGCCAGAACCGGTGCTGACCGCCAGCATACCGCCAATCAGACCCGGCGTGAGACCCGGACGATCGGCAATGGAAAAGGCAATATAACCTGCCAGTACCGGCACCATCAACGCAAAGGCTGAACCACCACCAATCTGCATCAGCGCCGCAGCCAACGTACCCGGCTCTTTAAACGCTTCGATACCAAAAGCAAAAGAAAGCGCGATACACAGACCACCTGCAACGACCATCGGCAGCATGTAAGAGACGCCCGTCAGCAAGTGACGGTAAGCGCCTGCACTCTCTTTCTTACCTTCAGTGGTCGCTGTTTGAGTTTTGCCCGCCGGTTCATACGGCGTTGCTTCAGCAACCGCTTTATCCAGTTCCTGCGCGGTTTTCTTCAGCGCCAGACCGGTAGAGGTGCGATACATCGGTTTACCAGCAAATTTCGCCAGATCCACTTCAATATCTGCCGCCACAATCACCAGATCCGCTGCGGCTACTTCTTCAGGGGTGATTGCATTACCCGCGCCAACCGAACCACGGGTTTCAACTTTCACCCACCAGCCACGTTTTTTCGCTTCGGTTTCAATGGCTTCAGCCGCCATAAAGGTGTGTGCTACGCCAGTCGGGCAAGCAGTCACCGCAACTACGCGTTTCGGACCGCTGGCGGCAACCGGTGCTGTCGCAGCGACCGGCGCAGTGTAAGGTTTCGCATGGCCTTTGGCTTCACTCAGGAACAGCTCAGGGCTGTCTCTTATACACATCTGACGCTGCCGACGACTTAATAGGTGTAGA
>OWJE01000611.1_pt1 | contig 11627 bp, 6 predicted proteins | sample 1732931 | NCBI WGS metagenome assembly OWJE01 (sample SAMN05065769, study PRJEB22554) | human gut metagenome | biome: ENVO:2100002; feature: ENVO:00000062; material: ENVO:00002003 | host: Homo sapiens | place: USA | reverse complement strand
AGATTAGCGAGTGTCTCGTGGGCTCGGAGATGTGTATAAGAGACAGGATATAAATCGTTATAATCTCTCAGCTATAGCCTCAGTAATAGGGCTGTTCAAAAAAGAGTCTGTTAGTTAAAAGGATATTTTGGATGAAAACAAAAAAATTGATGATGGTTGCACTGGTCAGTTCCACTCTGGCCCTTTCAGGGTGTGGTGCGATGAGCACAGCAATCAAGAAGCGTAACCTTGAGGTGAAGACTCAGATGAGTGAGACCATCTGGCTTGAACCCGCCAGCGAACGCACGGTATTTCTGCAGATCAAAAACACGTCTGATAAAGACATGAGTGGGCTGCAGGGCAAAATTGCTGATGCTGTGAAAGCAAAAGGGTATCAGGTGGTGACTTCTCCGGATAAAGCCTACTACTGGATTCAGGCGAATGTGCTGAAGGCCGATAAGATGGATCTGCGGGAGTCTCAGGGATGGCTGAACCGTGGTTATGAAGGCGCAGCAGTTGGTGCAGCGTTAGGTGCCGGTATCACCGGATATAATTCCAATTCTGCCGGTGCCACACTCGGTGTGGGCCTTGCTGCCGGTCTGGTGGGTATGGCTGCAGATGCGATGGTGGAAGATGTGAACTATACCATGATCACGGATGTGCAGATTGCAGAGCGTACTAAGGCAACGGTGACAACGGATAATGTTGCCGCCCTGCGTCAGGGCACATCAGGTGCGAAAATTCAGACCAGTACTGAAACAGGTAACCAGCATAAATACCAGACCCGTGTGGTCTCAAATGCGAACAAGGTTAACCTGAAATTTGAAGAGGCGAAGCCTGTTCTCGAAGACCAGCTGGCCAAATCAATCGCAAATATTCTCTGATTATCTTCCGGAGGCTGGTCTGACCGGCCTCCTGACTGACGCCTCGCTTTGCTCGTTGTCCAACGCCGGGGAGAAATAAAATAAATTTTATTTCTCCCCGGCGTTTCCGAAATAAATATGAAAACACTGAGCGGTTGTGCAAATTCTTTGTGCGACCGTGAAGTGTTGCCGGCGAAGCCGGAATTTAACGGTTATTAATCTTTTCATCATTAATAATCAGTCCGACTGACTTTCTTTCTTCAGAATATCATCATGAGTTTTAACGCAAAGGATATGACCCAGGGCGGTCAGATTGCGTCCATGCGTATCCGCATGTTCAGTCAGATCGCCAATATCATACTTTACTGCCTGTTTATTTTTTTCTGGATCCTAGTTGGTCTGGTTTTATGGGTAAAAATAAGCTGGCAGACGTTTGTGAATGGCTGCATTTACTGGTGGTGCACCACGCTGGAAGGCATGCGGGATTTAATCAGGTCCCAGCCGGTCTATGAGATCCAGTATTACGGCAAAACCTTCCGGATGAACGCGGCTCAGGTACTGCATGATAAATATATGATCTGGTGCGGTGAGCAGTTATGGTCGGCATTCGTTCTGGCGTCTGTCGTGGCCCTGGTTATCTGCCTGATCACCTTCTTTGTTGTCTCCTGGATTCTGGGGCGTCAGGGTAAACAACAGAGCGAAAATGAAATCACAGGTGGTCGTCAGCTGACTGACAATCCGAAAGAGGTGGCCAGGATGCTGAAAAAAGATGGCAAGGATTCCGATATCCGGATTGGCGATCTGCCGATTATCCGGGATTCTGAAATCCAGAACTTCTGTCTGCACGGCACTGTCGGGGCCGGTAAGTCGGAGGTTATCCGTCGTCTGGCCAACTACGCCCGTCAGCGTGGTGATATGGTGGTGATTTATGACCGTTCGGGGGAATTTGTTAAAAGTTACTATGATCCCTCCATCGATAAAATCCTGAATCCGCTGGATGCACGCTGTGCTGCCTGGGATTTGTGGAAGGAGTGCCTGACACAGCCAGATTTTGATAATACCGCAAATACTCTGATCCCGATGGGGACAAAAGAGGACCCGTTCTGGCAGGGTTCAGGACGTACCATTTTTGCGGAAGCGGCATACCTGATGCGTAATGACCCCAACCGCAGCTACAGCAAACTGGTGGACACACTGCTTTCCATCAAAATTGAAAAGCTGCGTACCTTCCTGCGTAATTCACCGGCGGCCAACCTGGTGGAAGAGAAAATCAAGAAAACGGCCATATCCATCCGTGCTGTGCTGACCAACTACGTGAAAGCCATCCGTTACCTGCAGGGGATTGAGCATAACGGTGAGCCCTTCACCATCCGTGACTGGATGCGTGGTGTCCGGGAAGATCAGAAAAACGGCTGGCTGTTTATTTCGTCGAACGCCGACACCCATGCCTCCCTGAAGCCGGTGATCTCCATGTGGCTGTCCATTGCTATTCGTGGTCTGCTGGCAATGGGAGAAAACCGTAACCGTCGTGTGTGGTTTTTCTGTGACGAGTTACCCACGTTACACAAACTGCCGGACCTGGTGGAGATCCTGCCGGAAGCCCGTAAGTTCGGTGGCTGTTATGTGTTTGGTATCCAGTCCTATGCCCAGCTGGAAGATATCTACGGTGAGAAAGCGGCTGCCACGCTGTTTGACGTCATGAACACCCGTGCCTTTTTCCGTTCTCCCAGCCATAAGATTGCAGAGTTCGCTGCCGGTGAAATTGGTGAGAAAGAGCACCTGAAAGCCAGCGAGCAGTATTCCTACGGTGCTGATCCGGTACGTGACGGGGTATCGACCGGTAAGGATATGGAGCGTCAGACGCTGGTCAGTTATTCCGACATTCAGTCTCTGCCGGATCTGACCTGTTATGTCACCCTGCCCGGACCGTATCCGGCAGTAAAACTCTCCCTGAAATATCAGACACGACCGAAGGTCGCTCCGGAGTTTATTCCGCGTGACATCAACCCGGAAATGGAGAACCGTCTGAGTGCCGTACTTGCCGCAAGGGAAGCAGAAGGTCGTGAGATGGCCAGCCTCTTCGAACCGGATGTCCCGGAGGTTGTTTCCGGAGAAGACGTGACTCAGGCTGAACAGCCGCAACAGCCGGTGTCTCCTGCCATCAACGATAAGAAGTCAGATGCAGGTGTGAATGTTTCGGCAGGGGGGATCGAGCAGGAGCTGAAAATGAAACCGGAAGAAGAGATGGAACAGCAACTGCCACCCGGGATCAGTGAATCCGGTGAAGTGGTGGATATGGCCGTTTATGAGGCATGGCAACGGGAGCAGAATCCGGATATCCAGCAGAAGATGCAGCGTCGTGAAGAGGTGAACATCAATGTGCACCGGGAGCGCGGGGAGAATGTTGAGCCGGGAGATGATTTCTGATGATGAGTATCGCGCAGGTCAGATCGGCCGGAAGTGCCGGTAACTATTATACCGACAAGGATAATTACTATGTACTGGGCAGCATGGGAGAACGCTGGGCCGGCAGGGGGGCTGAACAGCTGGGACTGCAGGGCAGTGTCGATAAGGATGTTTTTACCCGTCTTCTGGAGGGAAGGCTGCCGGACGGAGCGGATCTAAGCCGCATGCAGGATGGCAGTAACAGGCATCGTCCCGGCTACGACCTGACCTTCTCCGCTCCCAAAAGTGTCTCCATGATGGCCATGTTAGGTGGCGATAAGCGCCTGATTGATGCACATAACCAGGCCGTGGACTTTGCTGTTCGTCAGGTGGAGGCGCTGGCCTCCACACGGGTGATGACGGACGGACAGTCAGAAACGGTACTGACCGGTAATCTGGTGATGGCACTGTTTAACCACGACACCAGTCGCGATCAGGAACCACAGTTACACACGCATGCGGTGGTGGCTAATGTCACGCAGCATAACGGTGAGTGGAAGACACTGAGCAGTGACAAAGTGGGGAAAACGGGGTTCATTGAGAATGTGTACGCTAATCAGATTGCCTTTGGCAGGCTCTACCGGGAAAAACTGAAAGAGCAGGTTGAGGCGCTGGGCTATGAAACCGAAGTGGTGGGTAAGCACGGTATGTGGGAGATGCCGGGCGTACCGGTGGAGGCCTTTTCCGGACGCTCACAGGCAATCCGGGAGGCCGTCGGGGAAGATGCCTCGCTGAAATCCCGGGATGTGGCGGCACTGGATACGCGAAAATCCAAACAGCACGTCGATCCTGAAGTCAGAATGGCTGAATGGATGCAGACGCTGAAGGAAACCGGGTTCGACATCCGGGCATATCGTGACGCGGCGGATCAGCGTGCGGAGACCCGCACGCAGGCGCCCGGGGCTGTTTCACAGGAGGGGCCGGATGTGCAGCAGGCGGTGACACAGGCCATTGCCGGATTAAGTGAACGAAAAGTGCAGTTTACGTACACGGACGTGCTGGCCAGAACGGTCGGCATACTGCCGCCGGAAAATGGTGTGATTGAACGGGCACGCGCCGGTATCGATGAGGCCATCAGCCGTGAGCAGCTTATCCCCCTCGATCGTGAGAAGGGGCTGTTCACGTCCGGGATTCATGTGCTCGATGAGCTGTCAGTCCGGGCACTCAGTCGTGACATCATGAAACAGAACCGGGTGACCGTACATCCGGAGAAAAGTGTCCCCCGGACGGCCGGTTACAGCGATGCCGTCAGTGTTCTGGCACAGGATCGCTCGTCGCTGGCCATTGTGTCCGGGCAGGGCGGTGCAGCCGGGCAGCGTGAGCGGGTGGCGGAGCTGGTAATGATGGCCCGGGAGCAGGGGCGGGAGGTGCAGATTATCGCTGCTGACCGTCGCTCACAGATGAACCTGAAGCAGGATGAACGGCTGTCCGGTGAACTGATAACCGGGCGTCGTCAGTTGCTGGAAGGCATGGCCTTCACACCAGGCAGTACAGTTATTGTCGACCAGGGTGAAAAACTCTCCCTGAAAGAGACGTTAACCCTGCTGGACGGTGCCGCACGTCATAACGTACAGATCCTGATAACCGACAGCGGGCAGCGAACCGGTACAGGCAGTGCGCTGATGGCCATGAAGGATGCCGGGGTGAACATATATCGCTGGCAGGGCGGAGAGCAACGACCGGCAACCATCATCAGTGAACCAGACCGTAATGTCCGCTATGCCCGGCTGGCTGGGGACTTTGCGGCCAGCGTGAAAGCCGGAGAAGAGAGCGTGGCACAGGTCAGCGGGGTACGGGAACAGGCCATACTGACACAGGCCATTCGCAGTGAGCTGAAAACACAGGGCGTGCTCGGACACCCGGAGGTAACCATGACCGCCCTGTCACCGGTCTGGCTGGACAGCCGGAGTCGTTATCTGCGGGATATGTACCGCCCGGGAATGGTGATGGAGCAGTGGAACCCGGAGACACGCAGTTATGACCGCTATGTTATCGACCGGGTGACGGCGCAGAGTAACAGCCTGACCCTGCGGGATGCGCAGGGTGAAACGCAGGTGGTGCGTATTTCCTCCCTGGACAGCAGCTGGTCGCTGTTCCGGCCGGAAAAAATGCCGGTGGCAGACGGCGAGCGACTGAGGGTGACAGGGAAAATTCCCGGACTCCGCGTCTCCGGCGGTGACCGCCTGCAGGTGGCATCCGTCAGTGAAGATGCGATGACGGTTGTTGTGCCGGGGCGGGCTGAACCGGCCTCCCTGCCTGTGAGCGATTCACCATTCATGGCACTGAAGCTGGAGAACGGCTGGGTGGAAACGCCCGGGCATTCCGTCAGCGACAGTGCGAAGGTTTTTGCCTCCGTCACACAGATGGCAATGGACAACGCCACCCTGAACGGTCTGGCCCGCAGTGGTCGTGATGTCCGGCTGTATTCCTCACTGGATGAAACCCGTACTGCGGAAAAACTTGCCCGCCATCCGTCCTTTACGGTGGTTTCTGAGCAGATAAAGACGCGGGCCGGTGAGACATCGCTGGAAACTGCTATCAGTCATCAGAAGTCCGCACTTCACACGCCGGCACAGCAGGCCATTCATCTGGCCCTTCCGGTGGTGGAAAGTAAAAACCTGGCCTTCAGCCAGGTGGACCTGCTGACAGAGGCGAAGTCGTTTGCTGCAGAAGGAACCAGTTTTACTGACCTGGGAGGGGAAATCAATGCGCAGATAAAACGCGGTGATTTACTGTATGTGGATGTGGCAAAAGGCTATGGCACAGACCTGCTGGTTTCCCGTGCGTCGTATGAGGCTGAAAAAAGCATTCTTCGCCATATTCTCGAAGGTAAGGAGGCGGTCACGCCGCTGATGGAGAGAGTACCTGGCGAACTCATGGAGAAACTGACATCAGGACAGCGCGCCGCCACCCGCATGATACTGGAAACGTCCGACCGTTTCACGGTGGTGCAGGGGTATGCCGGTGTGGGTAAGACCACACAGTTCCGGGCGGTGATGTCAGCCGTGAACATGCTGCCGGAGAGTGAGCGTCCCCGTGTCGTTGGGCTGGGCCCCACGCACCGTGCGGTCGGGGAGATGCGCAGCGCCGGCGTGGATGCACAGACACTGGCGTCCTTTCTGCATGACACGCAGATGCAGCAGCGCAGCGGAGAAACGCCGGATTTCAGCAACACGCTGTTCCTGCTCGATGAGAGCTCAATGGTGGGCAATACCGACATGGCACGGGCATACGCCCTGATTGCGGCCGGTGGCGGTCGTGCCGTGGCCAGCGGTGACACGGACCAGCTGCAGGCCATCGCGCCCGGTCAGCCTTTCCGTCTCCAGCAGACGCGCAGTGCTGCCGATGTGGTCATCATGAAGGAGATTGTGCGTCAGACGCCGGAACTGCGGGAGGCGGTATACAGCCTGATTAACCGGGATGTGGAAAGGGCACTGTCCGGGCTTGAGAGCGTGAAACCGTCTCAGGTGCCACGTCTGGAGGGCGCATGGGCACCGGAGCACTCCGTGACGGAGTTCAGTCACAGCCAGGAAGCGAAACTGGCAGAAGCGCAGCAGAAGGCGATGCTGAAAGGCGAGGCTTTCCCGGATATCCCCATGACACTGTATGAAGCCATTGTCCGCGACTATACCGGCAGGACACCGGAAGCACGGGAGCAGACGCTGATTGTCACACACCTGAATGAGGACCGGCGCGTACTGAACAGTATGATTCATGATGCACGGGAAAAGGCCGGTGAGCTGGGAAAAGAGCAGGTCATGGTGCCTGTCCTGAACACAGCGAATATACGCGACGGGGAGTTGCGTCGTCTCTCCACCTGGGAGACACATCGGGACGCACTTGCCCTGGTGGATAATGTGTATCACCGGATTGCCGGTATCAGCAAGGATGACGGGCTGATAACCCTGCAGGATGCGGAAGGTAACACGCGGCTGATTTCGCCCCGGGAGGCGGTGGCTGAAGGCGTCACACTGTACACTCCGGACACCATCCGGGTGGGAACCGGTGACCGGATGCGCTTCACGAAGAGTGACCGGGAGCGCGGTTATGTGGCCAACAGCGTCTGGACGGTGACAGCGGTTTCCGGTGACAGTGTCACGCTGTCGGACGGACAGCAGACCCGTGTGATTCGCCCCGGTCAGGAGCGGGCAGAGCAACATATTGGCCTGGCCTATGCCATCACCGCCCACGGTGCGCAGGGGGCAAGTGAAACCTTTGCCATTGCGCTTGAAGGCACGGAAGGTAACCGGAAACAGATGGCCGGCTTTGAGTCAGCCTACGTGGCCCTGTCGCGTATGAAGCAGCATGTGCAGGTGTATACCGATAACCGTCAGGGCTGGACGGATGCCATTAACAATGCCGTACAGAAAGGAACTGCCCACGATGTGCTAGAGCCGAAATCGGACCGGGAGGTCATGAATGCAGAGCGGCTGTTCAGTACGGCGCGGGAGCTGCGGGACGTGGTGGCCGGCCGTGCCGTTCTCCGTCAGGCAGGGCTGGCCGGGGGAGACAGTCCTGCACGGTTTATTGCACCCGGGCGCAAATATCCGCAGCCGTATGTGGCACTGCCGGCTTTTGACCGTAACGGCAAGTCAGCTGGTATCTGGCTGAACCCGCTGACCACGGATGACGGAAACGGGCTGCGGGGCTTCAGTGGTGAAGGCCGGGTGAAAGGCAGCGGGGATGCGCAGTTCGTGGCCCTGCAGGGCAGCCGTAACGGAGAGAGCCTGCTGGCTGATAATATGCAGGATGGTGTCCGGATTGCCCGTGATAATCCTGACAGCGGTGTGGTGGTAAGAATCGCCGGTGAAGGTCGTCCGTGGAATCCCAGAACCATCACCGGTGGTCGCGTGTGGGGGGATATCCCGGACAACAGCGTTCAGCCGGGAGCCGGAAATGGCGAACCGGTCACGGCAGAGGTACTGGCACAGCGGCAGGCTGAAGAGGCCATCCGCCGTGAAACGGAACGCCGTGCGGATGAAATTGTCCGTAAAATGGCAGAGAACAAACCTGACCTGCCGGACGGCAAAACAGAGCAGGCTGTCAGGGATATTGCCGGGCTGGAGCGTGACCGGTCTGCCATATCTGAACGGGAAGCCGCGCTGCCGGAGAGTGTACTGCGTGAACCACAACGGGTGCGGGAAGCGGTCCGGGAGGTTGCCCGGGAAAATCTGCTGCAGGAGCGACTGCAGCAGATGGAGCGGGATATGGTTCGTGACCTGCAGAAAGAGAAAACCCTGGGCGGAGACTGACACAGGAAGATAAACGCTGATGACAACGGATAACACGAACACAACACGTAATGATTCACTGGCTGCCCGGACCGATACCTGGTTGCAGTCGTTGCTGGTCTGGTCACCCGGACAGCGGGATATCATCAAAACGGTGGCACTGGTGCTGATGGTTCTGGACCATGCAAACCGCATTCTGCATCTGGACCAGTCGTGGATGTTTCTGGTCGGGCGTGGGGCCTTTCCGCTGTTTGCCCTGGTGTGGGGGCTGAATCTGTCCCGTCATACGCATATCCGGCAGGAGGCCATTAACCGGCTGTGGGGATGGGCGGTGATTGCCCAGTTCGCATATTATCTGGCCGGCTTTCCCTGGTATGAGGGGAATATCCTGTTTGCCTTTGCAGTTGCGGCACAGGTGCTGACATGGTGTGAAACGCGCACCTGGTGGCGTTCCGCAGAGACCATGTTGCTTCTGGCAATGTGGTTGCCTTTCTCCGGCACCAGTTACGGCATTGCCGGGCTGCTGATGCTGGCAGTCAGCCACAGGCTGTACCGGGCGGAAGACAGAATGGAACGTCTGGCGCTGGTCGCCTGCCTGCTGGCTGTTATTCCGGCGCTTAACCTTGCCACCAGTGATGCAGCGGCGGTGGCCGGCCTTGTGATGACGGTGCTGACTGTTGGTCTGGTGTCCTGTACAGGGAAATCACTACCCCGTTTCTGGCCCGGGGATTTTTTCCCGACGTTCTATGCCTGTCATCTTACTGTGCTGGGCGTTCTGGCTGTGTGACTGGTATGATGCTGGCGCTGATTCTGCTTATTAATAAACAACATAACACAGGATATTTATGAAAATTACGGATCACAAACTCCCTGAAGGTATTGCCCTGACATTTCGTGTCCCGGAAGGAAATATAAAACATCCTTTGATTCTCTTATGCCATGGATTTTGCGGTATCCGGAATGTTCTGCTGCCTTCCTTTGCGAATGCGTTTACAGAAGCCGGGTTTGCAACGATTACTTTTGATTATCGTGGATTCGGTGAGAGTGAAGGGGAACGAGGTCGTCTGGTTCCGGCAATGCAGACCGAAGATATTATTTCAGTTATCAATTGGGCAGAAAAGCAGGTATGTATTGATAATCAGCGTATAGGATTATGGGGAACATCGCTGGGTGGGTGTCATGTATTCAATGCAGCTGCGCAGGATAAAAGAGTGAAAAGTATTGTCAGCCAGCTGGCTTTTGCTGACGGTGAGGTTCTGGTTACCGGAGAAATGAATGAACTGGAGAAAGCTTCTTTTCTGTCCACGCTGAATAAAATGGCAGAAAAGAAGAAAAATACCGGGAAAGAGATGTTTGTGGGGGTTACCCGGGTACTGAGTGATAATGAATCAAAGGTATTCTTCGAGAAGGTAAAAGGTCAGTATCCTGAAATGGATATAAAAATACCTTTCCTTACGGTTATGGAGACGTTGCAATATAAACCGGCAGAGAGCGCAGCCAAAGTACAGTGCCCAGTTTTGGTTGTTATTGCCGGCCAGGATAGTGTTAATCCACCAGAACAGGGAAGAGCCTTATATGATGCTGTTGCTTCTGGTACTAAGGAATTATACGAGGAAGCTGACGCATGCCATTATGATATTTATAAAGGCGCGTTTTTTGAACGTGTGGCGGCAGTACAGACGCAATGGTTTAAAAAACATCTTTAATTGTCGGTATTAATATGTCAGAGGTCGTTGAGGTCAGCTTAATATCATAGTGAGTAGTTTCAACGACCTGGAGGACATATTTTCACAAAGGTCAGGGCAATCATGACAGAGCAGAAACGACCGGTACTGACACTGAAACGGAAAACGGAAGGGGAAACACCGACCCGGAGCCGGAAAACCATCATCAATGTCACCACGCCACCAAAATGGAAGGTGAAAAAGCAGAAACTGGCGGAGAAGGCTGCCCGGGAAGCAGAGCTGGCGGCGAAGAAAGCACAGGCCAGACAGGCGCTGTCCATTTATCTGACGCTGCCCTCGCTGGATGAGGCGGTGAACACTCTGAAACCTTGGTGGCCGGGATTGTTTGACGGTAACACGCCCCGGCTTCTGGCCTGCGGTATCCGGGACGTGTTACTGGAAGACGTGGCGCAGCGGAATATCCCGCTCTCGCATAAAAAACTGCGCCGGGCGCTGAAGGCCATCACCCGTTCAGAAAGCTATCTGTGTGCCATGAAAGCCGGTGCCTGCCGGTATGACACGGAAGGGTATGTGACGGAGCATATTTCTCAGGAGGAGGAAGCGTATGCGGCAGGGCGTTTGGAGAAAATTCGCCGCCAGAACCGGACAAAGGCAGAACTTCAGGCCGTGCTTGATGGGAAATAAAAAAAGCCTCCCCGGAAACCGGGGAGGCTGAAACAATAAGGCTTAAAAGGAAATAACTTCCGTACCCGAAAGGAAGCCAGTCCACTGAATTATTTACCACAATAATACTGACGACTAAAAGGGAGGAGCAGAAAAATGAATGGATTCAGAAACAGTTCACGGAACGGTCAGGTCTGGCGTTACCAGCGTGCCGGCGGGCGGGCCGTTATTCTGGAGGTCAGTGGACGCTGGATGGAAGCGGCAGAAGCATGGCGACGGGCTGCCTGCATAGCTCCCCGGACAGACTGGCAACAGTTTGCCCGGAAAAGGGCTGAACACTGCCACCGGCGCTGCCGGGGAAGGGTGTAACGAAAAAAGCAGCCTTCATTACTCCAGGAGTCAGAAGGCTGAAAGGAGTTTATGAGATTTGCTTTTTTTAATATCCGGTCGGGCAGTATGACCGGCCAGTTCTGAGTAGCACAGAGTTTTTTCCGTATTAAGTCGCGATTTTATATTTTGTGATTAATTTCACAAAATAAGGTCTTATTCAATGTGTGCTGCGATATTCAGGGGGGCTGAAATACAGGTGCCATTTATCTGATATGGAGAATAACATGAGGAAATATATTCCACTGGTATTATTTATCTTTTCATGGCCGGGGTAATGACTCCAACTTATTGATAGTGTTTTATGTTCAGATAATGCCCGATGACTTTGTCATGCAGCTCCACCGATTTTGAGAACGACAGCGACTTCCGTC